>ERZ773014.2169-NODE-2169-length-11702-cov-10.076329_pt1 | contig 11702 bp, 8 predicted proteins | sample MGYA00580841_ERZ773014 | MGnify/ENA primary metagenome ERZ773014 (study PRJEB29015, sample SAMEA2737989) | human oral metagenome | biome: human oral; feature: human-associated habitat; material: dental | place: China | collected 2067 ...
TGGCGCTGTGGGCTTCCCCGGCACTGTGGGTGCCCCGGGTGCAGGTGGACCCGGTATGCCTGGCGGGCAAGGCGCCCCTGGCGCCGCCATGCCCACGGCCATGCCTGGCAACCAGGGCGCCCCGAGTGCTTATGCCCCCAATGGGCAACCTCGCGCAGTTAATGGCCCAGCTAGTCCTGGGGCTGCGCTTACCCCGAATGGGGGGCTACCTACCCGCCGCTCAACACGGGCTGCTTTTTCAGCGGCCAGCGCGGCCGGGGCAGCTGCGGCGTCGTCGCAAAATAACGCGGCCCCACTAAACACAGCCGCAACCACCCACTCAGCGCAGCCTGAAGTAAAGCTCGGCTGGCCGGTCACCGCCGGAACCCCCTCAAGCCCGGCCACCAGCGCTTTTGCACCAACCTCACATCGCGAAGAAATTGACGCTGCAGGCAAGCCTAAAATCGGCAAAATCATTGCAGTTTGGGGCACCCACGGGGCGCCGGGGCGCTCCACCCTGGCACTGGCACTGGCCGCCTACCTAAACGAGCAGGGCAGCACCATTTTGGTTGACTGCGACATCAACGCTCCCGCACAGGTACAGCTGCTGGGACTGCCTGAAGACTCCTCGGGCCTGGCTAGCGCCGCGCGCCTGGCCACCCACGGCGAGCTCGACTCCACCCGTCTGGTACAAACCCTGCTCAGCGCCAAAGCTGACCTGCAGGTACTAACCGGCCTGGGACGCTCAGGACGTTGGCGTGAACTGCCAGTAGCCTCCATGAACAAGGTTTGGGAAGTTTGCCGCCACACCGCCGAATACACTGTGGTGGACTTAAGCGGTGGGCTGGAAGAAGAGCGGGTAGAGGACTTCGCCATGGAACCCGACCATGACGCCGTCGCCGCCGCCCTACTTGAACAAGCAGACCTGACTTTAATTGTGGGCGCGGCTGATCCAGTAGGTATTAGACGCCTAATCCAGCTGCTCAACTCCAACCGCCAAGCAGTTGGTGGACGCAGCCAGGTGGTAGTTAACCGAGTACGCTCAAGCACCGCCGGGGCTGACCCTAACAGTGCTATCGGCAGCGTACTTGCCCGCTACACCAGTGCCTCAGACATTGTCTACGTGCCCGCAGATTATCGTCTGTTTGATAAGGCCCTGATGCAAGCCCAGCCGGTGGCAGTGGTGGAAAGCCGCAGCGCGGCCGCCAAATCCATTGCCAAACTGGCCAAACTAGTGATGACCCAGCTGGCTTAAGGGCTAGCTTTGGCGAGGCGCTAGCGCTTTAGTTTCGGTTAGGCCGTTAGACTAGACGTTATGCGCGTATATCTACCTGCCACAGTGGCGGACCTTTCCGCCCCGGCCATCACCTCCCGTCAGGCCCACGCCGCCACCGCCTCACTGGCTGCGGCGCTACCTGACGAAGACGAGGAAGGCCTGGAAGTGTCGGCCTGCCTGTGCGCAGCCGACTCCTCAGTAATTGCCATCTCTGAGCAAGATGAGGCGCAAAAACGCTACCGTCGCGTAGTAATTGCTGCTGACGTGGAGCGTGAGAACCTGCGTGAATTAGAGGTCGACGACGAAACCCTACCTGGCACTGTCCAGGTGCTGGTGGATGTGCCCTGGGACGACGTGGCTGCGGTGCTGGCCGACGAAGATCAAGCCAGTGCAGATGTAAAACTAGCAGCCGAGGGCGACGAGGAAGCTTTTGAGCGCAGCGCCGACGCCGACCTGCTCTGGTTCGACGTGTGTGAAGTGGCGGTACTGGCTAAAAACTGGTCTTAAACCCGGGTGCGTAGGGTAGAGCCACCGCCAAGCAAAGGACGCACCTCAACGGCGGCGGGGATAGCGCGCTTTAGCTCGCTGACGTGAGAAACAATCCCCACCACGCGCCCGCCTGAATGCAAAGCGCCAAGCACATCCATAACCTCAGCTAGCGTGCCCTCATCAAGGGAACCAAAACCCTCATCAATAAACAGGGTGTTCATCTCGATACCCCCATTTTGGGTGGCCACCACATCAGCCAAAGCCAGGGCTAAAGCCAAAGACACATAGAAACTCTCGCCGCCCGAAAGCGTACGTGGAGAGCGGGTAGTGCCACTTAAATGGTCAACCACCGCCAGGCCCAAGCCCTGCTTCTGCTGGCGAGTATCTTCCTCACTATCAACATTAATCAGCTCATAGCGGCCCGCCCCAATCACTCCCAGGCGTTCATTGGCGAACACTAACACCTGGCGGAAATGGGCCTGCAATACCCAAGCAGACAGTGTCAAGCGGGCTTGGTTGTCGCCATTGGCGGCGCTAGCCAAAGCCAATAGTTGAGCATCCTTATCGCTGGCCTTACTACGGCGAGCCAGAAGCTCATTTAACTTAGCTAACTGCGCATTTACCTGCCCGGCAAACGCCTGCCAGCTACTGGCGTAGGTTTGGCACGCTTGCGTCTTAGTTTGAGCCTGCTCTAGCTGCGCCTGGGTTTGCTCCAGTGGGGGAGGAGTCAGCTCAATTCCTTCAAGCTCAGCCAAAGCCGCCTGGTTAATGGATAAGGATTTTTCATAGCTGGCTGAGGCAGCTTTCAAAGCAGCCAAATCTAGCCCGGCAAAAGCCTGACATGCCTGCGCATAGCCCTCCTGGGCGTTAGTGGCGCTGGTGTCTTGGGTTGGCTCTGCTTGGGTTGGCTCTGTCTCGGCCGGGTCTGTAGGGGCAGGGGCTGCCGCTTTAGCGCTGTCTAAGTCAGCAAAGCTGGTACTGGCCTGGGCCCATTGCGCAGCGAAACTGTCAGCGGCCTGCTGCGCGCGCTTTTGGCATTGGGCTAGCTCCTGGGCGGCTTTAGCCAGGTGATCAAGGCCGGCGGCCAACTGACTCAAATACTCAACCTTCGCGGCTACACTCTCAAATCCCTCACAGCTTAGCGAAGCCGCATCGGCGTCAATCTTTTCACCCAACAACTGGATCTCTTTAGCGTCACCAGCCAGGCGAGCCTGGGCCGTCTGATTATCTGCCCGCAGCGCCTCAAGCTGCGCATTTAGCTTGGCAATCTGTGCCTTACAGCTGAGTGCCTGCTCACTAGCCTGCTTGGCAGCCGTCAGAGCCGCTTTAGCTTCCTGTAACTGCTCACGAGCCTGGGTTGGGCTTAGCTGGCAAGACTGCGCCTCAAGCTGGGCGGCCAGTTTTGTTGCCCGTTCACTGGCCTGCGAAAGTTCGTCTTGAACCTTATTCACTTCCTCAAGGGCCTGATCTAGCTGCTCCTGAGTGATATTCTCGCCGCCCTGGGTGGCCGGGGCCGGGTGCTCGGTGGCGCCGCATACCGGGCAGGGGGCGCCGTCAACCAAGTTTTGTGCCAAGTTTAGGGCCGACTGGCTCAGCCACTGCTCCAACATGTGCTTGTGTCTTTGGCTAGCCTGCTTTAACTCCAGCGCCACAAGCTGCTGAAGGTTAAGTGCCTGCTGCTGGTCTTTGACTAGCTGTTCATGGGCGTTGGCTAGTTTCAGTCTCTGGGCGGCTTGTTCTTGGGCCAGCTGGGATGCGGGCAAGGTGGCGGCCTGCTCGTTTAGCTGCTCCAAAAGCTCCTGCTTGGAGGCAATTTGGGTGGGCAGCTGATTTTCGCGTTCGCGTCCCTGGGCTAGTTTGGCACTGGCGCTTTTGTGGGCCTGGGTTTTGGTTTGCAAATCACGACGTCGCCCGGCCAGTCCCGCCTCCAGCTCTACCTGCGGGTTTAGGGCTGCCACCTGAGCGGTTAGCTGCACACTTAATGCCTGGGTGCCCTGGTAATCTCCCGGCTGTAAAACAGCCTGCACGCGCTCATCTGGCTCCAGCTGCTCGACCTGCGCCACCGCCTGGCTTAGCTGCCTTTGCGCTACAGCTTGCTGGGCTTGAGCCTGTTTTAGCTGCTCATGCCAAGGCTTTAAATCAGATAGAGCCTGCAAAGCCTGCACTTGAGATAGACGCTGAGAGTGAACCGGCCCCTGGGCTACCAGCTGCTCATGCTCTTTAGTGAGCGCCAAATAGCGTTCTTGGCGGGTTGCCAAATCACGCTGGTATGCAAAGTCGCTGCGTAATTTATCTTCCTGTCCTCTAAGCGCGCTCACCTCCAAATTGGCGCAGCGCTGGTTGTGCTCCAGCCAGGGCACCAAGGGCTTAAACCGGCTGTCCCAAGCAGTTTCTAGCGGGTCAAACTCGCAGTCAACTTCCGGCACCGGCTCGTAGACCAGGCAGCGCGCCGGGTCTAACTGAGGCGCCTCATCTAACAGCGAGGCCAGCACCCCCAAATTGGCGCGCAAGGTGGCCTCTAAAGCTTCCTGATTCTTTTTGACCTTGCGGGCGCGCTCAACTAGATCAAGCTGCAAATCTTCAAAAATCGCGGTACCAAATAGCTCTTGCAGCAGATCCTGGCGGTCTTTTGAAGTCGAACGCAAAAACTGGGCGAACTTACCTTGCGGCAAAACTACGGTTTGGGTGAATTGCTCACGGCTCAGGCCCACAATGCGGGTTATTTCAGTGCCGACGTCGCTGGTTTTAGTAAGTGGTTCACTTACTTCCCGTAGCTGCTCATCTAGCTTAAATAACCAGGCTTTAGCGTTTTGTTTAGTGACACCTTTACCGTTTTTCTTAACCCGCTCATAGGCCGGTTGGCGACGCACCTTATAGTTGCCCGAGGAAGTAGAAAAAATCAGCTCCACCTCAGTTTTAGCTTGCTCACTGGCGTAGCGTGAACGGATCCGGCTATCTGAAGAATCCCTACCGCCAGAAACCTTGCCATAAAGAGCAAACACAATTGCATCAATGATGGTTGATTTACCCGCCCCGGTAGGGCCCGAAAGCAGGAACCGGCCGGCGTCGCTAAAAGCCTCAAAATCAATAACCTCGTGGCCTGGAAATGGCCCCACCGCATCCATAGTTAGCCGCAAAATGCGCATCAGCGCGCCTCCTTAACAACTTTTTCATAGCTGCTACGCAAAATCTGGAGCTGATAGGGATTTAACTCAATACCCATATCATCCATAAAACCTTGGCTTAACTGCAAGGGGGAAAGGGCATTGTCGCGATTAAGGCGCGGGGAGTCAATTTGCTGAGGTAAATCTACCTGCTCAAACACACACAAGCCCTTAAAACGCTGCTTTATCTGGGCCAAAGCCTGTGGTGGTCGCGCTCCAGCTAGGCGCACCCGCAGCCAGTGCTCGCTGTAGTCATCAAAATCGGGTCCCATCAGCTGCTCAAAAGTGCCACTAATAGTGGCAATAGGTTGGAAACTGGGCACAGCCACCCGCTCCAAGCTAACTAGCCCGGCGCCGTCAAACTCAGCGATAACAGAAGACTTTTCAAACTCAGCCTCCCCAAAAGACAGGGGCACCGGTGAGCCGCTATAGACCAGTCGCGCCGGTGGGCGGGCAGAGTCTAAGTCACCTAAAGCTATCTCCTGGGGACGATGCAAATGCCCTAAAGCTGCATAGGCCAGGCCCGGTACCTGGGTAAAAAGCTCGCTAGGCACGCTATCAACCCCACCCACGCGAATATCGCGTTCAGACTGGCTAGCTTGGCCGCCCACCACAAAAGCATGGGCCATCACCAACACCGGTGTTTTCGGCTTATGCGCCGTCAAATCCGCCTGCACCAGGCGCAGCGCGGCGCCCACCGCCGCCTCATGGGAGCGCGCCAGCATCTGCCAAGTTTGCGGATGCTCCTCGCCCTCAGCCCACACCTGCTCACCCAAAAGCCGCAAGTGAGGCGGCAAAGTGACCCGGGCGGCGTCGGGATCAAGATAAGGCAGGGGATAAACCCGCAAACCAACCCGGCCACTGGCATCAGGAAAGTCATAGCCGCGCCCACAATTTTCAATCCGGGCGGCAATAGTCAGGCGCTCATTTAGCTGCTGCGCGTTGAAACCTAAGCGAATATCACTGTCGTGGTTGCCGGCAGTTAACACCACGCGGGTCAGCTCAGTTAGCCGCCTAAACGCCTCATCAGCCAGGGCCACCGACTGGGTGGGGGCAACCGCGCGGTCAAAAACATCCCCAGATAGCACCACCAAATCAATTTTTTGGTCTTTAACCACCTCAATGAGGTGATCCAAAAAAGCGCTGTGGATCTCATGCAAATCATGGCCGTGGAAGAAACGGCCCAGGTGCCAGTCGGAAGTGTGCAACACGCGCATAAGCAAAGTGTGCCACTTGCGGCCCATCTAGGCCGACAATTTGCCTGTCGACCCGTTAGACTTGAGCAGTGGCCATTGACTTTTCAGCTGAAATTGAGCGACTAGAACACACCTACTCTTCCATCGCAGCAGTAACCGACCCGCAAGCACTGCGGGTACGCATCGACGAATTAAGCGAAAAAGCTGCCGCCCCAGACCTTTGGGATGACCCCGAGGCGGCCCAGGTGGTCACCAGCGCCCTGTCCCACGCCCAGGCTGAACTGGCGCGCGTGGAGAAGCTGGGCGAGCGCATTGAAGACCTACAAGCCATGGTGGAGCTAGCTGAGGAAGAAGAAGGCGACGAGCGCGAGGCTATCCTCGACGAGGCCGGCGCTGACCTGGAAGCTATCTCCAAAGACCTGGCAGATCTGGAAATCCGCACCCTGCTTTCGGGCGAATACGATCAGCGCGACGCCGTAGTAACTATCCGTTCAGGTGCCGGCGGTGTGGATGCGGCAGACTTCGCCCAGATGCTGCTACGCATGTACTTGCGTTGGGCTGAACGCCACGAATACCCGGTTAAAGTGCTGGACACCTCCTACGCTGAAGAAGCTGGTCTAAAGTCGGTTACCTTCGAGGTACACGCCCCCTACGCTTACGGCACGCTTTCGGTTGAGGGCGGCACCCACCGCCTGGTGCGTATCAGCCCCTTCGATAACCAGGGCAGGCGCCAGACTTCATTCGCGGCGGTTGAGGTTATTCCGCTGATTGAATCCACTGACCACATCGAAATTCCCGAAACCGACATCCGCATTGACGTTTTCCGTTCTTCAGGCCCGGGTGGTCAGAGCGTTAACACCACCGACTCGGCGGTGCGCATCACCCACTTGCCCACCGGCCTGGTGGTGTCCATGCAGGACGAGAAGTCCCAGATCCAGAACCGCGCCGCCGCCATGCGCGTGCTCCAGTCGCGCCTGCTGCTGCTCAAGCAGCAGGAGGAGGACGCCAGGAAGAAGGAGCTGGCCGGGGACGTCAAGGCCTCCTGGGGCGACCAGATGCGCTCCTACGTCCTCAACCCCTACCAGATGGTCAAGGACCTGCGCACCGGCTACGAGGTCGGCAGCCCCGACGCCGTGTTCGACGGCGATATCGACGGCTTCATCGACGCCGGCATCCGCTGGCGCAGGCAGCAGGAGAGCGCGGCTGAGGGCTGATCCGGGTAGAGACTATGGCACCTATCAGGCGGTGAGGCGGCGCTGAGGGCGCCTGTGGTTCACGATGCGCTGCCTTGGCGCCGGGCCAGTCAGGGAGGGCCGGGGCTGGGGCCTCAACGTCGACTGCGGTCTGCAACGTGAACGTATCTTTCTCCCGTCCTACTGAGGTCTGTCCTCAGTAGGACGGGAGAAAGATACGTCGGTGTTGCGAAGGTACGTTCACGTTCTGGCAGGCTCCGCGCGATCACCCGTGCGCCCGGCCCCGCCGCCACCGGCCCTCAGCATTCGGATACAGCCCGAGCTCCTGTCGATAGGCTTCACCACCAGTCCTCACACGGGGCGTAGTACTCGGTACAATGTGCGACTGCACAGTAGTTGCACCACAGCATGACGCATGCGATTCCTAGGGGAATGCCACCGAAAACACAGGGGGTGCAACATTCGAACAGTGCCTGATAATCGTAAGTGCAGCATGTAGCCGGGGGCATTCCAAAAGCGCTGCAGCAGTTGACTCCGTCGCCTGCGGCCAGTGAGTCATCGAGCCCTCCGGGGGCGGCTTCCCGCTCATTGAGGCGACGAACGATGTTCTCGCCGTCGGTGTAGAATGCCAATAGGGCGGTCCTGGGAGCGGATGACTCGCTGGTCTCCTTGACCAGGATGAAAAATAGTTCTTCGCTCATCATCAGAGCGGCTTTGAGGACAGTAGTCCCTCGCGATGAGACCGATGCGGTGACTCCAGTCGCAGCGACATCTACTGTCTCGCTCGGGTGCCCTGCCTCGATGACTCGATTATGCAGGTCGGGAAGAATGTAGTCCCGTTCCTCCTGGGTGGCGTCACGCGTTCCAGAAAGACTCTCCTCGAACCACTGGCGATCCCCCTGTTGAGCCGCCGCTGCAGTAGAAGTGGTCGGCCCTCCTGAAAGTGCGCAGGCTGATGCTGCGAGCGATCCGATAATTCCTCTCAGAATTGTTCGTCTGGTCGACATTCTCTCCTCCTCTGTTGTACGGGGGTGAAGGTGGTCTCGAGATTATTTTGTCTCAATGAGTTTTCTGTACCGCAAGAATGATGCCGTGACGATGAGGGCGACGACAAGGCACGATAGTGCGAGGCTCTTGTTGCCTTCCGGTGGATGAGATAATATGAGGGTAGGCAACAGCGCGAGGGCGAGAATCGTGTTGCGCACGACAAGGCCGGCGCTGACCTTCGTTGGAGACGCGCCACAGCCGCAGTCCTCGGGAGGGTTTTTTCTGGCCAAGACGATGATCATAGCCGCTGAAAATACGCACAACAGCAGAAAAAGGGCCGCAGCCGCGGGTAGAGGCGACACATTTGAGGCTAGTGCGAGGCCGCCGAAGAACTCCAGTGGTGGAATGATGGATGCAAGAGCTCGAGCCGCCTGCACGCCCGTCAGGCCGTAGGCCATAATCGCTTCCCAGAACGGGTTCGGAGCCCCCATCTTGGCAGCGCCCGACCGTACGAAGTAGCATCCAATGAGAAACCTGAGCAATTCGCAAAGAACTGTCACACTAAGGCGCCCTTCAAATCCTAAAACAAAAGTTCATAATTCTTCGCCACGCTCCGCCGGCTCAACATCTGTATCAAGTTCTTGCTTTATGGTATCATACGTTCTTTTTGAGAGCGGGACCTCGACGACAGAATTGTCTGGGAAGCTCATTGATAGAGGCTTGGTGTTTCATGTGCGAGAGCGCCTGTCTGACTGGTTGGGCGAGCTGCCAGGCGTGGCCAGTGGTCAGGGCTGTGTGCACGCTGATAAAGATGTCGTGCGTTAGCGCACTGTATGAATGCTGGGAGCGTATGCGGATGAGGGGCTGTGCCCCGGTGCGGGTGCAGCGCCGGCGTGCGCCCCCTCAATTGCCGGAGTCGCGCCCCCAGGCCCGTCCGAGTACCTCAGGCCCGCCATCATCGCGCCCTGTTCCGCCGGCGCAGGCGGCAGAAGAGCGCCGAGCGGCGCTGAGCAGGGGACCGGGTGGCGGACGGCGCCGTCCGGGGGTGAGCGCCGCGTTGATGTGATTCCTCTCCGGGAGGATCCTGAGGCGTCCCTGATTTCCGTGTCGTGCGTCCCTGGTTCTACCAGGATTCTCTTGGGGCGGCGACGGTGTGCGCCTAGTCTTGAATGCATGAGTGAACAGCACGATGATGTGTACACATCCATACCCCGTTCCCGCTCGGCGCGTGATGAGACGCTGAATCCTGAGTCCGTTCAACCTCCTCCGTCTCGTGGTGTGAGTACGGTGGGGAAGATTGTGCGCGTGGTCATCGCCGTGGCTCTCATGCACGCCTGCGCCTTTCTCCCCGTGCTGCTCATCCTGATCCCCGGAATTCGAGGGCTGACCGACGGCAGCATTCTTGGGAAGGGAACCGCGGGAATGATCGTCGCATATGCGGTACTTATTATCGCCTACGGGGCTGCGAGCGCGCTGGCGATCGTCATGTGCAGAATTCTGCTGCGGACTCTGGACCGTGGTCGCGGTATCAGCCTGCATCTGCGCCCCAGCGCGCGTGCCGTCGCCTGGCTGGTCGCCATGAGTCTTCTGGCGGCAGTCGTTCTGTGCGCGACGTCCGGCGTCATCCATCTCCTGGGGGTCCAGGACGACGGGCGTGAGCTGGCCGGGAATGCCTGGACCGCCTCCCAGTGGTGGAGGACGCTCATTTCCGGTATAACCCTGGGATTCCTCTTGCAGGGCATCCCGGAGGAAGTGGTGTGGCGCGGCTGGCTCTTCGCCTCGCTGGGAAGCACTCGTGCAGCTGCTGTGATCAGCGTGGTGACCTTCACCGTTCTTCACCTGGTCTCTCAGGGCGGGCAGCAGGGAATCGCCGAGCGCTTCATATACTTGGCAACGCCATGCGGTTTCGCCATCGCCGCCGTGGCTGCGCGAATGGTGTCGGGGTCCACGTGGGCGGCTATCGGGATCCACGGAGGATTCCATCTGGCGAATGACCTGCTGGGCTATTCCCTGGGCATTTCCGAGGGTCCGGTGACGTGGGTGGTCAGCGGGCTGCTGTGGGCGGCGGTCGGCGCCGTCATCCTCGTCATCGGCGCACGCACCGGACGGCTCCGCCTGGGCGGTTAGCAGCACTCCCGTCGAGATCGGTCGAGTTCCTCTTTCGTCCTGAGTCTCTCACCGGGTCGGTCAGAGACGGGCATCCGCGCCGGCGGCGCGACAGGCGCTCGCGCGATATTCTCAATAAGCTGCAAACGTCCCGTGCACTGTGGCCGAGGATGTGTCTGCTGAGGAACAGAACGGGATGGTCCGCCTTAAGGCCTCCTGGCAGAGCGGACGACGATCGGCCTGGCGTGCGGCCCACTGCGGCGGCGTGCTGCGTGCTGCGAGCGCGGGACGGGGAGCCCGGAGCGCCACCACACCTGGATGAGAGCCGGCACCGCCAGCACGATGACGATGAGCAGCACCACCACGTGCCCGGGACCGAATGGTATGAAGCGCCTCTTCACATAGAAGATTCCGGACTGACTCGGACTGATCCAGACTGAGACCGTCTCCGTCCCTGCGACGGCTCACTATCCTGCTGAATCTGACACAGGGCTTCTGACACAGGGCTATGGCGCATCACCGTGGCGCACCAGTCGTACACCATTCACAGCTCAACCGCCTCCATCATGATGCTGGCCCTCAGGTCGGGGCGCAGCGCGCGGTCGGGCACAAGATCGACGGGGGCTCCCAGGAGGTCGGCGACGTCGAGCTCAGCGCGTGCCAGGCCGAACAGACTTGGTGCCGGGTTCGCAGTAACAAGGAGATCGATATCCGAGTCTAGGTCGTCATCGCCGCGGGCTGTAGAACCGAAAACACGCACGTTTGTCATCCCGTGGTTGGCGAGGATGGCGATGACTCCTTCGCGGTGCTCGCACAGGCGCCGGCCGAGCGGGGTCGCGCCACGGAACCTTCGCTGTCCGGCGCCAGTCATTGAGACCTCCACAACGCAATGGTATTAGGTGCGCCGGCATGGGCGGTAGCCCTGGCCGGGGCGAAGACGATGCTTCTCGCATCTTCTCACGGGAGCCTGTGCCTACGGGTTTGATGGTGGGCAGACAGCAGGGGATCGACGAGCATCTCATCCGCCTGGCGACACTGTCCGGTCCCGCCATCGCCGTGGCGGCGCACGCCTGGCAGTTTCAGGGTGAGGACAAGGGCGTTCCTGGCCTCGACGTCATTTCCAGGCAGGAGGATCTGTCCGTCGCCTTCAGCGGTGGTGACCGCGAGGGCGCGAGGCGGGTCGCGGACCTGCTCGCCACCGCCATGCACCTGCCCGACGAGGAGAGGGGATCGGACCCGCTCATGATCGAGGCCCTCGACGCCCACAAGGAGCGCCGGGGAATCGAGGCGGCGCGGCAGCCCGGTCGTCGCT
>ERZ773014.2171-NODE-2171-length-11697-cov-12.775039_pt1 | contig 11697 bp, 8 predicted proteins | sample MGYA00580841_ERZ773014 | MGnify/ENA primary metagenome ERZ773014 (study PRJEB29015, sample SAMEA2737989) | human oral metagenome | biome: human oral; feature: human-associated habitat; material: dental | place: China | collected 2067 ...
GCATATCGATAGCTATCGGTATGATAGTATGTAATCTGCAATGCAGATAGAATCTTCCTGATTCGTGAAGATCATATTTGCGTTGCATATCATCTTCTTTTGTTCTGTGAAGATTTAATCTGCAATGCATATGCTCTTCTTTCATATTCGAATGATTCAATATGCGTTGCATATTTACTTCTTTCATTACGGGAGATTGCTCTATGCAGCGCGTAATCTCTTCTTTTGTACGAAAAGAAACGTATATGCGTCGGGATTTATCTTCCTAATTGCCCAGGGATAGCTTGCCTCGATAGGTTTAGGGATCATTTTTTGTCGGTGAATCAAAATCTGGACGTTTTTGAAGTTGCTGTGCGGTAAACGGATCAAAATCGTGCCGATTTTTTGATCATTAGGGGCCGAACGAATCAAAATCGTGGTGATTTTTCGTCCGTTAGTGTAGGGGCGTATGGCATACGCCCTACGAATGGGCATATCGGAGACCGAACGAATCAAAATCATAGCGGTTTCTTTGTTCGTTGTTGGTCGGGGAAGGGGTGGCTTGGTGGGGATGGACTTCTTTTATTTGTTGGGAAGATGAAAATTGTAGATGTTTAGGTGTAGATATTTTCATATAACGAGGGACGGGTGGATCAATATGTCCGCCTGCTATTTTCTGATAGAACTATGGGGGCGTATGCGATACGCCCCTACCCTGACAGACGAAAAGGGGGCGTTTCCTTTGTCCGCCGTCGGTCGGGGAAGGGGTGGCTTGGCAGGGGTGGGCTTCTTTTATCTATAGATATTGTACGGAAAGGCATACGGGGGCTTGGGGATGTGGGGCGTGATTGAAAATAAATCGAGGATGATGTTCGGTTTTTCGCGAATTGGGTACACTTTTGCGGCCCTTTGTATGGGGGGATCGTCGCGATCTCCCCTTTCTCCGATTCTCCCTTTCCTTCTCCTTCTGACTTACTGATTAACGGTCTCATGGACATTAAAGACATACAAAATATTTACGCAGCGCACCCGCAAATGGTTGCCTTGACGTCGCTGATCGATCGAGGCGATGTGCGCAGCATGCATTGGGCAGGGTTGCAGGGGTCAAGCGCTGCGGTGTGCTTAGCGGCACTCTTTCGCAAGCGTGGTGGGTGTCTGCTTTGCTTGATGAACGACCTCGAGGAGGCCGGATATTTCTATAATGACTTAGTGCAACTGGTGGGCGAGGCCAGCGTCAGCTTTTTCCCCTCCGCCTACCACCGACATATCAAATATGGCCACACGGACGCGGCCAATGAGGTGCTGCGAACGGAGACCTTGGCCGTGCTGCAATCAGACAAGCCGGACGTGATCATCGTCTCCTATCCGGACGCTATCGCTGAGCGTGTACTATCGAAAAATGTGCTCAAGGAGAACACGCTGGAGCTTCACGTAAGCGAAAAAGTGGACCCGATTTTCGTTTCCGATGTGCTTGATAATTACCACTTTGAGCAGACTGACTATGTCTATGAGCCGGGGCAGTACGCCGTCCGTGGGAGTATCTTAGACATCTTCTCTTTTTCCCACGAACGGCCCTATCGCGTGGACTTTTTTGGCAACGAGATCGAGTCCATCCGCACGTTTGACGTAGAGACGCAGCTGTCGCAGGAAAAACTGGACGCGATCCGGATTGTCCCGGAGATCAGTCGCTACGATGATGCCGATAGTTCGCTGCTCGACCTGCTGCCGAAGGACGCCCTCGTCGTGACGCACGATGCCGTGTGGTGCCGCGAGCGGATCGCCTCCCTCTGGGACGAGGAGCCGGTGAATAAGGACGACGAAGGTTTCGCGGATCGGGAGGCCATGCGCCGTAAGTTGATCGGCGCGGAGGCTTTTTCGGTAGCCGCAGCACGTTTTATCTCGATTCGTCTCATGGCGCGCGATGGCGACACGGCGGCCGTCTTCCGATTCGACACGTCGCCGCAGCCGCTCTTCCAAAAGAACTTCGACCTCGTCAGCCAAACCTTTCGCCAATATCTGACGGATGGCTATACCCTTTATTTATTGACTGACAGCGAGAAACAGGCAGCTCGTATTCGGGATATTTTCAAAGACCGGGGCGAGGCGATACCCTTTACGGCCGTCAGTCGGACTCTGCACGAGGGCTTTACAGACCATACGCTGCGCAGTTGTTTTTTCACGGATCACCAGCTATTTGGTCGCTTCCACAAATACAATCTCAAGAGCGACCGCACACGCAGCGGAAAGATGGCTCTGACGCTCAAGGAGCTGAATCAGTTCACCCCCGGCGATTTTATCGTACACATCGACCACGGCGTGGGACAATTTGGCGGCTTGGTGCGTACCGAGGTCAACGGCAAGGTGCAAGAGGCCGTGAAACTGATTTACCGCAACAACGACATTCTCTTCGTCAGCATTCACGCGCTGCATAAACTCTCGAAGTACAAGGGCAAGGACGGCGGCGAGCCGCCCGCACTGAACAAGCTCGGCAGCGGCACCTGGGAACGGATGAAGGACCGCACGAAGAAGAAAGTCAAGGACATCGCCCGCGATCTGATCCGCCTTTATGCCACCCGCCGCGGTGAGAAAGGCTATGCCTTCAGCCCGGATAGCTTCATGCAGGACGAGTTAGAGGCCAGCTTTATCTATGAGGATACCCCCGACCAAATGCGCGCCACTGCGGAAGTGAAGGCGGATATGGAACGTGAGCGGCCGATGGATCGCCTGGTCTGTGGCGATGTCGGATTTGGCAAGACGGAGGTGGCTATGCGGGCGGCTTTCAAGGCAGTGGCCGATAATAAGCAGGTCGCAGTGCTTGTGCCCACCACCGTGCTCGCGTTTCAGCATTACCAGACGTTTCGGGAGCGTCTCAAGGACTTCCCTTGCACCATCGATTACATCAGTCGCGCCCGATCGACCGCGGAAGTGAAAGACATCCTCAAACGCTTAGCCTCGGGCGAGCTGAATATCCTCATCGGAACGCATCGCATCGTCGGCCGCGACGTCAAATTCAATGACTTGGGGCTGCTGATCATCGACGAGGAGCAGAAATTCGGTGTCTCGGTCAAAGAGAAGCTCCGCCAGCTCCGGACGAACGTAGACACGCTCACCCTGACCGCCACACCCATCCCACGCACGCTTCAGTTTTCACTCATGGGAGCCCGCGACCTGAGCAACATCACTACGCCGCCGCCCAACCGATACCCGGTGCAGACGGAATTGGAGCGCTTCAACGCCGACATTATCCGCGAGGCCATCGAATTTGAGATGAGTCGCAACGGGCAAGTCTTTTTCATCAACAATCGCATTCAGAACATTTACGAGATCGAGAACCTGATTCGGCGTGAGGTGCCCGGAGTGCGCGTGGCCGTCGGACACGGCCAGATGGAGCCGGACAAACTGGAACGGATCATCTTAGACTTCGTGAATTACGAATACGACGTGCTTGTGGCTACCACCATCGTCGAGAATGGCATCGACGTATCGAACGCGAATACGATCATCGTCAACAACGCCCATCAGTTCGGCCTTTCGGAGCTGCACCAGCTGCGCGGACGGGTCGGCCGGAGCAATCGCAAGGCATTCTGCTACTTGTTGGCGCCACCGCTCTCCACGCTAACGGCGGAAGCCCGTCGTCGGCTTCAGGCCATCGAGAGCTTTGCCGAACTGGGCAGTGGCATGCATATCGCCATGCAGGATCTCGACATCCGTGGCGCGGGTAACATGCTCGGGGCCGAGCAGAGCGGTTTCATCGCCGATCTCGGCTATGAGACGTACCAAAAGATCCTCGAAGAGGCCGTGGATGAGCTAAAAACAGACGAGTTCGCCGATCTCTACGCCGGGGACGACGAGAGCGCACCCAACACGGGCGACAATTACGTCCGCGAAACGTTTGTCGAGAGCGATCTGGAGCTAATGTTCCCCCCGACGTACATTCCCAACGACTCGGAGCGCGTCGGCATCTATCGCGAACTGGATACGATCGAGACCGACGAGGCTTTATCGCGCTTTGTTGCGTCGCTCCAAGATCGTTTCGGACGTATCCCAACCGAGGGCGAGGAACTGATTCGTGTCGTGAGTCTCAGACGCATGGCACGTCGGTTAGGCATCGAGAAAGTCGTCCTCAAACGTGGCGCGATGGCCCTTTACTTACCCTCCGACAGCGACAGCCCCTACTATCAAAGCATAGCCTTTGGCCGTCTGCTCGGTTACATCGGCCGACATCCGAAGAGCTGCGTCCTACGCGAGCAAAACGCCAAGCGGAGCATCCTGATCCGTAACGTGGCGAGCGTTGCCGCTGCCGTGCGTTGCCTAACCGAGGTGGAGCACATCGAGCCCGATGCTGCGTAAAGGGTTCCTCATACAGAGGGGATCCAGAGAAGAGGCGTGAAAACGATCCGTCTATCCGGCAAGCATGGCGGCACCCTCGGTGCCTTGATCTTCTTTTGCTCACTTTTCTTCTATCAAGGGAAGAAAAGTGAGAGGCGAGTAAAGGCGAAGGCCACACTGATCAAGATGAATGCTGGCACCTCCCCGTGCATAACTTTGCCCCCTCATTTTGGCATACAATGACGGGCAGACATCGAACGCCTGCCTCTATATCGATATTAATTACGCATTATGAATCCTATTCACTCCCTTATTTTCGATCTGGACGGGACGTTGCTCAACACCATTGCCGATCTCGCCCATAGCACGAACTACGCGCTGGAAAAATCTGGCTTTCCGACGCATGCCATCGAGGCGTACAAGTATTTCGTTGGCAATGGTATCAATAAGCTCTTCGAACGTGCTCTGCCCGAGGGCGAGCGTACGCAGGAGAACATCGCCCGCATTCGCAGCGCTTTCTTGGCGTACTATGACGCCCACAACGCGGATTACACCGCTCCCTATCCCGGCATTCCCGAGCTGCTCATCCAACTGCAAGCCGACGGGATGGCGCTGGCCGTAGCCTCGAACAAGTATCAACGCGCCACGGAGAAGTTAGTCCGACAGTACTTCCCAGACATCCGTTTCGCGGCTGTCTTTGGGCAGCGCGAGGGCATACCCACAAAGCCCGATCCGACCGTAGTCAGAGACGTGTTGCAGATCACCGGTTGCACGGCGGAGGAGACGCTCTACGTGGGCGATTCCGGCGTCGACATGCAAACGGCTGCCAACGGCGGACTCGTTTCGATCGGCGTCACGTGGGGCTTTCGTCCGCGCGCCGAGCTTGAGGAATGTGGCGCGCGACACATAGTCGACTCGCCGGACGAGATCCAACGCCTCGCGGTTGGGTAACGACACGTGTCCGATCAAACAAAATGAGCCGCCCCTCGGTAAGTCCTTCTCAGGGACTTCGAGGGGCGGCTCGGTTTATACAGAACAGATTGGCAGGCGAATCATTCGCCGCCTTTGATCATCGTAAGCAGCATCTTGAAGCGCTCAACAGCTTGCAAGGCGTGGGGGTGATTGGCGGGCATGATGATGCAGTCGCCAGCTTTCAGGCGGTGCGGCGTTCCGTCAATACGGATCTCGGCCTCGCCATCGAGGACCTGCACAAGGGCATCGAAATTCGCGGTGTGTTCAGTCAGACCTTGGCCTTTGTCAAAGGAGAAAAGGGTGACGTTTCCAGCGCGGTTGATGGTGACTTGCTTGCTAATGACTGATCCAGGAGCATAGTCGATCGACGGCTCGAGGGCAATAACGGTTGCTTTCTCAAATGTGCTCATAAGAAGGAAAATTATTACTGTGAAACGATTAATGATGACGCTGCAAATGTAATCCTTGACCAGTCTACGAATTGTCACATGGGTGACATAGGTCTTATTGCCAAGGATGACAGTTGCCTCCGGCCGGACTATCTGATCCCTGATAAGTGCCTCTTAAATACGTATTTATTGAATCCTATAGCCGGTAAGGATGAGATTCATCGATGAATCGGCCTACCTATCCTTGATCAATTTTTGATGGTCCATGTAGGGGCGTATCGCATACGCCCCAGCGTGTACCTGGCCGGTAGGGTTGTTCGCTCACTTCGTGGGCGTTTGGAGGGCGTATGCGATACGCCCCTACCCATCCGGATGAAAAATCGGATGACTGCTCGGCGAATGATCGGCAAACCCGGTACGTTTGGAGGTGTATGCGATACGCCTCTACCCATACGGACGAAGGATGGGGAGGTCGGGGTGACGGTGCATCGGATTCTTACCGAGGAAACGACAGCTCGACCGATGGCGAATGGGCGATCACTTCTGTTTTTTCTTGGCTGCGCGTTTGGGATTGGCCGGAAACCAGCCTTTTTCTACGCGCTTCTCTTGGTCTCTCACTTCCAGGATCGACCAGAAGGAGGAGAAGGCGATGACTCCGAAAATCGTGGACAGAATGAGGTGGTGCACCATCACGGACAGGCCCATAAAGACGAGTCCGGCTAAGAGGAAGGCCCACCAAATGCCTGCGCCGAAATAATATTCAGCCTTGACGACGAGGGGATGGAAAAGCCCGATAATGAGGAAAGTGGCCACGCCTATGACTAGGCCCCAAAGGTTGTAAGTAGTAAGGAATTCCATTGTGATTATTGTTGCTTGTATGGGTTTTTAGAAAGCGTATTCAAGACGAATGGCCACCTGGGCGGGTCGACCCTTCTGGATGAAGCTGCGACCGAAAGAACGGAAATAAAAAGCAGCATAGTCCGTCCCGGTCAAGTTTTGGCCGCCGAGGGAGCATGTGAGGGCGCCGCGACCTATGCCGGCGCGGGCGTCGAGGGTGTGGTAGAAGGGCTGGCGAATGTCGTTCGCCTCGGTCCAGTGAATCGGGCCGACGCCGTTATACTGCGCCGCGGCAAAAATACGGTCGATCAGGCGGCTGTGCAGCCGTCGCTCGTAATGGATACCGAGGCTGACGGTATGGCGCGGGGCATAAGGGATAAATTTTCCGCGGTAGTCCGTGCGGCCATCGTTATAGTTGCGAAAGGTGGCATGCGTGTAGCCCCAGTTCACGTCGGCCGTGAGCCCGGAGGCAATGCGTGCGCTGAGGGACGCCTCGATGCCGCAGCTGACGGCACGGCCGGCGTTGCTGAGCATGCGTCCTGTGCCGCTGGCGGTAAAATGCGTCAGCTGCAAGTCGCGAATGTCCATGTAGAAGACAGTGAGCTCGGTGTGCAATCGGTCGCGCACCGGCTCAGACTTGATTCCTGCCTCATAGCACCAGGCGTTTTCCGGGCGATAGGCGAGGGCCTCCTTGGGCTGTATCTTATCGAAGTGGGGGAGCGTAGGCACGATGTGGCGGAATGCGTCCATGATGTCGTTTTGCATACGTGACTGCATCAGGTCTGCCGACATCTGCACGTTGTAGCCGCCCGTCTTGTAGCCCTTAGCCACAGCCGCATAGAGGCTCGTGCGCGGTGTCCAGGCGTATCGCAAAGCCAGTCGGGGAAGCACTTGCCACTCGTCCGACGAGAGATGTTCATCGAAGGATGAGGCGGGGTAGAGCGCACTGATATCCGTCTCCTTCGGGTATACGGGAGGCATGAGGATCGCCAGGTTCATCTTGCCGCTGGCTTCGTAGTGCAGCCGCCGGCGCTCGATATCCATACGCAGTCCGGCAGTGAGCGAGAGGCCGGGAAGGAGAAAATCGTCGAGCGTAGACTGGTGATAGATAGCCATTCCGAGCGACGATTCGTCGAAGGCAGAGGGCAGCTCCAGACGATTGTCCGTCACACGCAGGCGAGGCATGCGCGGGTTCTTGGCCCGCATTCCGTCGAAGGCTTTTTGCATGGCCGCGCGGATGCCTTCCTCTTTGAAGGTCACGTCGGCATTCGTCCGCAGATGGTCATAGAAACCGCAGGCGCCGACGGTCCAGCGGTAGCGCCCGACTGTGCCCGTGACGGAAAGTTCTTGGTTCAGGGCGTGGTGGCGACGGCGTTGATCGAGCGTAAAGAGAGAGAGGGGCATAAAGTCCTGATCCATCTCCATGCGGTCGTGTAGGAACTGCCATCCGGTGGTGTATGTGGCGACAAATTGCGGAGTCACGTACTTGAGCGTTAGGCTGCTATTGGTCGTGGTGCGGCGGTACGACGAGGGGTCATTCAGATTCACGGGCTCGATGCGACCCGTGCTGTCGTTGCGCAGGCCGTACGGGAAGGCGCCTTGATTCGTGTAGCTCCCGACTATGGCCAACGTGGCGGTGAGGGCATTCGAGAAGCGGCGCACCACCTTCACATTGCCGCCGATGGTCTGCTCGCCGTCGGCCCTTGTGCCATCAAAGACGTTTTCGAAGAAGCCCGTGTGCCGCCGATAGTATCCCCCGACCTGTAGGCCGGTGCGGTCGCCGAGACGCATGGCGTGCGAGGCGCGGAGACCGAGGTTGCCGTAGTTGCCATACGTCACCCCGACGCGTGTGCCTTGGTGCTCGAGGGGGGAGAAGGTATGCACGTGAATGATACCACCCATCGCGTTACGACCATAGAGCGTCCCTTGCGGTCCGCGTAAGACCTCGATGCGGCGAATGTCAGGCAGTTCAAAATCGAAAGAGCCCTTGTCGGGGTACGGCACATCATCGACGTAAAGGCCTACCGTCTGGCCGCTGCTTCTGGCTCCCACGCCACGGATATAGATGGCCGAGGTGCCGCGCGACCCATAATCGGGGATGTAGAGATTCGGGATGAAGGCACTCAGGCGCTTCACGGAGCCGATCTGTCGGAGGTCGGCCTGCCGCGGCGAAAGAACGGTCAGTGCGCCGGGCAGTTGCTCGGTGCGATTCGTTTCCTTGCGCGAGGAAGTGATCACGATCTCGTCGATGTCGTACGTCTTGATCGTGTCGCCATCCGTTTGGGGGTGGCCATCGCTTGCCCAGCCCATTTCGGTTAGGCAGAGGGCGCATAGCATAAGCGCCAATCGGTGAATTTTCTTCGTCATGAGTAAATGCAGCGTAAGCACGGCGTGAGACGCATAGCCCGCCATTCGTTCCTTTTCGTGGCCGCAAAGGACGGCAAACCTCCCCTCTGCGGCAATCACTACATGTAGTGATTTTGCAATGTACCCCAAGCGGAGCGTGGAATCGAAAAACGAAAAATGAAAAACGAAGCACGCCGCCTACCCGATCAAGGTCATTCCCGGTATGTACCTATTAAATACGTACCCGCGCGTATCGGGTGGACGAATCAATGGATAGAGGGGAATCCAATTTTTGATCCGTCAGGGTAGGGGTGTATTGAATACGCCCTCGCACGTACCGGGTGGACGAATCAATGAATAGAGAAGAATCCAATTTTTAATCCGTATGTGTAGGGGCGTATTGCATACGCCCCCACACGTACCGGGTTTTTGATTCAATGAATAGAGAAGAATCCAATTTTTGATCCGTCAGGGTAGGGGTGTATTACATACGCCCCAGCACGTATCAGGTTTGCAAATCATTTGCCCATTGTCATGGGCATTCGTGGGGCGTATGCCATACGCCCCTACACCGGTACCCTAAAAATGAATGAGGACAGGATTCGTTCGACCCCTGACGGAACCGTTCGTGGGGCGTATGCTGTTGCGCCCACAAACGGCCTCTGGGAACCTTGCTTTTGGTTGGCTTGTCTCACTCTGCCGGCAGATGGATGTCGGGATTGCCCGAACCGCCCGTGTCACCGCTACCCGCGCCGCCGCCACCTTCCGGCTGCTTGCCGCCACCGCCTTCGGGTTGCTTGCCCGAGCCACCGCTGCCTCCGGGCTGCTTCGACGGATCCTCTTCGGGAAGATGAATGTCGGGCTTCCCGTCATCCTTCGGCTTCTTCGGTTGGGGATCCTTGGGTGTCTTGGGATCCTTCGGCTCGCTCGGTTTGGGATCCTTGGGCGCATGGGGATCCTTAGGATCGGTCGGCTTTTTCTTCTTCTCGGCCGCGGCCCTCCTTTGCGCGACGCTTTGGTTATAGCCCTTGTCAATGCGGTCGGCCAGCCGGCAAAGATTCTCTGCCAGCGTCTCGATGGCTTTCTGTTCGATCGGGGTTGCGCCAAAGAGGTAGTTCCACTGGAGCATCAAGATCACGCGATCGTAGATAGCGTCCGATTCCAGCCGCACCTTGCTGGCGGGCGGTAGCTTAGCGCCGGTGTTAGCCGTCATGCGCTTGGTAAACAAGGCGTCGAAGGCCTTATTAGCCGATTCTAACTTGGTGAGGATAGGCGATAGCCCCAGCTTCGTGACGTCGGCCGAGTTTTCCGTCTTCCTCAGGTCGGCCAATAGTCCCTTGATGTCGGCTGTCTCGCGGTCGAACGACTCGTTTTGTACACCCACATAGGGCTTGACCACTGCCGTCAGACGCATGGACGCCTCGATCATGTCTTGATCCGGGAGGAACTGTGCATTGCGAATCGTGCCCATGATGTAAGTCACCAGGCGGTCGCGCTCCTTATTCTTTTCCTTCATCAGGCGCGTCTCGTCGCTGGCTTGCGACACCTTGGTAATGTCCGTCTCGAGCGCGTTGTTGCCATCCCATTCCGTCATCAGTTCAGAGGGGATGCCGAGCTTGGTAATGTCTGCCGCGGTAACGAGGTCGTACGCGGAGCTGTGGAACTTCGAATGCAAGGAGTTGTCTAACTTCTTCATTCCGGGCTTTCTGATAATAACCGTCTTTTTCATAGATGTGTTTTATATACGCCTGCAAACATACGTCGTTTTTTCTAACCGCCATACACTTGGCTTACTTTTTTTGTCGAGGAGGAGAAAAATCTACGCTCATACCTTCTTTTTCTTGCCACGAATAGGGTAGATCTGCCCGCCAACTTTCTTATTCTTACCCAGTTTGAGGAAGACCTTCACGCAGACATCCTCCTCCTCGCCAAAGATAACAAAGTCCGATACGTACTTTATCCTAACCCCGGCAAGGATCCGATAGCTGTGGACATATTTACACCATCCCCGGCGGGTTTTGTGTAGATATGGCCATATTCGTCCCATCCCCGGCGGGTTTTGCATAGATATGGCCATATTCACCCCATCCCCGTCGAGTTTTACATAGATATGGCCATATTCGTCCCATCCCCGGCGGGTTTTGCGTAGATATGGCCATATTCATCCCATCCTCGGCGGGTTTTGCATAGATATGGCCATATTCATCGAATCCCCGGCGGGTTTTGCGTAGATATGGCCATATTCATCGAATCCCCGGCGGGTTTTACGCGAATATGGCCATATTCGTCCCATCCTCGGCGGGTTTTGCGTGAATATGGCCATATCTGTCCAATCCTCGGCGGGTTTTGGGCGCGTTCATACAAATTTTAAGGGTTCCTCGACGGGAATGAATAGACCGTGAAGGCATGCAACCCCAAACGTATCGGGTTTTTGATTCGATGGATAAAAGGAAATCGAATTTTTGATCCGTAAGGGTAGGGGCGTATTGCATACATCCCAAAATGTATCGAGTGGACGATTCAATAGATAGAGGGAAATCAAATTTTTATCGGGTATAGGATTCAATGAGAGACAGGGAATCAAATTCTTGACAGGAAAAGGATTCAATGAATACGTATTTAATAGATACGTATCGGGCGGGCGATTCATTCGCCCATTATCATGGGCATTTGTGGGGCGTATGCAATACGCCCCTATATCGGAACCATAAAAATGGGTCGTTGCGGGTAGGTGGTTTTAATGGGGAATCCAATTTTTGATCCGTTAGGGTAGGGGCGTATTGCATACGCCCCTACAATGTACAAGGAAGACGAATCATTTGCCCATTGTCATGGGCATTTGTGG
>ERZ773014.2173-NODE-2173-length-11695-cov-18.505670_pt1 | contig 11695 bp, 9 predicted proteins | sample MGYA00580841_ERZ773014 | MGnify/ENA primary metagenome ERZ773014 (study PRJEB29015, sample SAMEA2737989) | human oral metagenome | biome: human oral; feature: human-associated habitat; material: dental | place: China | collected 2067 ...
GCGACGAGGCCCAAGGGCAGGCCGAGGCCCGCCGAGGAGCCGCCGCGCGAAACGAGCTGGGTAAGCGCAGCCGCCGTCGCGCAACATTGGACGACGGCGAGGATCGTCGTCGCCATGCCCGCGGCCACGAGAAAGGCCATATAGGCCCTGGCCGAACGGGCGTGGCGCAAAAGTCGGGGGTCGAGGGGCTTCACTCATCTGTCCTTCGGTCGATTCCCCCGTACCTTATCGGACGACGGCGCCCGCCAGGGCCAGGCCCGGGCTCAAGGGCCTCACGCGTTCTCGAAGCTCCGGACCTTCTTCGGGTCCAGGCCCGGCGTCTCGTCGGGGATGTGCTCGACGGAGATGCGCCGCGAGAAAACCTTGTACGACCAGACCGTGTACCCGAGGACGATCGGAACGAAGACGAGCGCGGCGGCCGACATGATCGTCTGCGTGTTGCCGGTGGCCGCGGCTTGAGCGAGAGTGAGGGAGTAACGCGAATCCACGGATGACTTGAGGGCGTCGGGGAAGATCGTGAACCAGATGAAGACCACTGCCAAGGCGATGGCGACGAAATGGGCCATGAAGGCCGCGCCCTCGCGGTCCTTGTAGAGGAATGCCGCCGCTGTGACGAGGCTCAGCGCACACAAAGCCAGGGGAAGGATCGAAATCGCGTTGTTCGTATGGGCGAATTGCGCCCACAGGGCCCACACGGCCGTGGCGGACGTCGAAGCCAGAATGGACTTCTTCGCGAAGGCGCGGGCCCGCTTCCGGAGGTCGCCCGAGGTCTTCAACGTGAGGAAAATCGCGCCGTGGGAAAGGAAGAGGCTTACGGTCACGATTCCGCCGAGCACCGTGAAAGGGGTGATGAGCGAGAAGAATCCGCCCGTGAGGTAGTGATAGTTGTCAGCCAGCGAGCTCGCTGCGTCCTGAGGTGCGACGGGCACAAAGGCGCCGCCGTCGTAATGGCCCACCTCGATGTGCATTCCTTGAACCAGGTTGGCGAAGGCGACTCCCCACAGGAAAGAGACGACCCAGGCCGAGACGGTGTGGGCTGTGTCCCAGCGGTTGCGCCACGCCTCGGTGTCGATCATTTTTCGCCATTCGATGGCGCAGACGCGGACGATGAGGCAGACCAAAATAAGCATGAGCGCGAGGTACATGCCCGAGAACATCGTCGCGTACCACTCGGGGAAGGCGGCGAATGTGGCGCCTCCCGCGGTGAGGACCCAAACTTCGTTTCCGTCCCAGTGCGGGCCGATGGAGCTGAGCGCGACGCGCCGTTCTTTCGACGTTTTGGGAAGGACCTTCAGCAGCATCGCGACGCCGAAGTCGAATCCTTCCAGCGCCAAGTAGCCGATCCACAGCACCGCGACGACGGAGAACCAGAGAAGCTGAATGGTTGTCAGTTCCACGATCGTTCCTTTCAGTACGCGAAGGTCATGGGGGCGGACTCGTTGAGCTTCACGGTCTTCTTGCGGGTGTCGATGCCCTCCAGCGCATAACGCCGCAGCAGCGCGATCCAAACGACCCCCAGAGCGCTGTAAAGGAGGGTGAAGACAGCCATCGACGTGAGCACGGTCCCCCCGCTCACGGAGTTCGACAGGCCCTGGTTGGTCATCAGCATGATGCCGTTCTCACCGGGATTGACGATCCACGGCTGGCGCCCCATCTCCGTCAGCAGCCAGCCGAAGGAGTTGCCGAGGAAAGGCAGGGGAATGGCCAAAAGCCAGAGTCTGCCCATTCTCTCGGACTTCTCGACCTTGTTTCCGCGCAGCGAGTAGAGGCCGAAGATCGACATCGCCAGCCCCAGGAAGCCGATGCCCATCATGGCTCTGAAGGACCAGAAGGTGACCGTCAGATTCGGCCGGTAGTCCTGGTCGGATCTGTAGACGTCGGCGTACTTGGCCTTCAGCTCGGCGTTGACGTCGTCCAAACCCTTCAGGAAGGATTCTTTGCCCGAAAAATGGTTGGTGGCCATGAACGATTCGAGCCCGCCGGGGAACGGCAGGGTCAGCTGGGGGCCGTCGCAGTCGGACGTCCACATGGCGATGACGAGGTCGTGGCTCTCTCCCGATTCGCACACGCCCATCATCGCCGCAGCCTTGGCGGGCTGAATGTCCTTGACGTGCTGGCCCATGAAGTGGCCGGAGCCGATGGCGACGCACGACGAGACAAGCATCGCAACGAGGCCGACCTTGGCCGCGGGCTTCCAGTATTTGCGGGCTTCCTCTTCGCTTCCTGTTTTGCGACGCGAACGGGCCATCCACCAAAAGCAGAGCCCAGCCACGAGTCCGCCGGCGACGAGGAAGGCGGCGCTGATCGTGTGGGCGAAGGTGTAAAGGGAGGTTTCCGAGAACAGCACTCGGAAAAAGCCGCCGATTCCGTCCAGCTCGAGCCGTCCCGTCTGGCGATTGACGACGGCGCCCGTCGGATTTTGCATGAATGAGTTGGCGGCGAGAATGAAGAAGCCGGAAAGCATCGTGCCGATTGCCAAAAGCCAGATGCACATGTTGTGGAGCTTCGGGGAAAGGCGGTTCTTGCCGAAGATCCACAGGCCCAAGAAGGTCGATTCCAGGAAGAACGCGAGGAGGGCCTCGAAAGCCAGGGGCGCTCCGAAAATGTCGCCGACGAAGCGGGAATACTCCGACCAGTTCATTCCGAACTGGAACTCCTGAACGATTCCCGTCGCCACGCCCAAGGCGAAATTGATGAGCAGAATCTTTCCGAAGAAATCGGTCGCCTTCTGCCATGCGGGGTCGCCGGAGCGGCGGGCCTTCGTCTGCATGACGGCCACGAGTGTGGACAGGCCGATTGTCAGAGGCACCTGGTAGAAGTGGTACACGGTTGTGATGCCGAATTGCCAGCGTGCCAGTTCGAAAGCTTCCATCATTGAGCCTTCCGTGGGCGTGGTCCGATTGAACTCTTCCAGTGTAGAACAGATTTCTGCCGCGATCTTGCAAATCGTCGGGAAAGCTCTTGCCCGAGCTGTTAATTCATAATCGACACCAAAGCAACTTCCTTTCAGGTCGATATGTTTTCCGGAGAAAGACACCATGGGGCCTCTTGAGAAAGCTGTGGTGTGGAATGGATTTCGCGTGTTTCGTCGTTCCGTTTCCAGATACGTATGAGACAATGCTTGTCAGCTTTGGGATTTCCCGCATGATCCCGATTGGAGAGGCTGCACTGTGCGCCGCAAGAGCGTCGCCGCCGGTGCGCCTGTCATGAGACTTCCGCGGTCAGCCGCGATACATAAGCCGGAGACGGCACGTTGCGGGGGTGCCTCCCGGTGGGAGAATACGTATGTCTGATTTTGTCACGGACGAGCGGGAAAATCCGCACAACGGGCCCGCGTCCCCCGTCGGCGACGGCCGGGGAGGGGAAACCGCCTCGAACAACGACGGCCAAGGCGGGGCGGGCCAAGAAGGACAAGGCGAAAGCGGGGGAAAGGCGGTTCGCTCCGCCCGCGTGCGGCGGCCCGCTGCGCGCACCCGGCGCAGAGCCTCCGATTCCGAACAGGCCGACGTCGAATCGACGGCGGACGCCACTAGCGCCGTCGCCCAATCGCTTGCGGAGTTGGAGCCCAAGCGCAGGCCTCGCAGGAGGGCTCCTTCCAAAGAAGTCGTCGAATCGCTTGAGATCATCGCCGAAGGCGCCTCCGATTCCGGCGCGGCCGCGCGCTCTGCGGGATCGACCCCGCAGTTCTCGTCGTCGGAGGATTCCGTTCCCGAAGACACTCCGCCGATGGGAATGACCGCCCTGCTTTTCCAGGAGCCCGACGTCAGCAGGGTGCGCGTTCGCAAGCGCAAGTCCGCCGAGGAGCCGTCGGAGCTGGCGTCGTCCCCTTCTCGAACCAGGAAGCGGGCCTCGGCGAAATCCGATCCCGAGCAGAAGGCGGAGAAGAAAGGCGAGCGCGACGCGGGCGAGGGCTCCGAGCGCTCGCCCGAGGAGCAGGAGGGCTCCGAGCCGCGACGTCGCAAGCGCGGAACGAGGGGGCGGCGCAAGAACGCCTCCGAGGACGTCCATGCGGCGGCAGAGGAGAAGCCCGAGCCCCCGAAGCAGAAAGACGCGAAGGGCAAGGACTCCGGCGATTCGGCGGAGGCAGGTACGCGTCGGCGACGTCGGCGCGCCCGTTCCTCGGACTCGGCTTCCGACGAGGTCAGCATTCCCAAGGGCTCGACTCGGCTCGAGGCTAAGCGGCAGCGCCGCCGAGAAGGCCGCGAGGCGGGCAGGCGCCGTCACTCCATCACGGAGTCCGAGTACTTGGCGCGGCGCGAATCGGTCAAGCGCGAGATGCTCATTCGCGAGCAGGACGGGCTCAACCAGATTGCCGTTTTGGAAGACGACGTTCTCGTCGAACACTACGTCGCCCGCCACACGCAGGTCTCGATGGTTGGAAATGTCTACCTTGGCAGAGTCCAGAACGTGCTTCCGTCGATGGAGGCGGCGTTCGTGGACATCGGCAAGGGCCGAAACGCCGTCCTCTACGCCGGCGAGGTCAATTGGGAGGCGGCCGGGCTGGAGGGAAAGCCCCGCCGCATCGAACAGGCTCTCAAATCTGGCGACACGGTGGTCGTCCAGGTGACGAAGGATCCGATCGGTCACAAGGGCGCCCGCCTGACCGCGCAGATCACCCTCGCCGGCCGCCATCTCGTCCTCGTCCCTTCGGGTGCGATGACTGGGATTTCCCGCAAGCTTCCGGACAAAGAGCGACAGAGGCTCAAGCGTCTGCTGCGCGAGATCGTCCCCGCGGAGCACGGCGTCATCGTCCGCACGGCGGCCGAGGGCACGTCCGAGGAGCAGCTGCGGGCCGACGTCGAGCGGCTCGCGAAGACTTGGCAGGACATCCAGGCGAAGGCGAAGAACACCAAAGGGGCGCCGATGCTCCTCAAGGGGGAGCCGGAGCTCGCCGTCCGGGTGGTCCGAGACATCTTCAACGAGGATTTCCAGTCTCTGAAGATCCAGGGGGCCAAGGCGTGGCGTACGATCTCCGAGTACGTGGCCGAGCTTTCTCCCGAGCTGTCCCAGCGCCTGGAGCACTGGACCGGGGCCTCGGACATTTTCGCCTCCCACAGGGTCGACGAGCAGCTGGCCAAGGCGTTCGACCGGAAGGTGTGGCTGCCTTCGGGCGGAACGCTGGTCATCGACCGCACCGAGGCGATGACTGTCATCGACGTCAACACCGGCAAGTTCACAGGCGCCGGGGGCACTCTTGAGGAGACGGTGACGAGGAACAACCTCGAGGCGGCCGAGGAGATCGTCCGTCAGCTTCGTCTGCGCGACATCGGCGGGATCATCGTCATCGACTTCATTGACATGGTGCTGGAGGCCAACCGCGAGCTCGTCCTTCGCAGGCTCGTCGAATGCCTTGGGCGCGACCGCACGCGCCACCAAGTCGCCGAAGTCACGTCTCTCGGCCTCGTCCAGATGACCCGCAAGAGGGTCGGGCAGGGGCTCGTCGAGGCTTTCTCGACCGTGTGCGAGGCGTGCGAGGGGCGCGGGTGCATCATCCATACGAATCCCGTCGAGAGGGGCGACGCCGGCGCCGACAAGCGCGCGCGAAACAAGCAGGCCGCCAAGCAGACGGCTTCGGAGCCCCGAGACGAAAGCCCCAAGCACGACGACGTGAAGGCGGCGCTGCATTCCATCGCGGCAGCGGCCCAATCGAAGCACGACGAAAACTCCGAGCCAGGCGAATCAGACGACTCCGCGCAGGATTCGGTCAAAAAAGCCGACGACGCCGAGGGGCAGGCTGCCGAAGGCGGCGAGGATTCGAAGCCGGGGGCGGCGAAGGCGCGCAATCGACCCAAGGCTTCCGCGAAGAGGCAAGGGACGAAAAAGGCGAAGGGCGCCCAGGGCAAACGCGGGAAGGCGGCCGCCGCGCAAGCCGCCGAGGCGGGCCAATCGGACGAGGCAGGCCAAGAGGACGGGGCGGATCAAGAGGACGTTCCCGGCGAGGCTTCGGCGCAGAGCCGGGCCGAGTTTGCCGAGCAGGACGAATCTTTCAGCCCGGGCGACGCGCCTGAGCGCGGCGAAGCGGGCTCCGCGGCCTCGGAAGGCTCTAAGTCGCGCACAAGGCGCGTGTCCTCTTCGGGGACGATCACTCCGTCGGCGGGTCCTGCGATTCTCAGCTTCCCCGCCTCGTGAGGGCTTGTACGCGACGCCTTGCGAGGTCTGTGTCCGCGGCGGCTCGGCCGCCGCGGACGGAGGCCATGTTCCGAAACGGGCTGTGCGCCACGCCCCTGCGTCGTCGTGCGTGGCGCATTGCATAGCGACATAGGGCGCCGTCTGACTTGCCCGGCAATCGGTTGCACCAGTAAACTTGAGCGTCGGCGCGCTTGCGCCCCATTGTCAGTTGCGCCGCAGGAGCGAGCGCAGTCCTAATCAACAGAGATGAGCAGTAACGTGGTGTACGCGATCGTTAAGGCCGGCGGCCGCCAGGAGAAGGTGTCCGTCGGATCCGTCGTCGTCGTGAACAGGCTGGACGGAGAGGTCGGCGACACCGTCGAGCTCGAGCCCCTCCTGCTCGTTGACGGTGAGAAGGTCACATCGGCCGCCGACGGCATCTCCGCGAAGGTGACCGCCGAGATCGTGCGCGAGGAAAAAGGGCCGAAGATCTCGATCGTCAAATACAAGAACAAGACGGGCTACCGCAAGCGTCAGGGTCATCGCCAGAAGCTGACCCGCTTGAAGGTCGTCGGAATCAAGTGACCCTTTTCCCCAACGTTATTCAGAAGGCAGGTTTTCGAGATGGCACATAAGAAGGGCGCCAGCTCCTCCCGCAACGGCCGCGATTCCAACGCCCAGCGCCTCGGCGTCAAGCGTTTCGGCGGCCAGCTCGTGAACGCGGGCGAAATCATCGTCCGTCAGCGCGGCACTCACTTCCATCCGGGGCTCAACGTGGGGCGCGGCAAGGACGACACGCTTTTTGCGCTCGCCGCCGGTCACGTCAAGTTCGGCACCCGCCGCGATCGCAAGGTCATCGACATCGTCGCTGCGGAGGCCTGAAAACAATCGGGCAAATAGGGGTGGAAGGCGCGTCCTTCCGCCCCTTTTCGCATAGGCCCTTTGCATAGGAGGGGAAGATGGCCAGCTTCGTCGATCACGTGACGCTGCACGTCAAGGCGGGCGACGGCGGAAACGGGTGCGTTTCGGTGCGTCGAGAGAAATTCAAGCCCTTGGGCGGGCCCGACGGCGCGAACGGAGGGCGGGGAGGCGACGTCGTCATCGAAGCCGACCCTCAGGAGACCACCCTTCTCACATATCACCACGCCCCCCATCAGAAGGCCCCCTCCGGGACGCCCGGAGCCGGCGACATGCGATCCGGCCGCAACGGCGAAGACCGGGTGCTCGGCGTTCCCGTCGGGACGGTCGTGAAGGGCGCCGACGGCGAAGTCCTGGCCGACCTCGTCGAGCCGGGACAGCGATTCGTTGCGGCCCGCGGCGGCCAAGGAGGCCTGGGGAACGCCGCACTCGCCTCGCCCAAGCGCAAGGCGCCGGGATTCGCCCTTCTCGGAGACGCCGGCGAGGAAGGCGAGATCGTCCTAGAGCTGAAATCCGTAGCCGACGTCGCGCTTGTCGGCTTCCCGAGCGCGGGAAAATCTTCGCTCATCGCCGCGATGTCGGCTGCGCGCCCTAAGATCGCCGACTATCCGTTCACCACGCTCGTTCCCAACCTCGGCGTCGTGCAGGCAGGGGACGAACGCTACACGATGGCCGACGTTCCAGGGCTCATTCCCGGCGCATCCGACGGAAAGGGCCTCGGGCTGGAATTCCTTAGGCACATCGAGCGCTGTTCGGTGATCGTCCACGTCCTCGACTGCGCCACTTTCGAGCCGGGGCGCGATCCGCTCTCAGATCTGGCGACCATCGAGTCGGAGCTGGCCGCATACGCCCGACGGCTGCCTCGGGAAGAGGGGCGAGTCCCGCTGGCAGACAGGCCCCGCATCGTCGTTCTCAACAAGGCCGACGTCCCGGAAGCGAAGGAACTGGCGGAATTCGTGCTCCCCGAGCTCTCCGACTATCCGGTTTTCATCGTCTCCGCCGCGGCACACACGGGCTTGCGCGAGCTTTCCTTCGCTTTGGCGGCGGCGGTGGCGCAGGCCCGGACGTCTGTTCCCGTCGAGTCGAAACCGCGAGTCGAGGTTCGCCCCAAGGAGCGCGCAAGCGCCTTCACCCTCTCACGGAAGACGAAGAACGGCGAGGACTTCTTTGTTGTGCGCGGCGACAAGCCCGAAAGATGGGTCCGGCAGACGGATTTCGACAACGACGAAGCGGTTGGCTATCTCGCGGACCGCCTCAATGTGCTCGGCATCGAAGACGCCCTCGTGAAAGCCGGGGCGCAGGCCGGCGCGATGGTCGTAGTCGGCCCCGAGGATTCCGGATACATTTTCGACTGGGAGCCGTCGATGCAGACCGGAGCAGAGCTTCTGGGGCCGCGGGGGACGGACCTCCGCTTCGACGAGCGCACCCGGGCCTCGAGAAAAGAACGCAAAGCGGCCTACCACGACCGCATGGATGCGAAGACGCAGGCCCGGGAAGAATTGCAGATGGAGCGCGAGTCGGGGCTATGGACCGATCCTGAGCGATAAACCGCATTTTTTGCAATGCTATATTGATTTAATGCGTGAGAACTTCCACATTGCGGCCTGAGGTCTTGCCATGTGGACACAAGGCTGTTTTACTTGCTCGTAGGTTAAGTGCTTGAGCTTTTGCCCGGTGCGGGCTTGGTTTCGAGCGTTGGCGGTCGGGTGCCTTCGTGTTTTCTCACGGCGTCGCTCGAACCCCGGTGACGGCCGGACCTCGAAGGATCGAGAGCGCAAAAGGAAATTGTCATGACAATTAGCCTTGCAACGAAAGAATCGGAACTCGACGACGCCTCCGCGGAGAGCGTCGCCGAAGCCGTCATGGGCGTCGATCTCTCGCTTCTTGGCGCCGTGACGACGGAAGCGTTCGCAGCCGCGCTTGGAAGCGAGATGCCCGTCGAGTATGCGAGCTATCCGAGAATTGCCTCGTGCGCCCAGGCCGCGACCCGCGGCGGGATCGACTTCGTTTGCTTGGACGCCACCTTTCGCACCCGGTCCGACAATGCGAATCAGCTCGACGCCGCCCGAGTGGCCGCCCGCCTGCTCAGTCAGCACGCGGGGAAAGTCAACGTCCAGATCCCAGCGGAAGTCGCGGTGTCGCGAGAGGGGATCGGGATGCTCGCCCAGCACGGCGAACACGTCGCGCCGACGGTCGAAGTGACGGAAGAAAGCGACCTCGACGGCATCGCGCGTCTGGCCGAGGAAATAGCCGCAAACGGAATGCCCGTGAACGTGCAGCTCGACGCTGAAGTCGCCGACGCGATCTCCCTGGGAACGCTGGCCGCCTTTGTGGACTGGGTGCGCGTCCGCACCGACGACCTAGAGCGGGCGCGCGACATTCGCTCGGAGCTGCGGGAGCTTGCGGCGTCCAACGGGCGGAGCGTGAGGGTTCTCGGGGAGCTGGGCATTGTGATATCCGGGTCGATGAGGGCGGCCAACGAGCGCGCGCTCCTCGTCGCGGACATGGTCGGAGCCCCCCTTTTCGAGGGGAAGGCCTCCGTTGTGGGCACGGTGTCCGACGTCGCCGACGCCTTCGAGCGCTGGATCGGCACTGGGGCGGCCGACGGCCTCATCTTCCTTCCCGCTTCGCTTCCCACGGATCTCGCCTCGCTCATACGCGGCGTCGTCCCGCTCTTGGCTGCGCGCGCCCAGATCGAGGCCGCGTGACGCGAGCCCGTTTGAGGCGGCCTGGCGCGAGCCGGTTCGGCGCGAGCGATTTAAACGAAGGGGCGGCCGACGCGCCGCGCCGACCGCCCCAAGGACGTGCAAAGGCCGATCAGCCTTTCATTTCGTTGATCTTGGCGCGCACCTCGTCCATGTCGAGCTCCTTGACCTGTTTGATGAGGTCCTCGAGGGAAGCCTTGGGAAGGGCTCCGGCCTGAGAGAAAACGCGGACGCCGTCGCGGAAGGCCATGACCGTGGGAATCGAGGTGATTCCGAATTCGCCGGCGAGCGCCTGCTGGTCCTCGGTGTCGACTTTGCCGAACACGACGTCGGGATGGGCTTGCGAAGCCGCCTCGAAAACGGGTCCGAACTGACGGCACGGGCCGCACCACGAGGCCCAAAAGTCGAGCAGGACGATTCCCTCCTTGATCGTGTCGTTGAAGTTGTCGATCGTGACGGCTTGAGTTGCCATTGCCTGTTGCCTTTCGTTTAGGTCCTGTACGGATGAGTCAACGTTGCCTCCGTCCACACTATTCCCCGGTGCCCGGGCGCCTCGCGGCTATGCGCTAGCAGCGGAATCGACGGAGAGAGAAACAAGGCCGAGCGGCGTAGGCTTTCGTACATGGCATATGCGAACAGAGAGGCTGCGCGGAAGGCCGCGGAGGCGGTTTTCGCGTCGAAGACGGAAGAAGGCGGCCGTGCCTAAGACCGACGTTCAGGTTCCCATCGACGTCGTCCCCGGGAGGAAACGGCGCATCGGGATAATGGGCGGCACGTTCGACCCCATTCACCACGGGCATCTAGTTGCGGCTTCGGAGGTGCTGAGCGTTTTCAACCTAGACGAGGTCGTTTTCGTTCCCACCGGGAGGCAGCCGTACAAACGCGACCGAAAGGTGACGTTGGCGGAACACCGCTATTTGATGGCGGTCATCGCGACGGCTTCGAATCCGCGGTTCTCGGTTTCCCGCGTCGACATCGAGCGCGGCGGGACGACGTACACGATCGACACCCTTCGCGATCTGCGAAAGGCGTACCCAGACGCCGACTTTTTCTTTATCACGGGCGCCGACGTGCTTCCGCAGATCCTCGAATGGAAAGACTCGGAGGATCTGTGGTCTATGGCTCATTTCGTAGGAGTGACGCGGGCCGGACACCAGCTGGACACTACGGGTCTGCCCCCCGAGGGAATTACGCTGATGGAGGTCCCGGCCATGGCGATTTCTTCCACGGATTGCCGCGCGCGCGTGGCTTCCGGCGTTCAGCCGTGGTATCTAGTCCCCGACGGCGTGGTTCAGTACATTGCCAAGTATCGGCTCTACAAGGCGGGCTGACGTGTGGGAGACCTGGCGGGGCTTTGGGCGAAACGCCGATGTAAAGTCGGAATATCCGCGTCAGTCGGATAAACTGAAACCCTTGAACGACGTCTCTGAGGCGTTGGCGTCGGGATAAACGCCGCCCAGGGCAGCGGGAAGGAATATGTATGAGTGACGAACAGCCGAGGATGTCACGGCGCGAAATGAGGGCAAAGGGCCTTCTCGCGCCGATCCTAGACGGCGCGTCCCCACTTGACGATCTCACCCCCACCGCGGAGATACGTCTCAAGCGCCTGACGCGCAAAGAGATGCGTGAACGTGAGGCGGGGCTGACGCGAGAAGATTCCGGAAGCTCGGCTTCCGACGGACATGGACAGACCGCTTCCACAGGCGGTTCGACGGAGGGCGTCGGCGCGCACGGACGTTTCCCGTCGGCGATTCCCGAAAAGGCCGGCAGCGCACACGAGCCGGCGTCGAGGGCGTCGCATGTGGATTCAAGCAGGACTTCGACGCACCACGGCGGGCATGCGGCCCCCGCAGAGGGGTTTTCTACGACGGGCAACATCACCCCCGTCGCGACCGTGGCCGCGGCGGAGGTCGGGCTCGTCGAGGGCCGCTGGCCGGCAGAGGGCGACGACAAAGGCGGCAAAG
>ERZ773014.2183-NODE-2183-length-11657-cov-2.594553_pt1 | contig 11657 bp, 9 predicted proteins | sample MGYA00580841_ERZ773014 | MGnify/ENA primary metagenome ERZ773014 (study PRJEB29015, sample SAMEA2737989) | human oral metagenome | biome: human oral; feature: human-associated habitat; material: dental | place: China | collected 2067 ...
AACGCGGATTATCGAGAAGCTCGACTTGTTCAAGGTAATCCAAAACACGCTTTGAGATTGCAGCATCCAGCTTTTTTAATTGCTTTTTGAATGTGTCCGTCAAAATGACTTTCATAATCCCAGCTCGCGCCGCACTTCGGCAATAGTATATGTCTTTTCCCCGCTTTTTTCAAAGTCGGCCCACGCTTTTTCGGCGAGCGCGGCGTCTTCGGTGTCTTCCTGCAATTCGGCAAGGTAGCGGCTCAGGGCATTTTCCAAGACCGCGTCTTTGGTTGCTCCGCTCATTTGCGCCGCCTGCTCCAATTCCCGGTACGCTTTATGTGTCATAGTCATTGTAGGCATAGCAAGCCTCCTCGTCCTTTATTATACCACACATACCGCCGTTTTGTAAGGTATCGTTTCGGTTAGATTTTTACTTGAGGAAATACGTCGATCGTCCAAATTATTAAATTTTATACCGTTTTATTTTACATAAGGCAGATAATCGCCGTAGCCTTCTCTTTCCATGTCGGCATAGGGGATAAACTTGAGAGAAGCTCCGTTTATGCAATAGCGGAGTCCGCCATCCTCTTCCGGTCCGTCGTCGAACACGTGACCCAAATGGGAGTCTCCCGTTCGGGAATGCACTTCGGTGCGCAGCATGCCGAGACTCGTGTCTTTTTCGTAGCCGACGGCATCGGTCGTTATGGGTTTCGTAAAACTCGGCCAACCGCAGCCCGCGTCATATTTGTCGGTTGAAGAAAAAAGAGGCTTTCCCGTTACGATATCGACGTAGATTCCTTTTTCATCGAAAGCGTCGTATTCGCTCGTATAGGGCCGTTCGGTCGCCCGATGCTGCGTTACGTCGTATTGCAGCTGCGTGAGTTTTTTCTTCAGCGCTTCTTTATCCGGTACGGCAAAAAGGCTTTCATCGTACAGGGGTTTTTCGGCAAGGCGCAAATCGATGTGGCAATAGCCGCCGGGGTTTTTATCGAGATATTTTTGATGGTAGTCTTCGGCGCGGATAAAATTTTTCAAACGGTCTTTTTCAACGGCAAGCGGTGCGGAATATTTTTTTTGCATAAAATCCAAAAAGGCGTCCACGTCTTTTTCGTCCGCATCGTCGGTATAGTAAACGCCGGTGCGGTATTGGCGGCCTCTGTCGTTTCCCTGCCGATTGACGGAAGTCGGGTCGATGATCCTGAAATAATGCGCGAGGAGCTCTTCGAGCGTAATCACCGCAGGATCGTAGACGATGCGGACGGTTTCCGCATGATCGGTTTCGGACAATTCGTAATACGAAGTTTTATCGGTTTTTCCGTTTGCGTAGCCCGTTTCGGTCAGCGCAACGCCGGGAAGGCGTTCGAAATACGCTTCGACGCCCCAAAAGCAGCCGCCTGCGAGGTAGATTTCTTTTTCGTTTTTCATCGTTTTTCCGCCTGATTGTATGCTGTTTCGGTCGATTTTCAAACCGCTTCGTTCCTGCGATTTGACACAAGACGCGCACAGGACGAACGCACATAAAAATGCACAAATCGTTTTAATATATTGTATTCGTTTCATAATTGAACTTCCTCTATATAAAACGCAGTAAAAAATAAGGGTTACAACGTTTTAAAAAATTGACAGATACGAGAGGTTTCGTTTATAATTAATCTCTATGCCCAACAACAACTATCGCGAAGTTTGGTTCTATGCGATGGATCAAATTCACGACGAATATAAAAACGCAGGCTCTCAGCAGGAAACGGAATTCAAGCTCTGGTTCAATATGCACTATATTGAAGATACCGACAATACCATAACCGTATCCGTTCCGTCAGAATTTTTGTGGCAGACGATGCTAAAAAAAGGCAATATCGATAAAATTGCAAAAAAAATAGAATCGCTGACAGGGCAAAAAAATATAAAACTGCAGCACATCGTAAGCAATGAAAATATTGCCGAAGAAAATCCGAAACAAAACACAAAGCCGCAAAAAAAAGGCGATGAAAAAAACGCCGCTTCCGTATCGCAAAAAAAACATCCGCAGCTGAACGAAGCTTTTACGTTTGAAACGTTTATACCCGGAGAAGACAACAGTTTCGCATACAATGCGGCACTCGCGGCGGCAAAAGAGCCGGGTAAACGCTTTAATCCTCTTTTGCTTTACGGCGGCGTCGGACTCGGAAAAACGCACCTCATGCAGTCGATCGGAAACTATCTGTTTCAAAGCGATGAAAAATTGAAAATCTGCTATATTTCGGCGGAATCTTTTACGAACGAATTTATCTGGTCGATCGGATCGAAGATAAAAGAGATGGATAAATTCAAATCGAAATACAGAAACCTCGACGTACTGCTCATAGACGACATTCACTTTTTGCAGGGAAAAGAAAAAGTACAGGAAGAATTGTTTTATACGTTCAACGCGCTCCGCGACAAAAATTCGCAGCTCGTGTTTACGTGCGACCGCCCGATCAAAGAGATGAAAGTATTCAACGAACGCCTGCAAAGCCGCCTATCGAACGGATTCAGCATCGATTTGAAATTGCCGTCCTACGAAACGCGGCGTGCTATTTTATTAAATAAATTAAAATTGCTCGACAAGCAAATTCCCGAAGACGTCATCGACTACATCGCAAAAAATATCGAAACGAACGTGCGCGATTTGGAATCGGCTTTGACGAAGATGATCGGCTATGCAGAATTGATTCAAAAACCGGTCACGATCGAAGTGGCGCAACAGCAGCTGCGCGATATTTTTTCAAGCCCGTCAGCCGGAACGATTTCCATCGAAACGATTCAAAAAGTTGTCGCCGATCTGTATACGATTTCGGTCGCGGATTTGAAAAACAAAAAACGCGATCAAAAATACGTGATTCCGCGCCAAATCGCGATGTATATCGCGCGCGAACTGACCGAGTATTCGTTTACGGAAGTCGGCAGCGAATTCGGCGGGCGCGACCATTCGACGGTCATGCATTCGTACGATAAAATCTCGTCGGAGATAAAAATCGATTCGTCGCTGGAAGCGAGAATTCAACTTTTGATGAGGGAAATCAAAGATTACAAAAAGTGAATAATGTGCTATAATGCTGTGGAAAAAACGCGCAAAAAGGTATACACTGTGGAAAAGTGTATAAAATGTGGATAGAGGTCATGGAGTTATACACGACGTAAATCTCGAGAATATAAATAAATAGATGAGATTTCCACAATTTGCCCGGCCTTACTATTATTATGACTAAATTTATATATATATAATATAAATTTAAGAAGCGACATTTTGTGAATAAAAACGAATCTACGCAACAAAAACAATACTATTGCGTAATCGATACAGGAGTTTTTTATGAAATTTTCTTTTGACAGAGATGCGATGATCAAAGAAATCGCGGTTGCTCAGGAAATCATTACGAATAAAAGCGCTATTTCGATTTTGTCGAATATTTTTTTGAGCGCGGAAAACGATACGCTTACGATAAAGGCGACAGATTCGTCGGTCGGTTTTTTAACAAAAATTCCGGTCGATGTACAGGAAGAAGGATCGACGACGGTATATTGCGATAAGTTTATGAGCATCCTCGCGTCTTCGCCTCAGGGTGAAATCGAGTTCAAACAGGAAGACGTAAAGATAACGATTACGCCTGTCGCAAAAAAAATAAAGTTTCAACTTAAGAGCATCGCAAGCGATAAATTTCCTGCAGTCAAACAGGCGGAGGATGTGCCATTTTTCGACGTCGCGGCAAAAGATTTGAAAGCGATGATTTCGCAGACTATATTCGCCGTTTCCGAAGATGCGAACCGCTATTTTATGACGGGCGTTTTTTTTACGAAAAAAGACGACGATTTGATTATGGTTTCAACCGACGGCCGCCGTCTTTCGTATTCGGCAAAATCGATTGCACAGGGCATAAAAGATTTTCCGTCGGCTATCGTTCCGATAAAAATATTGAGTTGTATTTTGAAAAATGCGAGCGATGAAGGAAACGTTTCGGTCGCCGTCGTCGACAAATTGATTTACGTAAAATTCGGCAATTACGAATTTTCCTCTGCGCTTCTTGAAGGACAGTTTCCGAATTATCAAAAAGTTATTCCCGAAAAACAAAAGTTTTCGTTTCAAGTTAATAAAAACGATTTGGATTCCGCGCTGAGGCGCACGACGATCCTCATCGATAAAAAGGTGAGCCGGCTTTTGTTCAAAGTGTCGCCCGGAACGCTGACGCTCATTTCGCCGGAAACGGATCTGGGAACGGCGGTCGAAGAAATCCCGTGCAGGTACGACGGAGAAGAAGTGACGATCGCGCTCAACTATCTCTATGTCGCCGAGCCGATCAAAGCGATCGGTACGGAAAACATCGTATTCGAATTCACCGAACCGATGAAAGCGATAACGATGCGGCCGGAACCGGCAGCCGATTATTTCCATATCATCATGCCGATGAATCTCAACTGATGCCGTTTTTATCGCTCGCAGTCGACAATTTTCGCAATTTGAAAAACGGCAGGATCGATTTTTCCGGAAAGGAAATCTATTTTGTCGGGACGAACGGGCAGGGGAAAACGAATATTCTCGAAGCGCTGTATTATTCCGCGTACGGTTCTTCGTTCCGCGCAGCCATCGATTCGCAAATTATTAAAACGGGAGAAGCGGCGTTTGCGCTTCACGCGCTGTATAAACAGGAAAGCGGCAACGTTCAAAAAATAGACATACGGTATGCCGACGGCGTCAAGCGGATCGAAAAAAACGGCAAGCGCGTTCAGGATCGAAAGGAATTGATAAACACGATTCCGTGCGTGCTCTTTTGTCACGACGATATGCGCTTTGCAACCGGAGGACCCGAGCATCGCCGTTTTTTTCTCGATCAATCGCTGACCATGTTCGATGCGCTGTACATCGACGATCTGCGAAATTATAAAAAAATTTTAAAAAACCGCAATCAATTGTTAAAAGACCGTTCGTATGAAATGCTCGATGTTTACGATGCGCAGCTTGCCGAAAGCGGACTTGCAATACAAAAAAAACGTAAAACTGCAGTTTTTCAATTCAATCAAATTTTCGGAAAATTATATGAGGACGTCGCGGGTATAGACGGTGTGCGTATCGTCTATGTGCCGTCGTGGAAAGAAACGGAAGACGGATCGGGTACGCGTTTTCCTTTGCCGGAAGAAATAAGGGAAAAGCTTTCGGAAAAGCGCGATCGGGACAAGATGATGGAGACGACGATGAGCGGACCTCACCGCGACCGAATCGTTTTTATGCGCGGAGGAAATCAATTTATACCGACGGCGTCGACGGGACAGCAGCGGCTTACGGCGCTTTTACTTCGCGCGTCGCAGGCGGTTTATTATACGAGGGTTACCGGAGTAAAGCCGGTTTTTTTGATGGACGACGTCATGCTCGAACTCGACCCCGACAAGCGGCAAAAAATGACCGCGATTTTGCCCGACTACGATCAGCTTTTTTGTACGTTTTTACCGGGCGAACCGTACGAACGCTATAAACGTTCGACGACGCGCATTTTCGGTATCGAAAACGGAGAATGGAACGAGATGCGGGAGCAAGCATGAATAACGGCGAACAAAATATTGTTTCCGCAGCGGATATGATAACGAGCGTGTTTTCGAACCTCGACAAAAAAACGCTCGAAGAAAGCGGAAAGCTCATCGACACGTGGAAGCGCGTCGTGTCGAAAGTGCGTTCGGCCGGCCGCGATTACGGCGAGCAGCTTTGCGCTCATACGAATCCCGTACAATTTGAAAAAGGCGTTTTACTCGCCGAAGCCGACCATCCGGGCTGGATTCAAATTTTGCAGCTCTATTCGAAATTTATTTTGACCGGCTTGCAGCGAGCCGCGCCGGAACTCGGCATAACGACGCTGTCGTTTAAGCTTAAGGGGAGCGGCGCGGAACTCTGCGGCAAAAGCTACGACGAACAGGTAGCCGAAGAGCGGCGGAAAATGGAAAAGCGTTATAAAACGCATTACGGCGATCCGGATAAAAAGGGCGCATGTAAAGGTCAGCCTCTTTCTCCCGAACTGCAGGTAAAACTCGATGCGCTGAAGGTGAGCATAGAAAAAGCCGCGGAAGCGGAAAAAGGCGAAGAACGATAAAAGGGCTTTTGTTCGGCGTTCGTATTTTTTTCTGCCCGTACGGCGTCTGCCGCCGGTATGATTTCATATTTGGGATTTTTTCAAGAACCAAGCCGGCTTGGATCGACATATCGTTCTTATCTGCAAAAATAAATAATTATATGATATTATGAGAATAAAGGTTGGTTCTTAATGTCATCGGATTTTAATGAAAATACAAGGGTTCAAGTGCCGGCGGCTTTGCATTTATGCAAGCTTGGTTATAACTATATTGATAAAATCGAAAAATACGATTCAAAAACAAATATTCTTACCGGTATTTTCCTTTCCCAACTTCATAAATTAAATCCCGCGCTTTCCGATACAGATTGTAAAAATTTCCTTAATAAAATTATTACATGTCTGAACAACGATGACCTCGGTAAAGAATTTTATACACTTCTTTCTTCAAATTCCGGAATTCATCTCATTGATTTTGACACTCCGGAAAACAACACCTGGCATATAACAACCGAATTTACCTGTGAAAACGAAGATACAAAAGACAGTTTCCGCCCGGATATAACATGTTTTATAAACGGTTTACCTCTTGCTTTTATTGAAGTTAAGAAGCCTAATAACCACGAAGGAATGCGTGCAGAATTTGATAGAACAAATGCGCGGTTTAGAAATAAGGCATTTCGAAGGTTCTTCAATATCACACAACTGATGATTTACTCAAATAATCAGGAATACGACAGCCAGAATAGAATTCCTATTCAAGGAGCGTTCTATTGTTGTACATCCAAAGAAAAAGCATTCTACAATGTATTCCGCGAAGAGACTAAAAATTTTGCAGAAAACTATCCTTATCTGCCGTTGGCAGAAGAAAGTACAAAAAAAATCTGTAAGCACCGAAACTGCATTTCTCTTCCTCATCATCCGGAGTTTGTAACTAACTGTAAACCCGATACGCCGACAAACAGGATCATCACATCGATGTTGAGCAAAGAACGATTCCTGTTTTTGCTTCGATACGGCTTTGCATATGTTGATTTAAAAAAAGAACTTGATACCGGAGAAACCGTTACAGAATTGCAAAAACACATCATGCGTTACCAGCAGCTTTTTGCTTTACTTGCAATTAGGGATGCTCTTGATAGGAAAATAAAAAGCGGAATCATCTGGCATACTCAAGGATCCGGGAAAACCGCATTGGCGTATTATTCCGTAAAAAGTCTTACGGATTTCTTTGCCGCAAAAAATATTGCTGCAAAATTTTATTTTATCGTTGACCGTATATCTCTCATGGAACAGGCTATGGATGAGTTTGCCGGCAGGGGCTTGAAAGTTCGCTCTGCATCTTCAAGAGACGAACTGATGAAGGACATCAAAGACAACAGTCTTGTTGAAAATAATACCGGCGAGCTTGAAATTATGGTCGTGAACATCCAGAAATTTGAAGAAGACCACACGCCTATAGAAGTTGTGAATTCATACAGTACAAATCTCCAGAGAATCTTTTTCATTGATGAAGCGCACAGAGGCTATAATCCGGAAGGCTCATTTCTTGCCAACCTTTTGGAAGCTGACAAAAATGCAATTAAAATTGCAATGACAGGAACGCCGCTTTTAAAAGAAGAGAGAGAAAGCTGGCGTGTATTCGGCGATTACATCAACACCTATTATTACGACAAATCAATAGCGGACGGATACACATTAAAGCTCATGCGTGAACCGATTCAGACTGTCTATCGTGAAAAACTTGAAGCGATTCTTGATAAACTGGCCGGTGATGTTGAAGTCAAAAAGTCTGATATAGATAAAGATAAAATAATTGAAAATGAAACGTATTTGAACGCTCTCATCGACTATGTAATACAAGACATAAGAAGGTTCAGAATAGAAAACTCTGATGATACGGTCGCCGCAATGGTTGTGTGTAAGACAAATCCGCAGGCAAGAAAATTTTATGAACTTTGGACAAAACGGTACGATGAGGCAAAAAAATATGAGGACTTGAAGCTTGCCGAAAAATACGACCCGATGAAAGCTCCGTCGATTCAAAAGCCTTTGATTGCAGCGCTTATTCTTCATGACGAGGGCGACAAGGAAGAGCGCAAGGCATATATCGACGAATTCAAGAAAAAAGAAAGCATAGATGTACTTGTCGTAAATCAAATGCTTCTTACGGGATTTGATGCACCCCGTTTGAAAAAAATGTATTTAGGACGCAAACTTGACGGCCACGATCTGCTGCAGGCATTAACACGCGTAAACCGGCCGTACAAAGATTTTAAATACGGTTATGTTGTTGATTTTGTAAACATAAAAGAAAATTTTGACGCTACGAATGAACGTTATCTGAAAGAACTGAACCGCACGAATGATTCAAAAGAAACCGGCGAAGAGCTTCCTCCGGCACAGGCTATTCTTGAAAGCGAAGAAGAAATCGCTGCAAAAATCCGGAACATAAAGTCAATTCTTTGGTATTTTGATGTTTCAAACCGGGAAGAATTCAGAATTCAGCTTGATGAGATTGAAGATAAAAACAAACTGTATGAACTGAGAAGTGTTTTAGACGAGGCAAAAGCTCTTATAAACCGAATCCGTTCATCAGGCGATGAAGAGCTGACTGCAAAAGTTCGTGATATGCTTCCCGGTACGATTCCTTCTCTTATAAGCGAAGTTACCCATAGAATAGAGCGCATCAATTTACTTGAAGGCAATGAACACAAGGAAGATGTGAGCGGAATTATCAATCTTGCCCTGAGCGAGATTGACTTTGAATTCATAAAAGGCGTTCCCGAAGAACTTCAAATCGTTATTAATGACTTACGCGATAAGTACGAACGTGTTCAGCGCGAATTTGAAGTTAATTTCGACAAGATTGAAGATAAGTATGTAAATCTTGCAGAAGAATTCCGTTCATTCTTCCGCAAAAAAGGCTTTGTTCCGGAATCGGTTAAAGATGCAAAAGAAAATATCCACTACATGGATGAAGTAATGAAAAAGATAAAGGAAATCAATGCACGGAACAATCTCTTGAAAAAGAAATACAACAACGACGAGCGTTTTGTCAGAGTTCACAAGCGCATTCTGGAAGAAAATGCAACACGGCCTGTTGCAATAATCTCAAATAATGAGATGGTCTTGTGTGAAAATCTTTATGAAATGAAACGCCTTATTGATTCGTATGTAGATTTGAACCCGCACATGCTCGAAACCGACAGCCAGAGCAAATTCAAACAGGATGTAATGTCAAATGTAGCGACAAAACTATACTCACTGGGAATAAAAGCCGCAATTGATGACAAAAAATACATCACTAATTTAATTTCAAATGAATACATAAATCAGTACAATAGTTACGGAGCGATAATATAAAAATGGCAGAACAGGACTTAAACTCAAAAACGATTGCGCTTATCGACTTATTAAAATCGACCACAGGTGCTTACGGTCTTGCAAACAACGGAAGCGAATACAAAATCATTACAGAAATATTTCTCTATAAATTTTTCAATGATAAATTCGGTTACGAAGCAAAACGGGCGCCTGAATATGGTGAGCGGCTGAAGAAAGCGGAAAAATGGGATGCCGAATACGATTCTTTTACAGAAGATGAAGTTGAAGATCTGTTTACTTATCTTCCGGGATCAGTTCCCCGATTAAAGCCGCATCAGACACTTGCACACCTTTACAATGCTTCGGGGCAGGGCGACTTTTCCGCATTGCTCGATTCAACCTTGATTGAAATTGCAAGTCAGAATGCAGATACATTTTCAGTTTCCACATCCGGAAAATCTAAAGTAAGTATTTTTACCGCGGTTACTACTTATGTTACTGACACCTCAAAACGGGATGCTTTTGCGAAAGCCCTTATGAGTACGGTTACAAGTTTTAACTTCGAAACGGTCTTTGATGAAAAATATGATTTTTTCTCCGGTGTTTTTGAATATCTTATCAAGGATTACAACAATGCAGGCGGCGGAAAATACGCTGAATATTTTACTCCGCGTGCAATAGCACAGGTAATGGCAGCTCTTTTGACCGAAGAGGGAAAAGATTACAAAGGCGTTACCTGTTACGATCCGAGCGCGGGGACCGGAACATTGCTTATGGCTCTTGCCCATGCAATCGGAGAGGACAGGTGTTCAATTTACAGTCAGGACATTTCCGAAAAATCCTCGGAAATGCTCCGATTAAATCTTATCCTTAATAATCTCGTAGGAAGCCTTCCGAACATTATTCAGGGGAACACGCTCACAGAACCTGCACACAAAGAAAGCGACGGGCGGCTAAAAACGTTTGATTTTGTCGTTTCAAATCCGCCGTTCAAGCTTGATTTTCCGGAATATTCAGACTCGCTCACTGCCGACAGTATGCGCTTTTGGGCGGGAGTTCCGAACAAAGTAAAAAACATAGATCCTCAAAAGCCGAAAATGGCAATTTATACTTGTTTTATTCAGCACGTTATTAATTCTTTAAAGCCTACAGGCAGGGGAGCGATTGTTGTTCCTACCGGATTCATAACGGCAAAGTCCGGCGTGGAAAAAAGAATTTTGGAGCGCATCGTAAACGACCACGTAATCTGCGGCGTTGTAAGTATGCCGAGCAATGTTTTTGCTACAACAGGAACAAATGTAAGCGTACTGATTTTTGACCGTACTCCAAAAACAGATGACGACACGGTTGTGCTGATCGATGCTTCAAAGCTCGGCGAGGAGTACAAAGAAGGCAACAACCAGAAACGCCGTCTGCGTCCGGAGGAAGTGAAAAAAATTGTGGACACTTTCCGCAGTAAAAAGGCCGTTGAAGATTTTTCAGTTGTAAAGAAGTATAAAGATATAAAAGAAAAGAATTGTTCTCTTTCAGCAGGTCAGTATTTTGACATCAAGATTGAATATGTAGATATTACCGAAGAAGAATTTAACAAGCGGATTGCAGAAAAAAAAGAGACGCTTAAAAATCTGTTCAAAGAGAGCGCTGATTTGGGCACTCAAATTCTAAAAGACTTAGACAGACTGGAATTTCATGAGGAAGTGAAATGATGGCGGAACTGAAGAAATATAAACTGGGCGAGATTTGCAAAATTACATCCTCTAAAAGAATCTTTGAAAAAGAGTATGTTGACGGAGGAATACCGTTTATACGAGGACAGGAAATTTCAGATGGTTCTATAGCTAATCCTTCTTCTGAGTTTTTATGTTATATCTCTCCAGAACGTTATGAAGAACTAAAAAAAAACTATGGTGTGCCTAAAAAGAACGATATACTGATTACCGCTGTAGGAACAATTGGAAACACTTATTTAGTTGAAGATAATAAAAAGTTTTATTTTAAAGATGGAAATATTATTTGGTTTAAAAATATCAAAAAAGAAGTATACCCTTTATATTTACTTTTTTTTATGAAAAGTCCGTTTTTTAATCAGCAAATTGAATATTCATTAATTGGTGCTGTTCAAAAGGCATTAACAATTGTGATGTTGTCCAAAATTGAGATTTCATTACCATCTCTTGCAACTCAGCGAAAAATTGCAACCGTACTTTCAAATATAGACCGCAAGATTTCTGTCAATCGTGAGATAAACAGGAATTTAGCGTAACTTGTCCATTCATA
>ERZ773014.2184-NODE-2184-length-11656-cov-3.399707_pt1 | contig 11656 bp, 10 predicted proteins | sample MGYA00580841_ERZ773014 | MGnify/ENA primary metagenome ERZ773014 (study PRJEB29015, sample SAMEA2737989) | human oral metagenome | biome: human oral; feature: human-associated habitat; material: dental | place: China | collected 2067 ...
CGGGGCGGATGCGCACCGTCATCGAGGGGGCGCTCTCCGAGCCCGCGGCGGGGGATGCGAGCCTGGGGCCGCCGGGCACTGGGGTCGCTGCAGGATTCATGCCTCCATCTTGGCACCGGCACAGGTTGCCCGGGCACAATGGACCCATGGAGATCGTGGCACGAACCATCGGAAACGCGGCCGGCCTGTGGCTGGCCACGCGCCTCCTGTCCGGGCTGAGTGTGCCCGAGGGTGTGGGCACCTCCCACATGTGGCTGAACCTGCTGGTTCTGGGCCTGGTGCTGGCGCTGGTGAACTCGCTCATCAAGCCAGTGGCGAAGTTCCTGACCTTCCCGCTCTACATCATCACCTTCGGGCTGTTCGCCCTGGTGGTCAACGGCGCGATGCTCTCGCTGACGGGCTGGCTCACCGACCACATCGCGGCACTGGGCGCCGGCGGCTCAAAGCTTGGAGCTGGCGGCAAGGGCAGCACTAAAGCCGGATCTAACTGCCCACTAGGAGCCGGCGCCTCAGTTGGGGCCATAAGCGGCACTTGCCCCACCGCACTATCAAACGGCGGGGGTGGTAGCTGCTCTGGCGGCGCGGGCGGCGGACTGGAAGCTGAAGCCTGACTTTGCACGACGGCGTCGAACAAAGGAGAGCTAGCCCCGTCCGTCGTCGCCGCCATGGGCACATCTAAAGGATTAAAGGCTGCAGAACGCGCGCTAGGCAGCCCCAAGGCGCCGTCGTCAACTGCCGTAGGCGAAAGCCCAAAGAGCTCATCACCCAAACTGGCTGCAGCCGTGGGCTGGGGCGAAACTGTGCCGGCAACCAAAACCCGTGAAATTTCGGCAACCACGCGCTGAGGCGACCCTGGCCAAGGCGCCACCCAGGCGCCCAGATCATGCCAGCGCACCCCGTCATTGCGAGTCAACACAATCGCGGGCACGCCATAAGAATTCAGAGTGGCAATCACTGTGCGGTCTAGGCCGTCAAGCTGCTCATCGATAATTGCCAGCTGCCCTAGTCCCACGGCAGCATCAGCTAAAAGCTCACTTATATCTGCACAGCGGCGCGAAACATACAGGTCACGCTCAGCGTCAATTTGTCGCAAAAGCGTGGAATCGTCATCCCATAAAGCTAGTAATACGGCTGTTCTCATTGCTCAGACCCCGTGTTCACCAGCACCAAGCCGGCACCAGAGCCGACTGCGGTGAGCACAGGCTCAACTTGTTCGGCTGGTACCAGCACGCGCACGCTGGTGCTTTTATCTGCGACGATGGCGTTTTGATCGCCTCCGATTGCGTCCACTATCAGTCCTTGAGCCACGCGCCTAGCTCCATTGGTGCTAGCTGCTTTAGTTGCCGACGGCGTGGGTGCTATGGCCGCTACGTTTCTGGAAGGCAACTGCCACAGCTCCACGGTATCGCCAACCCGAATGCTATTTAAAAGCTGACCACTGCTTTGCACCACAATTGAGCGCATATTCAATTTGCTTTGCTGGCTAGTGGCATCGGCTGGCAATAACTCTCCTGAGTGTAATGAACGTTGCGCATATGTGTCAGCTTTAAGTTGCTTTTGTTGCACATAAGCGCTACTTGCACTCCCAAGATTCACTGAGACTAATTTCAGGTTTTTTCCAGCTTTTAGAGCAGTTCCTGGGGCTACATCCTGACTCAAAGCCCATACCTGCTGTGTACTAGTGGCTCTATCAATTAGTACTGAACCGGCTACCATAGACACGATGACCAGCACTATTCCGATAAAAAGCCTAGGATCTCGCCAAGTTGGGCGCCTCCAGCGCCAAGCGTCAATGCTCGCACCAGCATCATTTTGATGCTGCCGCGCCCCGTATCTATTCGATTGATTTAATTCAGACATATGCGCACCCCTTGGTAACAACCCCCAGGTCGTCCAGCTATCTGCCTATCCTAAGAGAAATTCTGGGCAGCCATGAAGTTTTCACAATCTCACCTAACCAGTTTGCATCTGGGCTAACCCGTGACATTATTAGGACATGGCACCTCGATTTTTATCTATCGCCGACGTCGCCGAGCAGTTATCGATTTCCGCCCAGGCCGTCCGTTCACTTATCCGCACCGGAGAGCTACCCGCCATTCAGGTTGGCGCTCGCGGTCTATGGCGCATTGAAGTAGCTGCACTCGAAGACTACATCGACAAGCAGTATGCGCACACCCGCGAGGCCGTATCCGAAGGTGGATTAGACCTCTAAGCGCTATCGCTAGCACCCAATTTTGGGTAGCGATAGTGACCGCACGACCTAAATATTAGCCTCTTGTGGCTAAATACTGGTCACAATTTCAATTGCTGACAGGATAAGCGTGACCCGATCGGATAAGTCACGCTTATCCACGCTCAGTACGTCCACGTGATCCGCACCGACGCGGATGATCCTGCCGGTAATATCACCTGCCGCTGTGTTGAATCTGGCCGGTCGCTTAGTTCGCATAATTTGACGCAAAACTGCCGCAACCGTGTAGCTAACCCGCTGTGACGCCGTCGTCTCTAACTGGCGCCCCACACCCCGCACACTAACTACGGCTCCCATTGGCACCAGCATCTGACTGGCGTCGCCGGCACGCAGTAGCAAAAATTCTTGGCGTGCTTGCAGTAGCTTGCCGCTAGCTACCCGCCCACTGCGAGTGGTTAGGGTAAGCGCACCGCCTTCCACCGCGCGCAGACGATCTACCAACGCGCTTCTACCAGCTTCAGCCTCGGCTAGCTCCCAAGCCTGAGCTACCCGGGCAGAGCGTTCATACTGCTCAAACTGGCTATCTAGATCCGCCAGCAGGCTCTCTAAGTGCATGATTCAAGATTGCCATAACCAAAGTCACATTCGCTATTGACAGGTAAGTTCTGGCGAAACATAATTAAACATCACTGTTTCTCACCAAAGAAGGTGTACCGATGTCTAAGAGCCTAAAATGTTGGCTAGGTCTTCACCTAGTTGCCTGGCTCGGCACAGCGCTGAGCGTCTTGCTGCTAGCAGCCGCCGTGGCTTTGCTCAGGCCCTTGTCTTTACAGTATTTGTCGCTGTGGTCGATGGCGGATGTCAGCGCTGGCCGGCCTGGCCGCCGCAGTCGGCGCGGCACTGGTAGCCTGGCACGCACTGGGAGCCATGTGGGTGCTGGCATGTGCTTGTACTCACCGCACTTTGAATTTGCGTCACAGCGCGCCTTTGGTGCGCAAACTGGCCACCGGGGCCGCAATTATTGCCCTTAGCTGCGCCCCGGCCAGCGCTAATGACGACAATCTGGGCTGGGGTGCACACGGCCCCTCCCCTAGCGCCACCGCAAGCGCCACAGCCACGCCCACTAGCCACGCCAGCGCCACGCCCACTAGCCACACCAGCGCGCGAGCCAGGGCTACAACAAGCCCTAGCGCCTCAAGCCGGCCTAGCGCGCGATCGTCAGCCAGCCCAAGCCGCTCTAGTACTCATCCGCGCACTGGCGGGCCGGGGTCTAAAACCCCGGCGGTTAAAAGCTCCAAGGCTGCAGGAGCCAAGACTCCAGGCTCTAAGGCCAGCCCTAAAGCGGGCGGCGCTAAAGCAGGCAGCAATGCCAGTCCCAACAGCGGCGGCTCCAATCCCGCCAGCGCGCAGCGCTCAGGTACTTGCGTCCCGGCTCCAGATGCTAAGCCCGCCCCGGTTATTCGCCAACACCTAGTTTTAGCTGGCGAGAGCCTATGGTCTATTTCCCTCCAGTGGCTACAGCAAAATGGGATCCCCTCCCCCACCAACGGGCAGGTAGCGCAACTGTCTAAACAGATTTTTGCGGCCAATGCGGCACTCATCGGCTCTAATCCAGATTTGATTCGCCCCGGCCTGGCGCTAACAATCCCCACTAAGGGCTAGCCATGAGCACGCTTTATGCCCCCAGCTATGCCCCTAGCGCACAGCCGCAAGCCGCCCAAAAGCGCCAAGGTGCAGCGCCCACCCGCCGCGCCCTGCCAGGCCAGCCAAAGGGCGCCGTCGGACCTAGCTCACCCAAGCCACAGCAAAGCCGTCAGACCCAAAGTCACACTCAACAGCAAAGCCAGCAACTGCCTGATCCGGGGCGCTGGGCAGGGACGGTAGCCGTTTACGCCTGGGAAATAATGCACGGGATGCGCCAGCCGCAGCATTTAGCTCGCTGGCTCACCCCGGAGCTGTACGACGCCCTCAGCCGCCGGGCACAGGTAGCCACACGCTGCCAGGCCGGTAAGCCAGCCCGGATCCCCTACCTATATGCGGTGCGGGCCCAGGCCAGTGCCAGCGGCTGGGAAGTTAGCGTGCTGCTCTCCCACGACGGGCGCATCCACGCCTGTGCCTGCCAGATCCAGTTGCGCCACGGGCACTGGGTAATGACCTACCTGCACATGGGCTAATGGATCCTTAGGCGCTTTGCGGCTTCAGCGGCCTGCTCAGCGGCAGTCTGACAGTCCGCTCAGCGACAGTCTGACAGCCTGCTCAGCGGCGGCGGCGCTTCTTGTTGGAACGGCGACGGCGCTCAGCGCGGTTACCCTGGTTATCGCTACCTTGAGTGTCGGCGTCGGAGTAGGTCACCGCAGTAGACAGGGCCTTACGGCCGGTGTCACCCATGATCGAGGCCTGCTCGCGGGCCTGAGCAGCTTCGCGGGCAGCCTGCTTAGCCTGAGCCTCAAAGCGGGCGCAGTAAGCAAAAATCTGCTCGATCGTATCTTCACGAATGGCTTCCATCATGGCCTTGAACATGTGGGCACCCTCGTTGGCGTATTCAACCAACGGGTCGCGCTGGGCCATGGCCCGCAGTCCAATACCTTCCTTGAGGTAGTCCATTTCGTACAGGTGCTCACGCCAGTGCTGGTCCACCACGGCCAGCAGCAGGCGACGCTCCAGGGTGCGCATGGGTTCTTCACCCAGCTGCGCCACAGCTAGATCGTTAGCGGACAGGCTAGCTTCGGCGTCCTCATAGGCCACCGCAATATCCTCAGTGAGCTCTTCAGTTAGGCGCTCGCTGGTTAGCGCATCCAGGCCACCTACGCCGTCAACCACCTCATCCACGGTCAAACCCATCGGGTAGACAGTGGACAGGTCCTTCCACAACTGGTCCAGGTCCCACTGGTCACTGCGCCCCTCGGCGGTGCGCTGGGCCACCACGTTGGCAATTACGCGCTCACGGAAGGCCTTGATGTGGGGCTCTAGATCCTCACCCTGCAGCACCTTGCGACGCTCGTCGTAAACCTTTTGACGCTGCTCGGTGAGCACGTCGTCGTACTTAAGCACGTTTTTACGGATCTCGAAGTTACGTGCCTCCAGCTGACGCTGGTAGGAGGCGATGTTGCGGGTGATCATCTTAGATTCCAGCGGCACGTCGTCGGGGTAACGGTCCGAGGAGATAATCTGCTGAGCCAGACCGGTGGCGTAGGTGCGCATCAGATCATCCTGCATGGACAGGTAGAAGCGGCTCTCACCAGGGTCGCCCTGACGGCCACTACGACCACGCAGCTGGTTATCGATACGGCGCGACTCGTGGCGTTCGGTGCCCAGCACGTACAGACCGCCGAGCTCCACCACCTCGTCGTGCTCCACCGAGACGGCTTCCTTGGCTGCCTTCAGGGCGGCCGGCCAAGCTTTTTCGTACTCGTCGGGGGTGTCGATGGGGTCTAGGCCAGCTTCCTTCAAGGAGGCCACGGCAATGAACTCAGCGTTACCACCCAGCATGATGTCGGTACCACGACCAGCCATGTTGGTGGCTACGGTTACCGCGCCTTTACGTCCGGCCATGGCCACGACGGCGGCTTCACGTGCGTGCTGCTTAGCGTTTAGTACCTCGTGGGGGATATGACGCTCACGCAGCAGGGCCGAGAGCTCCTCGCTCTTTTCTACACTGGTGGTACCCACCAAAACCGGCTGTCCGGCGTCGTGACGTTCTTCAATGTCGTCAACTACCGCGTTCAGCTTGGACTTAACGGACTTGTACACCAGGTCCGGCTGGTCCTTGCGGATCATGGGCTTGTTGGTGGGGATGGGGACGACACCGATCTTGTAGGTACCAGCGAATTCTGCGGCCTCGGTTTCAGCCGTACCGGTCATGCCTGAACGCGAACCTTCCGGGTACAAACGGAAGTAGTTCTGCAAGGTGATGGTGGCTAGAGTCTGGTTTTCACTCTTGATCTCTACCCGCTCTTTGGCCTCAATGGCCTGGTGTAGACCCTCGTTGTAACGGCGCCCAGCCAATACACGACCGGTGTGCTCATCAACAATCAGCACTTCGCCGTCGGCAACAATGTAGTCACGGTCGCGCTTGAACAGTTCCTTGGCGCGGATGGCATTGTTGAGGAAACCGATCAGGGCGGTGTTGCCGGCTTCGTAGAGGTTGTCGATACCTAGACGGTCCTCGATCTTCTCAATACCGGGGGCCAAAATACCTACGGTGCGTTTCTTCTCGTCAACCTCATAGTCTTTGTTGGGACTGAGGATCTCAGCTATATCAGCGAACTCGCGGTACCACTTGTTGTTGTTGCCGTCGGCAGGGCCGGAAATAATCAGCGGGGTACGGGCTTCGTCAATAAGGATGGAGTCAACCTCGTCAACAATCACGAAGTTGTGCCCGCGCTGGACCATGTCCTCAGGGCGCTGGGCCATATTGTCGCGCAGGTAGTCGAAGCCCATCTCATTGTTGGTGCCGTAAGTGATGTCGCAGTCATACTGCTTGCGGCGTTCAGAGGGATCCTGACCAGCAAGTACACAACCGGTGGTCAGCCCCAGGAAACGGTGCACACGCCCCATTAGGTCAGACTGGTACTCAGCCAAGAAGTCGTTGACGGTAACCACGTGCACCCCCTTGCCTGTTAGTGCGCGCAGGTAGGAAGGCAAAGCAGCAACCAGGGTTTTACCTTCACCGGTTTTCATCTCAGCAATGTTGCCCAGGTGTAGGGCCGCACCACCCATTAGCTGCACCCGGTAGGGGCGCTGGCCTAGTACGCGGTCGGCGGCTTCACGCACAGTTGCAAAAGCTTCAGGCAAGATATCGTCGAGGGTTTCGCCCTCTTCTAGGCGCTCACGAAACTCTTTGGTCTGATTACGCAGTTCTTCGTCAGTGAATTGGCGGTAGTCATCTTCAAGAGCATCAACCTGGTCCGCGATAGCACTTAGCTTTCGCAAGGTCCGGCCTTCACCGATGCGTAGGATCCGGTCAACAATAGACACGCTTACAAGCTCCTTGCTGGCTTAAGCCTGTTACGGGCAGCCATTTGAATATATTCAACCTTGTCTATCGTACTATCGCCCGGCTAAGGCTTTGAATCTATTCGCTATTTGCTTTTCGTGCACCTGGCCTCACCAACCAGGCACCCCAGGGTTCGGCCTCGCGATTCACGCACCCAACCTCACCAACCAAGCCCTACCCCTTATGCGCCAGCCTTACGATTCAGGCGCCCGCCACGCGCCAGCCTTACCGCACTGACCAGCGCTTGAGCGAGTTTTCCACAGATTTATTTTAGCTATTGGCTCTGACAGGGCATGTTAGAGATATTTGATTTATGTTTAACACTCTTACACCTCTTGCCCGCCTTACACTTCGAAAGTCAAAGCTACTTCCAGCTATAAGGCGGCGCCACCAGCTTCCTCCAAGGCCGCCACACTTAAGCTCGCCACCGCCATGAACCACCGCGCTTAAGGCCGCCGGTCAGCTGGTTTTACCGCGCCAATGCGCCGGTTGTGGCCTGTGGGATACAGACCTATGCCCACAGTGCCGCCAGCTACTAAGTCACAGCGCCACCTTGCTCAACAGCGATTTACTGCCGGCCACAGATCTGGACATCTGGAGCCAGGGCACCTATGCGGGAGCTTTGCGCCAGATTGTGCTCAGTTTTAAAAGCGGCCGTCACCGTGCCATCACCGCAGCCATATTGGCTGGGATTGACGACGGCGCCGCTGCCATGATCCCTTGGCTTACCTGCCAGATAGCTAGCGACAAACCCCTAGCGATCATCAACGCCCCCTCTAAGCTTTCACGACGTTGGCACGGCAACCTAGTGGCTCGCCAATTAGCCCAAGGCTTAGCTGATTTTTTAGCTCCACGGCTAGATATAGTTGTGGTTAGCGCCGATCCGCTACGCCTACGCTCCGGCAAACAGCTTGGTAAAAGCGCACGTCAGCGCGCTCAACGTCAAGTGCGGTGCCTAGCTGACGCCACCGGCTGGCAGGTAGTACTGGTAGACGACGTCGTCACTACCGGATCCACGCTGGAAGCCAGCGCTAAGGCTTTAGAGGAGGCGGGCGGCGTCGTCGTTTGCGCCTGGACCCTAGCTGCAGCGCCAAGCAAAAAACGTACACCACGGCCCTAAACTCAACGTAAAACATGATTTCGCCTACAGAATACTAGCCAAAATGATGGTGACACAGGACACGATCATGTACTATAGTGTGTCTTACAACACACCATCCCAATCGTTGGTATGTTACGGAAACAACCAAGGAGGGTTGATTCAACTATGGAAATCACGGTTGTAGGCCGCCACGCTGAAATTAGCTCCCGCTTCCGCGCTTACGCAGAAGAGAAGATCAGCAAGGTAACCCAGTACGACCCGCGCGCACAACGAGTAGAAATCGAAGTCAGCCACGAGCGCAACCCCCGTTTGGCAGACACTTCTGAGCGAGTTGAGCTCACGGTGATCTCCAAGGGCCCGGTTATCCGCGCAGAGGCCAGCTCCAGCGACCGCTACGCAGCTTTTGACTTGGCTATCGACAAGCTATTCGAGCGCCTACGTCGTGCACGTGATCGCAAGAAGGACCACCGCCGCTACCCGATGATCACTGCTGAGGTCGAACAGGCCCTAGTTGAGCAGGGTATCGAAGTAGCCCCCGAAGCCGAGGTTGAGGAAATCGTACTGCCCCCCACCAAGCCAGGCGAGGTAGTTGAATCCCAGATCGGCGACTCCCCGGTGATTGTGCGCCAGAAACTGCACCAGTCCACGCCTTTGACCATTGAAGAGGCACTTTACGAGATGGAACTGGTGGGCCACTCCTTCTACCTATTCATTGAAGCATCCTCCGGCCAACCTTGCGTGATCTACCACCGAAAAGGTTGGACCTACGGTCTACTGCGTCTAGAGACGGTGTAGACACCTAAAGCGGGGCATCGAGCGTTTTAAGACGCCTGCCCACAGCTGCTAATGCAGCACGGGTGGCTGGGGAAACCCAGCCACCCTTTTATGTCCGCCTGCCACCCTTTTATGCCCGCGCGAGTGGCGTCGTCGGCAGTTCAAGCAGACAAAGTACAGTTCAAGCAGGCAAAGTACAGCTTAAGCAGGTAAAGCGCCCGGCGCTGGCCCACATTTACACCCAAAATCGTCCGTCGCCTATGAAAATACGCGTTTAAATTATAGGGAAGGGACGATTTTGCCTGTATTTACCTGTATTTGTCTGTATTTGTCTGCGCTGCCTGTGTTTGCCTGCGCCTGCCTGCATTCACCTAATTTGCCTGTGGTTGCCTGTTTAGACGCGGCTGTAGGTGGCCGCCTTCAGGCCCGAATAGCTGGGCACCCAAGTGGCACCTGAAGAAACCATCAACTGCCCCTGGTCAGTCAGTACCGACACCTGTCCACCGTGCCTACCTGAAACCAGACGCACGGCGTTAGTAACCTGAGTTATATCAGTCACCATCCCGCCCACCGGCGCGTACGCCAGCTGCGCCACCCCAGCAGTATTAGCTTTAGCCAACACCGCCACAGTTACCTCATCAACCCAGCTCAGCGCCGCCACGTCAGTTTGGTAAATCGAATATGCCTCACCCAGCCCAGTGGGTACGCCCTTATCGTCACGCACCACCGCACACACCGAAACCCGCATAGATTCACCCACAGCCACCGCGTAGGCTAGGCGGTAGCCGTCACTAGCCACATCAAAAGCCGCAATAGGCAAGTTTGAAGGCACCGCAAGCGTGTAACGCACCCCTTGAGGCGAGTAAGCCAGCACATTAGCGCCCTGGCACAGCCACACCCAACCCGAATTATCGGCACACACCGCCCCTAAATCAGTGTCGCCATTTACCTGCGTAAGGGTTTTAGTAGATACGGTCAACCGCTCCAAAGCATTATTGCGCTGCAGGTAAACGGTGTTGGCGTCAGCTACCGCCACCCCATTAATACCTTCACCCAGGGCGCCGGCATCGAGCAACACCCGCGTGTTATTGCCCTCCAGACGCACCAGCCCCGCCGCGCTAGAGGCCACCACTGCACCGGGAGAACGCTGGCCCTGGCGGATCGTGGCGCTAGAGCCAATAACTGTGCTGCCACAGTTAACTATCACCTGGTTAACTGATCCCAGCTGCCCCAAGGTAGTGGCCAGTTGACGCACAATCGCCTGCTTGTCGTTAGCTGAAGCGTTAGCCACCTCGCTGGATAAATCCACTGTGGCCACAGCCTGACTGACCTCAACTCCCGCGCTGCCTAAGGTGACGCCGTCGGGAATGGCACTAGAAAGAGTCTGGTTAAGCCACGGCGCCGGGCCGGTCAGCAGCGCACTAACCACATGGGTGGTTAATCTGCGGCGCAGCACCCAGCGCCTATCGGGCACCAAAGAGGTGCGCGTGCGGTTAAAAAAGTACAGGTTTTGCGCCACAAAAGCGTTCTGGAAGGAAGTAGCAGAGAGTAAAACACCGTCAGGAAGCGCCGCAATACGCCACTGCCCGGCCCCATCGGTGGCTAGTGACAAGGTCAACTCATGGTTAGCTCCCCCAAAAGCCACCGAGTAGATACCTTTAGCATCCAGCGTGGCCAGGGCCGGGGCAGACACGTTCAAGGAACCATCACTGGCGTCACTCACCCGCGCATTGCCGGCAGAGTCATAAATCCACACTTGGGCGTCCGGGCGCCAGGAACTAGCAGCCTGCCCCAGCAGGAAGCTGCGGGCGGTAGCAAATTCGTCAGAGTAGCCGGCCGCGCAGGCCAGCAAAAAACCCTCCACGATCTGGGTGGGACTAGCACCTTTAACCGGCCCCTGAGCGTATTGCAGCACCAGGTCGGCTTGACGCACGCCATGATCAGCCACTCGCACCGGCCCGCTAGTGGGCAGCGTGGCGCAGGCCCCTAACCCCAGCCCGGCCCCCGCCAGCAGCGATGCTTTAATCAGGCTGCGGCGTGAAGCAAGGACAGGAAAACGCTTGGAAGAGAAGTTAGGATGCATCGTTTTCCTCCTCCTCATCAGCCCAACGCGTAGCCGGAATCAGCAGCGGCAAGCCCAGCGACGGCGTAGGCACCGGCTCGGGGTTTGGCCCCATATGCCCGGCCACATCCTTAACCAAAGCCTCCAGCGGGGCGTCGGGTGGAATCACGTCCAGTGGCCCTCGCCCTGCAGGAACATCTTGGTTGCGGGGAATTAGCAGCAAGAATGCGGCGCCGTCGCCAGGCCACCCCCAGGCGCTGAGAGTGCCGTTGTGTAAGGCGGCGTCTTCACGCGAAATCGACAGGCCCAGCCCGGTGCCGCCGCTTTTGCGCGCTCGCGAGGGGTCGGCCCGGTAGAAGCGGTCAAAGACGTGTTCGGCCACCTCTTCGCTCATGCCAATGCCGTGGTCACGCACCCGCACAGCCACGGCCGTATCGTCGCCCACCACGTTAATATCGATGGGCTTACCTTCGCCGTGTTCGGTTGCGTTAACCACCAGGTTACGTAGGATTCGCTCAATTCGGGTGTGGT
>ERZ773014.2193-NODE-2193-length-11629-cov-3.758942_pt1 | contig 11629 bp, 5 predicted proteins | sample MGYA00580841_ERZ773014 | MGnify/ENA primary metagenome ERZ773014 (study PRJEB29015, sample SAMEA2737989) | human oral metagenome | biome: human oral; feature: human-associated habitat; material: dental | place: China | collected 2067 ...
GTCTCATGCTCGACATCGCCGATTACAGAGAATCACATCGTCAGGAGGTCGCAGCAATCGCTCGCGAAGCGGTTGCCTCCGTTTTGGCCAACGGGGAGCCTGTCTCCCTGGCGCCGATGAATCCGTTTGAACGAAAGGTCGTTCACGACGTCGCCGCTGCCGCCGGCCTAGCCTCCGACTCCGAGGGACTCGGAAATGCGCGCCATGTGATTGTCAGTGAGGCTGCTGCCGCCGATGAATCCTTGGAAGAAGGCGAATCCCCGGAAGAAGGGGCAGTTTCCGATTCTGCCCCCTCTGGGTCCGATGATGTCGTGTCTGCTGGTGTGGCTGATGATGCTTCCGTTGACGTCGCGAGTGAATCGACAGATCCAATCGACGGCGAGAATGCCGGCAAGAGCTCGGCGTCGTCGGCTACAAAGTGAACTTGAGCGTGGACGACAACGGTGTGCTCGCGGAGGCCCCTCCCTCGGGAGGGGCCTCCCACTTTGGGCAGGATACGTGGCAACAGCTGGTGGACTATGCAGGAATGCTCGAAAGGGAAGGCGAGCTGCGCGGATTGCTTGGACCTCGTGAACTCAAGCGCCTATGGACTAGGCATCTCCTCAATTCCATAGCAATCCTCGATTTCATCCCGTTTGAAGCGAAGGTCGTCGACGTCGGCTCCGGCGCTGGCTTTCCGGGTGTCGTCGCCGCGATAGTTCGCAAGGATCTTCGCCTTGTCCTTGTCGATTCGATGGAGCGGCGAGCACGCTGGTTGAACGACGTTGTCAAGGATCTCTCTCTGCCGAACGTTGAAGTTGTCCATGCACGATCCGAAGACCTTGTCGGCAAGGTAGACGCGGATACTGTCACGGCGAGGGCGGTGGCGGCGCTGAGAAAGCTGCTCCCATGGACAATGCCGCTACTCAAAGGCGGCGGCTCGTTGTTGGCGCTCAAAGGAGCCCGAGTTGATGAGGAGATTGATGATGCAATTCACCTTCTGCGAAAGTATCGCGCGAAATGGGCCGACGTCCATGTGGTGATTCCGTTTGGAACGACGGAAGAGACTCGCGTACTGGAAGTTAGGAAGAAGCAAACGAATAGACATAGGTGAGTATGTTCTACGTGTCATATACTCTTTCGACGTGTTGCCGCCAAACCTTATATTTCATACGTTTACTGTCTATGTAAGTTGCTATGACACTATATGGATAGCATATTGTGTTGTCGATGATTGATTATATTATGACGTATATGCTCAGATTATAGAGCTATTTTTACATGGAAATCTCAACGCAAATACACGTTGACTCCTTATGATCTGCCATTTTGTTTATCCGATGGTTTTGTAATTTAAATGGTGTATGTTCCTACGCTAAAGATTTTCCAGTTATGATTTTGATGCGTTTACTTTTTACGTATTCGGTTCTGATACTTTTATTCACGTTGCTGTAAATTTTTACTTACGTTCTTATCTAGTGGTCCATTCCGCCGATTGGCGAGCTATTTGAGCCACGGATGATTGAAACAGAATGTCAAAGACGAATCGCTGGTCCAACAACGTTCTATGTTTATCGCAACCAGCGCCATCGGCGAGGGCATCTTTTGCTCATAGAGCAAATCTATTCGGAGTTAGTGTCGTACCGTTATTGAGCCTTTGCCGTTATAATGCTCCTTGAAGGCATTTTATTCAGTTTAACTGATTAATTTTATCAGTTATGGCTTACGAGGTTGATGGGTAAAGCAAGTTTTCAACGATGACCATATTTGAAATTATCTGTCTGTGTCTGTGTCTGTGTCTGTGTCTGTGTCTGTGTCGAAGAGCTATACCATCAAGTTTGCTTCCTAATTATCCTTGCCTTAAACATAGGTAATGTGCATATTTCTTATTTATGATTTTATATTTTATTTACCCTATTAAAATATCGGTCTATACATTATGAGTTGTTTTGACGCTAGTAAGCGTTAGCAATGCAGCAACCGACTTTAACGTTTCAGCGGTTCAATTGATCGACGATCATCTTGTTTTGAATGCTCCAAAGCTCAGAAACTGCGACGGACTGCGAATCATCTCGTCTGTTACAGCTAGTAATGTGGCTGAAGGCGAGACTCATTTCTATTTTCACATACTTGGCAACGCGTATCTCTATCGGGGCATTTAGCTATTTTACGGCGATGATTGCTCCTGTTTTACACTTCGTGTCGGGAAGTTCGTGGATGCTAGAAGACTAAAGGCCTCGAATTTTGTGCCTGCAGACCGCCAAAAGTCGTTTAAAGTGGGATCATAGGCCATAAGGAAAGTGGCTACTTAGCTCCCATCGCAGTGATCCTGATTGCAATGGTAGATATGGACAGCTGGTGCCGTGGACGGAGAGGCCGATTTGAATGATACTGATAACGGTCACTTCGATGACCTTGCCTGCAGTTGCCATTCTCCACTTCGGTTGTGGTTAATGTTAAGTTTCAAGCGACTTTGTACTTGTCGGTATTGTGATCGGATTAGTGCGCGGGTTGAGTGATGCTCAACTGATGGGTTTATACGGCGGTGACGCCCCGAGCCAGTTGGATCGATCTGATTTTGTGGTTCTACTTTATCTGCGAGATAGCAGTTATCTGCAGTTCGTTCAGGCTCAGGCTACCTACATTTTAGAGACAATTTGATGATTCAAATGATGAGCTTCGTGGCCTGGACGCGGAGCATCGCGGTCTTAGGTCCGTTCAGAAGACTTGTCATTTTGCCGTTTTCAAGACCTTGTGGTTGGCCGTAGGACTGAGGCGATTTCTTTGTGTAGGAGCTTCGTTCCAGAGGTTCTCGTTGTATTCGATTTTGATCGAAGATGATCGATTGAGGCCGATATGTCTCAAGTTCGATACGCAGTCCATTTTCCTCTATCTAAACGCAGTCGACAGAATCGACCAGGTGGATTCTAATTGTCTGGTGCTTGTGTAGGCAAAGGGATTGAATCATTAACGGTCGGTTACATACCACGCCTGAACAAAGTACACGTTTACCGTATACGGTATGCCGCTGATTTTGCCGTCCCTAAGTCTGCTCACTCGCCGACTCAGTGTGTTGGCTTGATAGATAGTGGTTCGCCTACTTGTTTACAGGCAAAGAGGCGATGAGGCCGACCTTTGATCGATGCTTGACTACGGCGCTCAAGTGAACGGAGTCTTTTGATGAGCCTTCATGCTTTTGACAATTGGACAGAGCGATCGCGGACCAGAGTATCTCGTACCAGAATGATCTCGGACAGCGCTGGCTAGGTCAGTTGGGTTAGTCCAATATTTCAGCTGTTCACTCAGTTTCGACAGTCGCTTGTTGGGTGCCCTACGCTGTGACTCTTCGACTCTTCATACTCGCTTACTTAACTTCGAACTATTCGCAACCATGTCTGCGAGCGGACTAGTACCCGACGATTTGAGCTTCGGTGAGCAAATAGTGCTGTACGAAGAATCACGGTGTATCTTCTATCTCGCCGGTTTCACGTGAAACGATTTAAAGCACTCGCAATATTCTGTCGTTACTCCAAACGTCGGGCGGCGAGTAACGTGACTAAACGTGCCTGTATGGCTCAAGTTTACAAAATGATTTCTAGGAGCCGATTGAGCGATCGTGTTGCCGCCACGGTGCCGGTCGCCATTAGCCCGTGGTCACAGCCTAAGGCATATGCGTCAAGTAATGTCATTAACGAGTTGACAAACATTTCGAATCAGGACAAGTGAACTAATCAGCGCTCGTGCTTTCGAAGCGCGTCTACGATAAGCATCGGCAGCGCGTCTACTTGGATTAGTGCTAACTAAATTCAGGTAAGTGCGCTTCCTTTTATAAGAACGATATGGATGGAATCTGACGATAGCGATCCCCGCTTTCGTACGGGGTTATGAATGCGGTTGCAGCGATAAACAGATAGACAGCTAATGCTGGAAGCTGCTTATGCTTCGCATCCCTGCGGTAAACTGGACAAGCTCGTACTACCGTGGGTGTTGCGTTTTATGCTTACAGTCCGTGGCATACTAACACATTTTAGCTGTATGCGGTCACGATCTAGGTGCCTTGTGAAATCACAATCCGACGAGAATCTTTGGTTAATCTAACTAGTTGATGACTGCTACTCAGTGCCTGTTGCGGCATTTAACTATGCCTTCGACGTTTCACGTGGAACAGTGTGGCGAAAGTGGTTCGATGTTATTAACGGCGATTGCCTGATTATCAGCAGCGACATAGTAGTTATGCGCTATACCCTCCACCTGAGCTAAGTACTCCTATCACAATTAGAGTAACCAGTAATTGTTAACTTAGTTATAACATGCGTCAGTCGCATGGGTTCAGGATTGCGTTGAGGTTAGAATGTCCGTCGATGAACATATACCTATGTCTGTTGCACAGAAGTGGATGAGAGAGTCAGCGACGGTAGTGCCATCGGTCTTAAGCCGGTTCGCTCCCTGAGTTAAATACAAAAGCGTCTGTTTTTCGCGGAGAGCAGTACGTAGACTGCATAAGAACACATAAGTTGCGTAGCTGATTAGCTGACAAACGGAGCAAGTATGGCTGTCATAATTGAGCTTATTTAGATGCATTGCCGATACGACAGCTTACCTAGACTGTTGAGAGCGCACTACTGGAGATCAAAGGTCTGTGAAGCTCCGACGGTTTGGAGCTTAACGGTTGTTACTGGAACTGACTGGCAACTAGTGGACTGAGTAGCGACGCGATGGTGAGCTGTCGAGTCGGCCGGGCTGTCTACAGGACACTGCGAGTTTGGGCCGATATCTGAAAAACGGGATCAGAAGATTACTTCGAAGTTCCGTACCTTCAACAAGATCTCTCCGCTTCAAATGGGTAAATGGTCTGCGCTCCTGGCAAGACGAGACGATACAAATCCGTTGCTGGGAAAACGGATTGAGCGTATAGAAGCATTCACTTTTGGTTTCACGTGAAACGCGCTGATGCACTATCCAACTGGTCGTTGCAACTATTCACCAACTCCCTCTGTGTTGGCCGGGCGCTTTACTTCCGGCTATCGGCAGGAAGTGGCTGCTTGCAAGCGGCTTGGTTACGTACCGCCTATATCGATTGGAGACGCCCAAAGTTTCCGTAAGGCTCAGAATCTACAGTTAATCAAGGCGGAGCTTGAATCTACTTGCGCTGATTCACGTAATGAAGCTGGCTGCAAGTAGCAGTTGGTTATGGCGCGCGAAATCGGCTGTCGTGCGCGAACGACAGACACTGCTCATGCAATACCTTAACGTTCTGCAGAATTGCTACCGTTTCACGTGAAACCGAGCAAGATTGAGGCCCACCTGGCTTGCTTGAGACGGGATGGGATCTTTACACCGACATGTAGACCGCGCGGGGCTCTGGTGGCACGGTTACGCACGTGCTTGTGCGGTATTGAGGAAATGAGAGCCGCGGTTGAGCCCTATTGGATTCTTGAGCCTGTAAGGCCGTAAAGCTCTAGTGGCGGTGGCTTCTAGAAGTAGCTGGCAACGCGCATAATAGCTGTCAGTGTGCATAACTGAGGTAACAACTACTCCATTGGTTTCGTAGCTTCGAACCAGGCCGCATAGCTGCGTCCATTTGGTACGAACGCTCGGAACTCGTTAGGACTTTCGTAATCACGGCGACACGTCCCCAGACGTCTTCGAATAGCCGCATTCCATTAGCCCGACCTCCCGTCATGTTGCGAAGCTCTGAAGGCGTAAGAGGCAAGAGGGTACTAGCCCACTAAACCCACGAGCCGATACTTATGTCCAACGTCAGCGAAGCTAGCAAGAGGCGTCGTCGGCCATCGGGTTTGACGTGCCGGCGGCCCGCGGAGTTTGTAAGCAGGGTGCTGATAGCCCATGGCGCAGCGTGTTTGGCAGCTATCTGATTGTCTCGGATACCGTTTGAAATAGTGGCTACGCTAGATCCCGACTAAGTTACGAAGTTTGAAAGCGGAAGTAGTGTGTCGAATCGTAAAGGCGCGCATCTGACGTTTCACGTGAAACGACCACCGGTCTGGGACAGCCGCTAAATAGTCGAATGATTTCATGACTATTGCATCATTACACGTAATAGGAGGTACTGACTGTCTATGTTTGACAGATAGCGGAAGGAGGTAGCAGTTAAGCTTCTCAACTTCGCTGAAGGAACCAGTTCACGATGGCGGCATTGATTGTCATCCGGCTATGCGGCCCAATTCTGGGTGACTTGACCACGGAAAGGAGAATTCCGTGGCAGCGCGCCATGGTTATGTTTTACATTGTTACGAGTTCGGCGGGTACGACTGCAGTTCCGAAGTCTAAGGGCGCAATCCAGTTCCCTAGTAGTGGCCGACTTTTAGTTACTGGGTGGGGTACGCTTTATAGTCATGATCCATTAGCGAGACTGTTAACTCCCCGGTTCTGCAAGGAAGCATGTTGATCCTCGGTGTGAGTTTCGAAGTGGTGATGGAATCGTCAACGCAGCAAGTCCTCCCACTGAATATTCTGGCTGCTACGCTCGGTGGGTACCTAGATTAGGTTCTAGGGCTAGCGCAAAATAGTCATTAGACCCTGCATTGACTGCGACTAGCGGGTGGTGGCTCGTTGTTCAGAAGCAGAAGTAGTTGTCGTTCTCAAGGAAGGTGCCAAATGATACGGCACTTGCATAAGTCAACGATTCGACGTTTCACGTGAAACGGCAAGTTGGCAAGTTTGCCAGTCTTAGAAGGGATACAAACGCTTCTGTTGGATATCGAATAGACTGCCAAATGTAAATCTGGCTGGAGCTAGTCACCTCAGCCTTCCCGATAGCGACCGCCGGCTTGCTTTCCGGGGTCACGACCTGACACGCAGTAAGCGAACCAGTTGGTCGTCGCGGAACAAGTCGTTGCTCTAAGTAGAAGTTCAAAGAGCGTCTATCACTACAGGTAAGTGGACGGCTGAAGTCCTCGTGTTGTGTAAATGCTGGTTGAGCATTCGGAGTAGGGCGCTGGTCTTGTTGATCTGTTCACCAAAGTTCGAAGGATCTAGAGTCTGATTGCGTTTCACGTGAAACATAGTCTACGTGCGGCGTTCGTTGGCGACTACCGAAAATGAAAATGTCATATCTAGCGTCTCCGAAGGGTGTGTGGATGTTGCTAGGTGTGTGAACTACGAAAGATCGTACGCTGCCAAATGACTTGATTAATTGAAACCAATAGATCGCTCGCCAAGTGGGAACGTTGCTGAAGGCCGGTGTCGCTAAACATAACTGGTGTCGATAAACGAGGCTGGTGCCGCTAAGTAAGGCTGGTGCTGATAAACGCAGGTTGTCTTCGCTGAATCGAGGCCTTACAAGCCATGCCAAATCCGGAACTTGAACTCTGGCGTTACGTGGTGTAGACAAAACGCACTTAGGCTTGGTTTACGGTGCGGCTCCAACTGAACGGCAATTCCGCTTAACGCATCGAAGTGAAGTATGGTGCTGCAAAAGCAATTTTCTACCAGCTACAAGTCGGCGAGTTCCTATCGGGATGAAGCTACTGTTTCTGGTATGTAAGAGCATCCTGAGTCAAGATTGCACGCTCAACACTGAAGTAAGTAAGTATATGAAGGTGGCTAGTGAGCTCAACGCGACGTCGGCTCAAAACGCTGAACTAATCAAAATTTGATTTTGTTACGCGATATCGGTTTGTGTCTATTCGATGTCAGCCAGATCGGAGGCGTCAATACAGACTCTTGTGACCCATAGATTTCTCCGGAGACGCCGCCATAGAACTGCTTGTGAGTATCTGACGACTTGAGACTTAAAGCTGTTCTGTACCTAAGGTAATGCGAAGCTGTAAGCAACTGCATTGCGACCGACGTCGTGGACATGCGACTGGAAACGTGGCGCTCCAGCGGAATGAAGATGGTCACGGAATAGATGCCGAAATTTCCGACCCTGTATCCGTATTTGTGGTTGAAGCCCCTTCCTTTCCCATGTAGGTAGGTGTCTTGGATCAAACTCTGATGGTTGAAGCAACAGCTCATTCGTTAGATCTATACCCCTATATCCGCCTGCCCTGTATGATCATTCAAACCCTGAACGTCTATCTCATTTGCCGATCGGCGCTACTTGGCGTTTCACGTGAAACGCCACTGCTTTGAAATGAGAACTGCTTTGTAACGAGAGGGCCGACAGTCTAGTCTCGTTGATGCATAGCAAAAACTATGTTGCTTCAAAGCCAATGACATAAGAGCGGTCAATTGTCTCCAGTTCGTCTTAGTACACTGCCTCGACACGATTCCTCTTTGGTGGCGGGTGGTAAGGCGCACTTCGATGACTCTGCGAGTTCAAAGCGTCTTCTGGTGCTGCTCAAATAATGGCACGTTTGAAAATAGAGCAGCATCCGCATATCTGATTAGTCGCGTCTACTTCATGTGCGCAGTTTGTATCTCTGACTCTAATGCTCTGCTTGCCGAGAAGCCGAACTGGGACTGGAGTGACTCCTAAACAGTTCAAGTGTCTGCGTGGACGGCATAAGTGTATTCTGCTATCCGGTTTCCATGAGTGCTCGTGTCCCTATTTAATTAGGATCTCGTGCTCCTATTTAGTATTAGGACTCTTCACGCCGTGATCATGTGACATCGTCGCCTGACACGGTCGCTCCAGTCCGTTGGAGAGGTCAATCGCAGAATAGTCACTTGTCTTTTGTTTAGAAAGACACGAAGACCTGATGGCACTGGGAAAGAACGCAACGCAATCCCTGGGGAGTGAAAAGAAAACGAGAGATTTGGTTCAATATAATAGCGAAGTATGTCTCGGTGTTTGAATTTAGAGGAAAAGTAGGAGACAACGATCCTCTCGGTAGCTAGACTGCGAACGACCAGGTTTTAGCTTAGACAGATCTTAGACCGTGAAAGGTGGGATCTTAGACTGCGCACAAAGATGCCGACCGTTGCCTAGCGTGACGCACGTAAAAATACTGTGAATGAAGTAAAAACGATAATGACGCTAGGTCCGTTCACGCACTCCTCGAGTGCAAAATACAATCCAATATATAGAAGCGCGGACTGAGAACGCCAGGCAAATGTGAGGTTGCTTTGCAATGAACGTTTGGGAGATGCCGTAGTCAACCTGTGGAAAAGTCGGACGCGAAATGCGGTGTGGATAGGACGTCTTCAATCTCCGTTTTGCGTAGAATGTGATGAGACGAGAGGAGCGGATACGTGAGTGATCCCATAAGGAAGGCACGAAGGGCGGCCGCGCGGGTTACCGAGGAGGAAAGCCCGTGGGATCGTCTGCGAGGTGAAGGCTCTCCTCTTGCCAATAGCCTCGCTGAGGACATGAAGAGACTTGATGCGATCGGAGGGTCGAAGTTCAGAGTTCCGGCGTCGACGAGGATCATCGCAATTGCCAATCAAAAAGGTGGCGTCGGGAAGACCACCACGGCTGTCAACATTGCGGCTGCCCTGGCACAGGGCGGTCTTAACGTTCTTGTGGTCGATGACGATCCTCAAGGCAATGCGTCCACAGCCTTGGGTGCAAGGAGAGACGAAAACGTTGCGACTCTGTATGACGTGCTGGTTGGAAACGTGACTATGCGCGACGCTATGCAGCCGACGGAGAAACTGGAAAATCTCTTTGTGGTTCCTTCATCGATCAATCTATCGCTGGTCGACGTTGAACTTGCCGACCAAGACGACCGTATGACCAGACTTCGAGACACTCTGCGTGAAGGGCTTGCAGCAACCGCTGCCGAGGGAGCGCCATTTGACTATGTATTCATCGACTGCCCGCCGAGTATGTCTCTTTTGCCTATCAATGCGTTGATCGCCGCCAAAGAGGTGCTCATTCCCGTTCAGACGGAATACTACGCTCTGGAGGGTCTTACACAGCTTCTACATACAATTGAAGGCGCAAGCGCTTCTCATAATCCTGAGCTTCGAGTCAGCACTATTCTTCTGACCATGTCGTCAAAGAACACCAATCTTTCCGCAGAAGTCGCGGAGAATGTGAGGGATTACTTTCCCGAACAGACGCTTGAAACAGAGATTCCGCGGTCAGTTCGCATTGCTGAATCTCCTTCGTACGGCGAGACCGTCATCACATTTGCACCCCGCTCCAGTGGCGCTATCGCATATCTGGCCGCGGCGCACGAATTAGCTAATCGAGCCGAGTAAGGAGCAGGAATGGCCGAACGCAGACGCGGTCTCGGAAGAGGAATTGGTGCCCTCATTCCTTCCGCGCAAAGGGAGTCTAAAGACCGTCCCATTGACGTGTTCTTTGGCAGCGGTGTGACATCGACGGGTCGCGAGAGCGGCAAAAGTCCATCGTCGAAGCAGGAAAAAGCGAAGAAATCTGCTGCCCCTAAGACCGTTGATGATTCTAATGTCGAAACAGCTGTCGAGGCTCCCGTCAAAGCAGAGGGAGCCGCGAAGAAGTCGTCTGGTAAAAGGCGCCGTCCTTCTAGCGGCGATGATTCGTCGAAGACAAGCAGCTCGTCTCCCCTGAGGGAAGGGAGCGAAGAAACCGGCAAGGGGAAAGACACCGGCAGGAAAGAAGGCACCGGCGGAAAGGGAGACACCGCTGGGAAGAAAGAAACCGGCAAGAAGGGAGATGCCGGTGGGAAGGAAAACCCCGCTGGGAAGAAAGACACCGACAAGGGCCGATCACCCAGTCGGGAAACAGTTGTCGTTGGCACGGCAGCCATCGAAGACCCCGCCGGCGACAATCGTGCAGACGCCGGTGAAAAAGCTGTGAACGTCGGCGCGAAAGTCTCCGGTGATTTCGAAGAGGCCTCTGAAAATGAAGTGGTCGGGAAGGCGGCGTCGCAGGACGTCTATCATCCTGTAACACAGAGAACAAAACGGATGAGCGTAACCACAAACGTTGCGTCCGGGGCGACTGACGAGTTCGCGGAAGCGACTGCAACGCCGGAAACCGTCGTAGAGCGCGCAGAGGCGAAACCCGCGGAATCTGAGCCTGTGGGGGCTGTCGTAGAGCGTGCAGGGGCGAAACCCGCGGAATCTGAGCCTATGGGGGCTGTCGTCGTAGAGCCCGTGGAGTCCGAGCCCATAGAGCCCAAAGGCAGGGGTTTGGCAGGAAGCGGAGAGGATTCAACGGGAGACGGAACGCGAGAAGGGCTGAATCAAAGTCCGGCTGCGTCATTCGATGGCGAAGTACAGACATCCCCTGCCGATTCGAGAGGGAGCGAAGGAATGCATTCGACCTCTGCTGTTGAGCATAAGACGAGCGTTCGAGCCTTCGACCAAGCGGGCGCCGTCGAGTTTTCCGAGGAAGTCCCGTCCGTGGACGTGAGGCAAAACAGGAATAAAGAATCGAAGAGCTCCGCGCCTCACGACAGTTCGACGTCCGGAACCACTCAGGGCGAGCAAGAGACAGCTGATTCTGCAACCCGACCCGTTGCTGCGAGCGCAGATGCTTCGAGCCGGGTTGATTCCTCCGGTGAAGACGGACATTCAAGTCGAGCTGAGGTCTCGGAGGCCCGCGATGACGTCGACGGTGCGGTTGACGTTGAGAACCGTGCGGTCGATGAGGATGGGAACGACAAGTCCGAGCTTGGCGGAGGCAACGAGCCTGTTGAGAGCGACGCGGGTCAAACGGGAGGTGCTGGCCACGCACAAAACGAGCAGGGTGAGGCAGACGAAGGCCTCGTTGAGGTTCCCGGCGCCACCTACGCGGAGCTCCCCCTCGACC
>ERZ773014.2197-NODE-2197-length-11616-cov-2.769138_pt1 | contig 11616 bp, 12 predicted proteins | sample MGYA00580841_ERZ773014 | MGnify/ENA primary metagenome ERZ773014 (study PRJEB29015, sample SAMEA2737989) | human oral metagenome | biome: human oral; feature: human-associated habitat; material: dental | place: China | collected 2067 ...
ATCTTTGCCGCGGCAACCGCATATTGCGAAAAGCGCGCCATCTTGCGCGCCGCTTCGGGATTCATATACTTGGTCGCGTCGAAGTTTTTCACTTCGCCCGCATACCGCGCTTTAAACGTGCTCGCATCGAAATGCGTAATGAGCGCTACGCCGCTTTTGCCCGCTTTTGCCGAAGCCCACGTTTCCGAAACCGAATTTCCGATCGGTGTAATCGCTCCCATACCCGTTATCACAACACGTCTTCTTTCCATAACCGCCAACTCCTGTTTATTCCGTTATAAAATTAATAATTAATATAAAAGTGTCTCCGAAAATCCGGCAGGATTCCGGGAGACGCCGTAACTTCATGCGCCCATGCCGCCGTCCACGCCGAGCACTTGACCCGTAACGTACGCCGACAGATCGCTTGCCAAAAACAGCACCGCGTTCGCAACGTCTTCGGTTTGCCCCGCGCGCTTGAGCGGGATCTGGGCGAGCCACGCTTCGCGCGCTTTTTCATTGACCGCTTTCGTCATGTCCGTTTCGATATAGCCGGGCGCTACGGCGTTTACGCGTACGCCGCGGGAACCCACTTCTTTTGCAAGGCTTTTCGTATAGCCGATGAGACCCGCTTTGCTCGCGCTGTAGTTCACCTGCCCCGCCCCGCCGTGAATGCCGACGATGCTCGACATATTGATTATCGAACCGGATTTTTTGTGGATCATATCGTTTGAAACGATTTGCCCTGTGACGAAGGCTGCGGTGAGATTGACGTCGATCACTTTTTGCCAATCTTCGATTTTCATGCGGAACGAAAGACCGTCCTTTGTGATGCCCGCATTGTTGACGAGTATGTCGAAGCCTCCGGAAGCCGAAAGCGCTTCTTTTACGACTTCCGAAAGACGGGCGGCGTCTCCCGCATCGGCGCAGAGTTCGTGAAAAGCGGTATCGCACGATGCGGCGAGTTGTTCGAGTTCCGATTTCGCTTCCGACGGCCGCGAACAAAGTCCCCACACTTCGGCGCCTTCGTGCAAAAAAGTTTCCGCAATCTTCCGCCCGATGCCGCGGCTCGATCCCGTAACGAGCGCCTTTTTACCTGTAAGCAGCATCACTCGACCCCGCCGATCGATTCGGCCGAATTGACGGGCGTGCTCGGCCGCTTTTCGCCGAAGGGGGAATCGCGCCAAAGCCCGCTCAGCACTTTGCCGACGCCGGGCTCAAGCACGCACCATTCGTTTGCGGAATCCGCGTCCATGACGTCGGCGAGCACTTTTTCTTCCAAAGTCCACCGCACGGGATTCGTCAAGTGCAGCACCGCATTTTTTTTCGCATCGCTTCCTTTGAGCACTCTTTCTCCGGTCACATTGCTGAAAAGCGCAATGCTCGGATCGGCGAACGTCACGCCGGCGATCGCTTTTTCAAATTCGTCGGCGGCTTTTTGCATGAGCGGACAATGGAACGGGCCTGCGACCGAAAGCCTGATCGCACGCCGCGCGCCCGCTTCCGTGCACGCTTTTTCCGCTGCGGCAAGACCGTCGGCCGTACCGCTGATGACCGTCTGTTTGGCGCTGTTCAAATTCGCCGCGTACACGTCTTTAAGACCACCGCAGATTTCCTGCACTTTTTCAGGCGGCAGGCCGATGATCGCGCTCATACCCGGCGCATGTCCCGCATTCGAAGCGGCGATCTCTTCGCACACGCGCTGCATTATTTCACCGCGTTTTTGCACGACGCGGATAAGATCTTCAAACGAAAGAACGCCCGAAATGCCGAGCGCCGGAAATTCGCCGAGGCTGAATCCCATCGCCGCGGACGGCACGATGCCTTTCGATTTCAGCGCTTCCGAAACCATAAGAGACGCGGACGTGATCGCAAGCTGGCTGTTGTCGCTGCGGCTCAATTCCGCCTGATCCGTTTCCCACAAAAGCTTTGCCATATCTCTTCCGGTAATCGATGAAACGGAATCGAGCAGAGCGCGCGCTTGGCGGAACGATTCGCACACGTCTTTCATCATGCCGGGTTCCTGAGCACCCTGTCCCGGAAATAAAAAAGCATATTTTTTCATAGGTACCTCGTCAAAATTAAAATGACAAAACACGATATTTTGTCATTTTGAATACAAATATATAATAGTGAAATTACGGATTTTGTCAAGGTGACGGAAAGGCGTCTCCGAGACATGTGTGACGGAACATCGCGTCATAACATCGCGCACTCTAAAATCCCTCAGGCAGCGGAGCGCACACCGTAAGCATGTTTCCGCTCAGCGGATGCGGAAACGAAATCGAATACGCGTGCAAAAAAAGCCGCACGGCCTTTTCCCCGCCGTAGCGTTCGTCGCCTAAAATCGGCATACCGCGGGAAGCGAGGTGGATGCGGATTTGATGCGTGCGCCCCGTAATCGGCTTCGCTTCGATTTTTAACAATTTTTTGTCGCCCCGTACGCATTCGCCGAGTACGGTAAAATCGGTTCTGGCAAAGCGCCCGTCTTTTGTCTCTCCCCACATGCCGCTTCCGCCGATTTTTCCGATCATGCTTTCGACGGTAAATTGCGCTTCGGGCGGCGCAAAAGGTTTTGCAGCGAGTACGCGGTACGTCTTTTGCACGCCGCCCGTTTCGAAGAGTTCGTGCATGCGCGCGTTCACCGCCCGCTGTTTTGTAAAAAGCAGCACACCGCTCGTTGTCCTGTCGAGGCGGTGCATGATGCCCGCGTACGGCCTGTTTCGAAGCGACGGATTTTGTTTCCACAGCCAAGCGACGACCGCATCGTGCATATTGCCGCGATTTCCCGCGACCGTCAGTTCGGTAAGAAAGCGATCGGGCTTATCGACGATTATCAAACAATCGTCTTCGTATAAAATCGATTTTTCCGAAAGCTCGAAAGATATGTCGTCGTTTTGTTTTTCGTAAAAAAATTTTTCCCGGTCGATTTTTACGGCGATGCGGCATCCTTTTTTCACAATATATGCAGGGATGCGCCGCTGAGCGCCGTCGGCACATACCGCGCCTGCGACGATGAGGCGCCGTATTTTGGAATTGCTTACGGGATTTTCACCGCGCAAATGCTGCACCAGTTTTTTTCGCAAAAGCTCGTCGAGACGGGAAGCCGTATCGGCAATAAAAAAAATCGTTTCCACCGAGCAGCCGCTTTTATGCGGATCTCCCGCGCTACAAAAGCGCGACGCCCGCGTCGGCGCAGTCTTTAATCATTTTTTTCGGCCAAATGCTCACCTGCGTTTCGCCGATGTGCGCTTTTCTGAGCAAAAACATGCACAGCCGCGACTGTCCGATGCCGCCGCCGAGCGTCTGCAGCAGTTCGCCTTTTAATAATTTTTTGTGGAATTCGAATTTTTCGCGGTCGGTGCAGCCCCGCTCTTTGAGCTGCGCTTTCAGCGATTCGGGAGAGACGCGGATGCCCATCGACGAAAGTTCGAGCGGCGCTTTAAGGACGCCGTTCCACACGATGATGTCGCCGTTCAAGCCGCGGTGTCCGTCGCCCGTTTCGGTAATCCAATCGTCGTAATCAGGCGCGCGTCCGTCGTGAATAGAACCGTCCGGCATTTTTCCGCCGATGCCGGTGATAAACACCGCGCCGTATTTTTTTGCAGCCTTCGCTTCCCTCTCGTGCGGACTGAGCGAAGGATATTCGCGCTCCAAATCATCGGCATACAAGAGCGTGATATTTTCCGGAAGAGACGGCGCAATCGCGGCATAGTGATCGTAAATATAAAACTCTGCGCGCTTGAGACAGCGGTAGATTTTTTTTACGATTTCGTGCAGATAAAACACCGTCCGGTTTTCGGGCGTAATCGCCATTTCCCAATCCCATTGATCGACGTACAGCGAATGAATCGCATCGAGCGTTTCGTCGGGGCGGATCGCATTCATATCGGTGTAAATGCCGAAGCCCGGCTGCATACCGAGCTCCGTCACTTTGAGCCGCTTCCATTTGGCGAGCGACTGCACGATTTCCATGCGCTTGTTTTCCATATCTTTTACCGGAAACGATACCGGCGCTTCGACGCCGTTCAAATCGTCGTTTATGCCGAGTCCGCTCTGCACGAAAAGAGGAGCCGTGACGCGCGTCAAATTCAATTCGGTCGAAAGCGCCGTTTGAAAAAAATTTTTTATCAAAACGATCGCGTGTTCCGTTTCTTTCGAATTCAGTATCTGCTTGTAATGCTGCGGCAATTCATTCATAAAAACATCCGTAACTGATAAAATATCAGTAATTAATAAAACATCTGTAATTAATAATTGAAAACTTCCGAAAACCGGCCAAGTCTCCGAAAGTCTGCGATTGTTAAATTCGATTATGCACCGTGATAATCGATGAGCGTCGTAACGCGTATCGGCTCAAGCGCTTCTCGATAATGCAGGTCGGAAAGTCCTATGACGCCGAAAAAATCGGAAACGATACCGCCGCCCTGTTCGATAAGGCTGCGTGAAGCTTGCAGCGTTCCGCCCGTCGCAATCAGATCGTCGACGATGAGATAACGCTTTCCTTTTCGGATGTCCGATTTATGCGCTTCGATTTCCGCTTGTCCGTATTCGAGCGAATACGCGCACGTATATTTATCGCCCGGCAGCTTTCCTTTTTTTCGCACGAGCACGAGCGGAATCCCCATGCGAAGTGCAAACGGAGCCGCGAACAAAAAGCCGCGCGATTCGACGCCTGCAACCGCATCCAAATTTTTATCGCCGTATATATTTACCATGCTGTCGATGCAAAACGAAAACGCCTGCGGGTTGACGAAAATACCGGTGATATCGTAAAAAAGAATGCCCTGCTTCGGAAAGTCGGGAACACGACGGATCGCTCCGTCGAGCACGTCAAGATCGCTCATAATTGTCAATTTTAATGAACGGACTTCACCTCGTCAATACGAACGCTTATATGTTTTTTACGACAAAGGTTCCCATGTTCATTCGGCGCGTGCGCACGTCGGCGAGGTAGGCTTCGAGAAAAGCGGCATCGCTTTCGGAGACGGCTTTTTTTATAAGCGCAAGCTGCTTTTCAAAGACACCGATGTGCGAAAGAAGCTCGTCTTTATTTGCGAGAAAAAGTTCCGCCCACAGAGGCGCGTTGATCATCGCGATACGCGTCAAATCTTCAAAGCTCCCGCCGCCGAATTCGGTAATCGTTTCGTCTTCGGCGCTTTTGACGAGGGCGGATGCGATGACGTGACAAAGCTGACTCGTAAATGCGATTTTTCGATCGTGAGTTTTACAGTCCGTTTCGACAATACGCGCAAAGCCCATCGCAGCGATGAGATTTTTTATGAGCGCGACGTTTTCGGCTTTATTTGAAGGCTGCAGCATCAAAATATAATTTCGCCCCTTAAAATATGCGTCGTTGGAATTGACATAGCCTTCCTTTTCGCCTCCGGCCATCGGGTGCCCGAAAATAAAATCGACGTCGTCTCTCCGAAAATCTGCAAGTCCGTCGGCTAAAAAAGTTTTGACGCCGCTTATGTCGGTGACGATCGACGCGCTTTTAAAATCGTTTCGGTGCGTTTTAATAAATTCGAGCGTCGCGTGCGGATAAAGGCAGATATACACGATATCGCACTGAGCGAGCATGGCGCCCGCATCGTGCGGGGCAAAGCCTCGGTCGATAACGCCGTCGCGCACGGCGGCATCGAGCGTTGCAGGAAGCGCATCGCACGCAAAAATTTTTCCCCGAGCTTCCGGCATGTCGAGCACATTGGCGCGGATCGCTTTTGCGACGGAGCCGCCCATGATACCGAGCCCGACGATGCCGTAAAGCGCATCCCGAAGATTACTCATCGCATTCATATTTTCCCCCATTACTTACCATGTAATCAACGGCAGCGCTACACGCTTCGCCCTTCGATTTCGGCAACACGGACGAGAACCTTCATCAGAGAAGCGAATTCGTCGGGGGTCAGGCTTTGCTCGCCGTCGCACAGCGCGCGGCTCGGATCGTTATGCACTTCGATGATAAGACCGTCGGAGCCTGCCGCGACGGCGGCTTTTGCAAGCGTCGGCACCATCCAGCTCATGCCGCACGCGTGGCTCGGATCGATGATGACCGGAAGGTGGCTCACTTTGTGCAGATACGGAACGGCGCTCACGTCGAGGCAGTTGCGCGTATAGGAATCGAAAGTGCGGACACCGCGCTCGCACAGGATGACGTTTTCGTTGCCGCTTGCCATAATGTATTCGGCGGACATGAGCAGTTCTTTGATCGTCGCCGCCATGCCGCGTTTTAATAAAATCGGTTTTCCCGCTTTGCCCATCTCTTTTAATAAATCGAAGTTTTGCATATTGCGCGCGCCGATTTGAATGACGTCGACGTCGGCAAAATACTGCAGCTGGCGCACGTCCATCAATTCGGTAACGATCGGAAGTCCCGTCTCTTTTTTTGCCGATTTTAAAAATTCAAGACCTTGTGCGCCGAGCCCCTGAAACGAATACGGAGACGTGCGCGGTTTAAATGCGCCGCCCCGCAGCAATTTCGCCCCCGTTTTTTTCACCGCTTTTGCGATCGCAACAACCTGCTCTTCGCTTTCGACCGAACAGGGACCCGCAATCATGGGAATCGTATCGCCTCCGAAACTCGCCGCATTTTTTCCCGTGCCGACGGTGATGACCGTGTTGTCGGGATGAAAGGCGCGGTTCGCCATTTTGTACGGAGCCGTAACGCGCTTTACGTCTTCGACGATAGGATTCGCGATAACGCTTTCCGTATCGAGCTTTGTCGTATCGCCGAGCAGGCCGAGAATCGTCGCTTCCTCTCCGCGCGAAACGTGAACGCCGTAGCCCCTTTCTTTCCACTGCAGGATAAAATCCTGCATCTGCTCATCCGTCGCATTTTTTTTCAAAATAACAATCATCGCATACTCCTATAAAAACGTTATTAGGTTCAATTTCGAGTTTTCTAAAACTCGAAATTTTCCATCAGTTTCGCGTAACGTCGAAATGGCGAGTTTGAAAACAAATAAAAGTATGCAAAGGCGAGGTTCCGGCTGCGTGCCGTTTCGAGCGTTAGGCTTGCGGAAGCCTACTCTAAAAGCTCGACCGCGGCATACACGGCGAGTTTGCGGAGCAAACTCGGTAGTGAGCGCAGCGAACGAAGTTCTCGCCGAAAGCATAGCTTTATTCACGCATACTTTCAAAACTCGACATTCGACCTATTAATTTTCATCCCTTGACGGCACCGGCGGTCAATCCCGCCACGAGCCGTTTTTGCGCAAAGAAAAACAATATGCAAACCGGGATAATCGTGATCACGCCGCCTGCAGTGAGCAAGTCCCACTGTACGCCGAGCTGTCCGATTAAATTCTTCAGCGCAACCGGAATCGTCCGCGTCGCAATGCTCGTAAAGAGCATGGCGAACGTGTACTCGTTCCACGCATTCATAAAAATATAAACGCCGGTAGCGACGAGGCAGGGCACAAGAATCGGCAGGACGATCTTCGTAAACGCTTGTCCGCGCGTACAGCCGTCGATCATAGCCGCTTCTTCAAGCGATGTCGGCAAATCGTTTAAAAATCCGTTCAGCAGCCATACCGAAAACGGAATGGTAAACGTCGTATACGACAGTACCAGAGACGCATACGTATGCAGCAAGCCGATTTTGCGCATGATTGAATACAACGGAATAAGCAACAGGACGGTCGGAAACATATTGTTGCACAAAAACATGCTCATCAGCAGTTTTCTGCCGACAAACAGATACCGTGAAAACGCGTATGCGGCCAATGTCGATACGGCAAGCGAAACGGCGGTCGTGCACAGCGCAACGATCAAGCTGTTTTTCATGGCGGCAAAAAAATTGACCGTTGTCGTAAACAATTTTTGATACGCGGCAAAGGTAACGGAGTGAGGCCAATAGGTCACCGCACCGTACAGTTCGCTTTCCGGTTTTACCGATGTGATAAACGTCCAATAAAACGGAAAGAGTATAAATACGAGCAAAATAAAAAGTGGCAAAAACAAGGATATCAACCTTTTACCCGGATAACGAGATTCGATGACCATCAGTTTTCTCCCTTAAACGTAGAGCGAACATAGGGGACGGCGACCAACGAAAGCAGCAGCGCAAGCAAAATCGCCATCGTCGATGCATATCCGAGGTTGAGCGCATTTCCTTTGTTGTAGATGTAAACGCTGAGCGTCTGCGTCGAATACGCGGGACCTCCCTCAGTCATATTGAAGATCACGTCGACGGAATTCGCCACCCATATAATACGCAAAAGCAGGGTTACGCTGAGCGTATTTTTGAGCGTCGGAATCGTAACGTGGAAGAGCTGCTGTATTTTTTTCGCTCCGTCCATTTCGGCGGCTTCGTACAATTCGCCCGGCACTTGCTGCAGCCCCGCAAGAATCATCAGCGCAAAAAACGGAATACCCTGCCAAATGATCGTAACGATCACGCACGGAAACGCGGTCGACGTCTGCGATAAAAACGGAATCTTCGTCTCAATTAAATGCATACGCAAAAGCAAATCGTTCAATACGCCGAGGTTGCCGTCAAAAATCCAGCGCCACATTAAACCGATGAGAACGCCAGGGGTAACCCACGGGATCATACTGATCGACCGAACGAAACCCCGTCCGATAAAATAACGGTTCAGCAAAAGCGCCAGACAAAAACCGAATAAAAATTGGAAGCCGACGCCGAAACCGACCCACGCGATCGTCCGCAGCAGTGCGCCCCAAAACAGCGGATCGGTAAACATATCGATGTAATTTTTAACACCGATAAATCCTATCTCCTGCGGCCGACGCAAATCGTAATTTTGAAAGCTCATCAAGACGGCATTGAGCACCGGAATAAATACGACGAACAGCACGATGAGTGCCGCCGGCGCGACGAGCGCATAGGGGACATATTTGTTTTTCGTTTCTAAATATTTCATCAACGGCACCCTGAACTGACGGAAAATCGCTAACGATACAAACCTTTTTGCAGAATATCCATGCATTCCTTTGCGGAAATTTTTCCGGTCAGCGCCTGCGAAACCGTATTGGGCCACAGCGTCGTGACGAATTCCGTCGTCGTATCGCGGATCGGAAGGATGCCTGCAAAACTCTGTCCGTCGAGGGACGCTTTCATAAAGCGATTGCTTTGGAAATACTCGCGCGCGCCGACGGTTTTGCTGACGGGAATGTTTCCCGTACCTTCGCACCACATCCGCTCGCCTTCTCCGGCCGCAAGGTATGCAACCCATTCGAATGCAGCTTCGGGATTTTTACATGACTTGAAAATGGCGGTATCGGTATCGCCCATGCTCGTCCAGCGTCCCTTGCCGGCGGGGAACGGGAACGCGGATACGTCGTCGCCGAATACCTTTACCATATCGGCGGCGGAACCGGTATGGTGGATCGTCATAGCCGTCAAACCCGACTTAAAGTTCGCCATGATTTCGCTGAAGCCGTCGCTCGTCGCCGTCGGCGGAACATAACCGTTTTTGTACAAATTGATAAAATCCTGCATACCTTTAATCGCTTCGGGAGAATTCAATTTTGCAAAATTGCCGCCGGCCGCATAGATAAAGCTGCCCCACGGTTCATGTCCGTTTCTGCCGCCGCGCATACCGAAACCGTATACATCCGTCTTGCCGTCGCCGTTCGTATCCATCGTGCATCTTTTTACCGCATCCAAAAATTCTTCATACGTTTTCGGAACGGAAACGCCGGCTCGCTTAAAGTACGAAGGCCGATAGTACACATAGAGCACTTGGATATTCCACGGCATGACATAGATTTTGTCCGAACCGCCGGCCTGTTTCATGACATTCCAAATATTCGCGTCGATGTCGTTTTTCTTTTCCCACTTGTCGACATAGGGCGTCAAATCGAGCAGCAGATTATTGTTTGCAAAAAGCGGCGTCGCGGTCAGCTTCCACGTCGCGCAGTCGATATCGCCGCCGCCCATCGCCGCATTGAATAAATTCTCCGAAAACGCACCGCCGTCCCACGCGGCTTCTTCGCCGATGACGGTAATCCCCTTGCCGTTTTCCGCATTGAATTTTTTAATAATGTCCTGCATCAGCTGCGAATATGCGGTAGTATCCGCCCAATAGCGGAAACGCACGGTTTTCCCTCCCGACGAGGCGGAATCGTTCGTACCCATCGCAAAAACCAACACACCCGCTGCGATAAAAACCCACAGCCGCGACAGCATCTTTTTCATATTTCCTCCTATAAAAACTTTTGCAGGATGTTTCAACATCCGAAAAAGTTTTTAGCCGTGCGCGAGAGCGCACACGTTCAATAATCGAGTTTGCAGCGCAAACTCGAAGTAAAAAGCGGCGGCGCTATTTCAGACGCCGTTTTTTACCCTCCTCCTATAAAAACTTTTGCAGGACTGACTGATTGTCAGACAATACTACAATAATATTCTATACCATATTTTCAATTTGTCAAGAAAAAAAATACGCGAAAATACGCAGAATTTCGGCGGAATTATCGAAAAATGCGAAAATCACTCATTGACAAATATGAAAATGTATTATAGTCTGATGTCAGACAATATGAAACCGATTATGCGAATTTCCGTTACGTCGCAAATTGTCGATTCGATAAAAGAATCGATAAAAAACGGACAATTTCCGGTCGGGAAAAAACTCCCGGCCGAATTGGAACTCTGCAAGATAATGCACGTCAGCCGCTCATCCGTCAGGGAAGCTCTGTACCGGCTTCAAGCGCAGGGATATGTCGAATTGCAAGCGGGAAAAGGCGCGTTCGTCCGCAGCAAAAAACCGAACGACACGGACGAAGCCATACGGCAATGGTTTATTTCCAGTGCACCGAATCTGGAAGATTTCATAGAAGTCCGCCTCGCCATAGATCCGCTGGCAGCATCGCTTGCAAGCGTCAAAGGTACGGAAAAAGAGATACGGCAGCTTGCCGATATCCACGAACAGTTTGCCAAAGCGAATACCGCAAACGACGTCCCTCGCCTCGTATCGCTCGACGAACAGTTTCATTCGCAGATATTGAAGATGAGCCATAACGCTCTGCTGAAACAGATAAGCGAACTGCTGCTTAAAGAATTAAAACAATACCGTACGATGTCTATCACGGCTAAAAAGAATTCCGACAATACGGTTGCCGAACACGGTGCCGTTCTTCAGGCGATCGCTTTGCGGGATAAAGAAAAAGCGCAAAAAGCGATGATCCGTCACTTGCATAAAGTGCGGGAAGATATCGGCGCCGTCATCAATAAAAAGTGGGAGAAAGAGCCGTGGAAGTAAAGCGCCTCGATCACATCACGATCATCGTAAAAGACCTTGAAAAAACGATATCGTTTTATGCGGATGTTATGGGATTTGCAAGAGAGCAGACGGTAGACTGCGGCGACCACATCCTCAGGTATTTCCGAGTGCCCGGCGGACAACGCATAGAGCTCAATCAATACCTCTATGAAGTTGCAGACCGCAAAGGCAAGCTCAACGACAAAGGGGCATACCGGCACTGCGCGTTTGAAGTTAGCGACATTTCTGGATGGGAAAAACGCATCACGCAAGCGGGATATCCGTTTCATATCCCCGTGCACGACGACGAAAAAAACGGCGTCTACAGCGGATTGTTTTTGGATCCGAACGGCGTCGAAATCGAACTTATCGAATATAAGGAAACTTCTAAAAACTGAAGCTTTTGGAC
>ERZ773014.2200-NODE-2200-length-11598-cov-3.747986_pt1 | contig 11598 bp, 5 predicted proteins | sample MGYA00580841_ERZ773014 | MGnify/ENA primary metagenome ERZ773014 (study PRJEB29015, sample SAMEA2737989) | human oral metagenome | biome: human oral; feature: human-associated habitat; material: dental | place: China | collected 2067 ...
ATTTTCGTTACGGATGCCTGTGATTGAGCAGAATATGTAGTAGTCCAGATAACTTAAAAATAAAAAATGTGCAGAAGTCTTACGAAAATAAGAGAAAAATGTGCAAAATATCATTGAAAACAAGAGAAAAATGTGCAATTATGCCCTTAAATGTAGTAGAAAAATGTGTTTTAAATATATAAAAGGAGAAAAATCATTCCATGCCTGTAGAAATAATTGAAGATATCTTAGAAGAAATAAAAAGAGATAATATAGAAACGGGACGTCGGATTATTTTAGAGGAATATCCTTTTCAGCCAACGCTTATTCATACAAGACAATATAGCGAAAAACAAAAAATGGAACAGTTTAAGAGAGATGGTTTCATTGATAGATATACGGGCGAAAAGTTAGTAAATCCGGGCGTGTTGAAGGTGATATCTTTTTTCTATCCTAAAGAGTTTCCTTATCATGCACATTGGAAAATGACAGACACACATATGGCATATATGGAGCTTATACCAACAATTGATCATATTGTTCCTATTTCCAGAGGAGGAGAGGACAATAAAGAAAATTGGGCGACTACATCAATGAAGAAAAATGCCATAAAAAGCAATTGGTCACTTGATGAGCTTGGATGGGAGCTATACCCAGAAGGGGATATAGATGATTGGGATGGATTGACTAAATTATTTATTTCTCTAGCCAATAAACACCCACAGATTTTAAAGGATAACTATATTGCTAAATGGTATAGAGTTTCGTTATAAGAAGATATGTTCTAATATAGCACATATCTTCACTAAAAAGGAGAAAACTATGCACAATATTATAATCCGAGAAGCGAATGCATCCGATGCGGCAGCCTGCATGGAGTATTCGAGAAAGGTAGGATCTGAGACTGACAACCTATCATTTGGAGAGGGAGGCTTTCAAATTTCGCTTGAAGGTGAAAAAGAATTCTTAGAGATGATGCATGAGTCACCGCACTCGGTTTTCTATGTTGCCGTGAGAGATGATGAAGTCGTGGGTACGGTCAGCTTGAACGGTCTTCCAAGGAGAATGAGTCACCGCTCCGAGCTGGGGATTACCGTTTTGAAGTCTGAATGGGGCAAGGGTCTTGGCAGTAGGCTCATGGAAACGGTGATTGACTTTGCCGAAAAAAGTGGCATTGAAATCATTGAACTTGCTGTTAGGAGTGACAATGAGAGAGCGATTAGGCTTTACGAGAAGCACGGCTTCAAAGAATTTGGCGTGTACAAATCCTATTTCAAAATAGACAAAAAATACATTGATTTCAAGCTAATGAATCTATATTTAACTTAAGATAATTCATTTGACGGTGGGTAGAAAACTATTATATAATTTTTTATATAAGGGAAACAGGTGCAAGTCCTGTGCGGTCCCGCCACTGTGAGTCTAATTCTATTATGACAAGCCAGATACCTTTAACTCCATCATGCGATGTACATGGGAGTTGTGATTTTTGGTGCGTAAATACGGTCGCATTTAAGCGACTTTTTTATTTTTAAAAACTAAATTATTTTATGAAAGGAACGACAAATGAAACAGAAAAGCAAAACTAGAAAATTATTAGCATTTGTTTTACTTTTTGCAATGACACTGAGCAGTGTTCAGTTCGCGTTTGCGAATACAGGAGAGAATGCGAATAACTCTGCTGCCGGTGAAAATCCGGTAAGCGAGAGAACGGCGCAGCCGCGCGCTGCATCCGGCAAACCTTCTACGGTGGATGAGACCAAGAACTCTCTTGATGAGCCACATTTTGCTGTTGTTGCAATGAATAAAGAGGACGGACTCATATTTGAGCCACATAATGTCTGGGTGACGGATAATGAACCGATATGGCTTGCACTTAAAAACAGTGGGCACAATTTTGAAAGTTTGGACTCTGAAATTAAGAAAATTGATGGCAAGGTCGGAAACTATGTCAGATATTACAATGGCGACAAGTATGATTTGAGTGGACTTGGCAAGGATGCCGGTGCACTGGTTTTCACCGAGAGGCTCGATGAGGATGTAAAAACAAAGGAATATCAAGCACTTGTTGCGCTACTTGCCGATCATAAGAGTAAGCCTGAAGAGGAGAGGCAGTTTGACGATGTCAAGGCTGCTTATGACAAGGCTATACGAGAGCTGCCAAAGGCGGACAAAGAAAAGGCTGTAACTCTGGCAAATGATCTTAAAAGCGCATACCGGAAGTACAAAGAATGGACATCACAGGAAAAGGCAAAGGTAAGTTTTAAGGTAAGTAAGGATGGTAAGGCTGTTAACGATGCCAATGTTTCTGTTGTAAATAAGTACGGCAAGGAATTTAAGGGCACGAGCGGAGCTCCGCTTGTTTTGAACAGCGGTGAATATAAGTTTGTCGTGAGCCACGGGCAGAACGAGGTGACCGGAACTTTTACGGTAAAATCTGCGGAAAACAAGACTATCGAGGCTCCTTTGATGCTCGATAACATGATTGATGGCATGAAGTTCATGTCAGGAAATCCGAGGAGGACCGAACTAGATACTGTAAAGTCGGGATTTGATGCAAGTGTAAAGGCCTATGACGCTGATTCCGATCTCTATGCGAATATTACGCCGGGAACGGCAGTGCAGGGATATTCATGGAAGTACAAGCTTTATGCTGTTTATAAGGGCGTCTATGATGGCAGGGACTACGGTGACGAGAATGAATCAAAAAATGTAATACCGTGGTCGAGCAACAATAGAAAGCTCAAGAATGTTATAAATTACGGAATGTCGGCAGACAACTTTAAGATTAAGGTGGTTCATAAGCTGGATAGCGGTTACATGCAGAGGCAGTACTATCAGGTTAACACTCAGAGGATTCCAACGCTGAGTAAGCTGAATGTAACCGACAAAAATGGAAATGCCATACCTATTAGCTTTGACCCTGAGACTTTAAGCTATGCATTCGACACAACGGATGATAAGCTGACATTTGACCTGGCTACGCAGAGAAAAAATGCTAACGCGAGCTACGGAAGTGCCGGAGAAGGATACGTAATCAAAATTAACGATAATTTCGTTGAGGCGGGCAAGCACGAGGTAGATGCTACTCAAGGAAACGTAACTATTTCGGTAATGAACCTGAATACATATACCGAGAATACATATAGGATTGGCATTCAGAGGGTACCTAGCCACAAAGTTACGGTAAAGAAGGCAAAGGGAGTCGAAGTAAAACTTTTAAATCGTATGGGCGGCTCAATCAAGGCTGAAAAGGTCAATGATACGGAGGCCATCTTTAATGTCGGAGCCGGTGACTACGAGTGGATTTCAACCATAGATAAGGACTATCACGCAAAGGCGCCAATCAAAGTTGAGGCCGGTAAAACCAACACCTTTGAGGCAAAGACTCCGGTAAAGGAAGCTTTGATAAAGTCACTTGCAACAGCGAGAAACTATAATGCAAGCAAACCTAATCCATACAAGGAAGCTAATGGAAAGAACTTTGACTGGAAGGAACACAGCTATAAGTATGTGGTTCCGGACTACTCGAGCATCTTTGATGTAAAGATTGAAAAAGCTGATAGCGATGTCACAATTTCCAGAGGCGACTACACTACCTACGATGGAACAAAGATAAAGGCTGAGAAATGGCTAAGTGGCGTCAATACGCAGAAAATCAGCAAGTTTATCAATGTCGGCGGACTCAATAATTCTGTGAATATGACAGCATCAAAGACCTCCGGCAATGTAACATACTATCAGGAATACAAGATTAGCACAGCGAGAAGTACATCGCTTCATTCGCTTGATATCACAGATAACTTCGGAAAGGCTGTAGAGCTTTATGCGAATGGAAAGACAGGCTATAGCGATACCGTAAACAAGTATCAGACCGAGGTTGCTAGCGATGTAAGCTCAATTGATCTAAGCTTTACCTTCCCGGGAGAAGACGAAAGTGAAGAGCTTGTCGGCAAGTATGTTGCGAAGATTCGCGGCAAGGAATATGTTCGCACGCAAGACGGTAAGCCTGTCAAAGTGAAGCTTGAGCTTGACAAAAACAAATCCGAGGAAGATGTTGAAATCGAGGTTGTAAACACAGAGACAGGAAATGTTAGCAATAAGTACACTGTAAAGGTTACGAAGAGACAGCCTGTATCTGTGAGATTTAACACCAATCCTAAGGATTCACGCATAAGCCTAAAGAACGAGAAAAGCGGTAAGGCTGTAAGTCCTGAGGCTGATGGAAGTTTCCTGCTCGTAAAGGGAACGTCCTATACATATACCATTACACATGCTGATTACATCTCTCAGTCAAAGACATTTAAGCAGGAAGATCAGACTGAGATAAATGTTACCTTGATTAAGGCTCCCGTAAATACGAAGCTAAACAAGAATCTCAAGGCGGAGTGGCCAAATTTCAGATACGATACAAACAACAACGGCGTGCTGAACTATCCGCTTCCAAGAAATTCTTCAGAAACAGCCTTATACTGGGCAACAAAATTCGGAACAGCTGACATGTACGGCTCGCTCGGATGCCCAATCATGGTAGATGGATACATATATAACTATGCGGGAACAACACTCCTGAAATTTGATTCTTTTACAGGAGAAATCGTAAAAACTGCACCTATGAAGAAGAAGTCTTCATTTGCTATAAACTCGCCTACTTATGCAGAGGGTATGATTTTCGTAGGATTGGAGGATGGAACGATTCAGGCCTTTGATGCAGAGACTCTGGAGTCTCTGTGGATCTATGAGGCGCCTCACGGCGGACAGCCAAACTGCCCGATTACATACAAGGACGGCTATATATATACAGGCTTCTGGGTTGGTGAGGAAAGCAGAGCGGATTTTGTTTGCCTATCTGTTACGGACGAGGATCCGACAAGAAAGGACGAAGTCAAGTCGGCTTCATGGGTTCACGAGGGAACCGGCTACTACTGGGCAGGTGCCTATGTAGGAAACGGTAATTCCGGCGAAATAGAGATTGCATCAAAGCAGGCCAGAACCTATGTAGTTGTCGGTTCAGATGATGGCAAGAGTACGGGAAAAGCTTACGGAGAGCTTCTTTCACTTGATCCGATAAACGGAAGGGTAATCGATTCAATCAAGGATACCTTTATTGGTGATATCAGAAGCACAATAATGTTCGATAAGGATACTGCCAGGTACTACTTTGTTACAAAGGGCGGATATTTCTGCTCAGTTAAACTAAACGAGGACGGAAGCTTTGATAGAAGTTCAATCAAAACGCTCTCTCTCCTGCCAAAGAACTACCAAAAGTACCTATCGGGCAGCTCAAAATCATACATACCTATGAGTTCATCTACACCTGTAATACATAATGGAAGAGCATATATTGGAGTCGCCGGAAGCGGCAATTTCTCAGCATATAGCGGACACAATATCTCGGTAATCGATCTGAAGAGCAACACCATTGCCTACTCGATTGAGACTAGAGGATATCCACAGGCTAGCAGCTTGCTGACTACAGCCTACGAGAAGGATGATCAGAGTGTATATGTATACTTCTTTGAGAACCTGACACCGGGAAAGATGAGAGTTATTAAAGATAAGCCGGGTCAGACTGAGCCTTCTGAGGTTGAAATCGAGAAAACTAACGACCAGAAAGAACATACGGTTGCGCCAACACTTTTCACACCGTCAGGTGCTCATGCGCAGTATGTAATTTGTAGCCCTATAGCTGATGAGTACGGAAATATATATTTCAAGAATGATTCATCACATATGTTCATGATAGGACCTACAATCAAGGAGATTAGGATTACAAGCAAGCCAAAGAAGACTGAATACACAGTGGGAGATACTTTTGACCCTACCGGGCTTAAGGTAGAGGCTGTATATAGCACCGGTAAGACCAGAGATATAACAAAGTATCTGGATTACAATAAGAGTCCGCTTACTTTGGACGATGAAGACTTTGAAATTAGATTAAAAACAGGATCTAGAATGTATCAGGATAAAGATGGAAAGACTGATGTCACATATACTCCACCAACTGCATTCCTAGACCTGACAATAAAGCTTAAGAATAAAGATGACCCACCAAAGGAGCCAGTAAGACTAGCAGGCTCTGACAGATACGAAACATCAATCAAGGTAGCGCAAGAGCTTAAGAAAACGATGAATGTCGATAAGTTTGATGCAGCTGTCGTGGCATATGGTGATAACTACGCAGATGCACTGTCAGGTTCATATTTAGCAAAAGTTAACAATGCACCGCTTCTTCTAATCAACGAGCATAATATGCAAGGTGCTCTAGACTTTATTAGAAACAATGTCAAAGCAGGAAAATCGAGCAAGGTTTACCTCCTGGGAGGCAGAGCTGTAATGCCTGAACTTATGAGAACAAAGCTGGAGGATAGCTATACTGTAAAGAGACTTTCCGGCGATGATAGGTTTGCAACTAATATAGCCATCCTAAAGGAGGCAGGTGTAACCAATGAGGAGATAATTATTTCCTCCGGATACGGATTTGCAGATAGCCTTGCCGCATCGGCAACTGGAAGACCTATACTTCTTGTAGGTGATGAAATGACAAGTGGTCAAATGGCATACTTGAAGAGCCTAAAAACCAGAAAGTATACAATAACGGGTGGCTTTAAATCTGTAAATAGAGCAATTGAAGGATGGTTAAGCAGTTTAGGCTCGGTGAGCAGAGTATACGGAGAAGATCGATATATGACATCCCTTGAAATAGCAAAGCACTTCTTCAAGAATCCTAAGAGTGTGGTTATAGGATATGGAGATAACTTCCCTGATGGACTTTGTGGAGGGGTACTTGCTGAGAAACGTGGGGCAGCAATGCTTTTAATTAATGAGTACAACTTTGATTTTGCCAAGCAGTATGTAAAGGATAATGCAATAAAGGATCAAGTAGTGCTTGGAGGGAAAAGATTAATATCGGACGATTTGCTAAATTATATAGTTCGATAGCAAATGACAAAAACAGGAGCATTTAATTGATATTAAACGAAGGGTGATGTTGCAGAATAGGTGATTCTATTCTGCGTATCAAAAAAGACGAGGATTTTTTAGCTTTCCTCGTCTTTTTATTATAGAACTTTTGTAACAGCCCCATTTGTTTACTTATTTTCGTTTTGGAAGTGTTCCTTGGCAAAATCCATCTCCTGGACGAACTCAGCTGTACCTAGGTACTTTCCGTCCTTGTCACGTACTGCCATGTACTTAACGAGCATTGTCTTGCCTTGCTTCTCCACCCATACCGGGAACTCATCTCTAACGCCGTTCCTGAAGTCCTCGATGATTGTTTTTACCATCGGTTCAATCTTAGGAGGATGGCAGGAAAAAACTTCCCTATCTATGGCCATCGTCGGTCTCTTAAAGAGCTTTGGCCCCTCGTTGAAGTAGCGATTGATGTTGTTATCATCCACGAATGTAATCTCTAAAGGAATCGTATTCAAGAGTGCTGTCATCTGTTCAAGTGTGACGTGTCCTCCCGGCATTACAATTTCATCGTTATTAGGCGATGAAATTGTATTTTCAGCTGATTCGGCTTCCGCAGCCTTATCGAACATTGTCTTTTCATATTCCTCAGCCTCAGGCCAAACATTTGCAACTATGCCCATGCAGTCAGCATAATCCTTTGAGTCGTGATAGATTCCATACCACTCTTCTGTGGTAAAGTTTAGTGCGCAGATAGGGAAGAGGATGTTTGACTCCTTGTAGATCATCTCATCAGCCCTTACCAAAACCGCTGAAACCTTATCAAACCATGCTTCATCAAAAGTACAGTTCTTTATCAGTGCAGACATCTCGTCTCTAATCTCATCATCAACTGTCCACATAACATTTGATGGACCTGAAATTCCATATTTTACATTTAGATGAGGATAGATGAGGTCACCTTTCTCAGCGTAGTGGATAGCGATTTCCCTTACACCTTCGAACTTGCTTAGAAGCTCCTCCTTGCCGGACTTGTTTTCAATAGCTGCTCTCATGTCACTAATTCTTTCGGCTAGAACTTTGTTTTCACGAGTCAAGGTCTCAAGTGGGTGACCCGGTATAGCTATAAGGCTTGCCGCAAGCTGCAACTTATCCTGCTGAAGCTTCTCTCTCTCTTCGGCTGTGCTCATCGGTCCCGTGCTGTTAGCAGCTAGAGTCTTCTTGATTTCTTCCTGTTTCTTTGCTTTCATGGAAGCAATTGCGGCCTTCTCTGCGTTAGCAATTTTTTCTTCCTTTGTCGAACCGTGGAAAAGTGCTGAGTGTAGGTCACAAAGCTGCTGAATCTCTGAAATAGGTGTTCCCTCTGCGATGAGCTCCTGCTCGGCTTGCATAATCTCCGAAGCATCAACACTGCTGAACTTCTCAACGAAATCTGCCCTGACGGATTCTATGTCTTCGCCCTCGCCAAGCCTCTTTAGGTAGACCTTGAGGAGTGCATTTCTTTCTTCCTTTGATTCAGGGCTTGTAGATGCAGATGCTACCTCGCCGTCTTGCTTATCCGAATTTATGTTGCTTGGCATTTCGCCAACAATTTTAAATCCCTTTGATGTAAGAGTGCTGATAAGGTCCAGCATTGAAATTCCCTTCATCTTTGCACCCTTTGGAATGGTCATAATCTTTCCCACCGAGTGAAGCATTGCTTTCTTGTTTATTTCTGTAAACCCTAAATCGTACATAATCTGCTGAAGCTCAGGGTATTCTTTTACCAAATCGTATACTGAACGACTCAAATCTAATGGTTTCATATCTATTCTCCTTTTATAACCGCTTATCATAATGCGAGCCCGTGGGCTATCTTTTATCCTTTATGTCTCTATTATACATATCCACAAAAGATAATTACGTAACATCGGTTACATTTATTCGTTATTTTTCAGAGCCTCTGAAATTGGAATTCTTTTAATATGTCTAAACTGCAAAGCGGCAGATACGACAAAGCTTGCAATAGAGATTATCAAAGTCTTGATATATACGGATTTGCCTACGTATAGATCTATCCAACCGGAGAAAGAACTTACCGACACTTTGTAAGATACCTCCATGATTTTGTAGCCGATAGGTAAGCTCAAAGCCAGACTTACCATGAAGATAACTGCGCTTGCAATTACATAGAGCTTTGCTATCTCTGTACTTCTGTAACCGAGAATCTTTATCAGCGATATTGAAACCACATTGTTGTCGAGGATGACCTTTGTGACCAGATAGGCTAAAATCACGCTCATTATTGCCGACACGAACACGATCATTTCGAAGATGCCGGCCATGGAGTTCAGCATTTGATCAGCTATTGCGGTATAATCCTCAGGAGTATTTATGCTGTGGATATTGCTTTCAGGGATATCCGTGAGCTTCTTATTTGTGAGATATGAATTGAACCAGGAGTCATCTTTGTCAAAGTCTTTTCTGAAAAGACTCTGCCTCATGAAAACCGAAAGTCCCTGCTTGTATTCATAACTTCCCGCAATCCTATAAGTATAGCTTTTATCGCTGTATTCAGTTTTGAGTTTTATCTTATCACCAATCTTGAGGTCGTATTTCTGAAGGTATCCATCACTTACAATGACGGATTTATCGTCATTTGGCAGCTTTGGCATGTTCTTATAGTAGGCGGATTTATCAGGAACACCGAAAACGTAGATATCATCGGGATTCTCAAAGCCTTTCTGCTTGTATTTCAACGTGTTTACACATATCTTCTCAGCATCTTTATTTGCGGTTTCTGTAGGAGTTTTTAGTACGTACTGGTACTTTGCCGGTGCGGTCTCTGCTACTGTGTCCTTATAGTGAATGAAGAGATTCTGCATGCATAGGCTGTAAATCATGAGTGTGCTGGCGAAAACAACTCCGAGAAACAAAACGAGGAAGTTTCCCTTGTTCTGCAGTATTACCCTTAGCCTAAATCTCGACATGAAGCTAAAAGGTGGTAGTTTCGTAGCATTCTTTGATTTCTTCCTCTTAAGGTCATGTCTTAGAAATTTAAGTGGAGATAGTCTTAGCGAGTAGCTTATAATCAAAATGTTTACGAGAAAAACTATGACTATCGTCGAGACTGTTGTCGCATAAAAAGCGTATGAACTCCAAGTCATTTTATAAGGTGGGAGAGAGTATGAATTATAATAAAGTCCCGCAACCAGATCCTTAAAATAAGTATATCCTATGACATTTCCCAAAATCGCGGCAAGCATGGTTATGAGAATAGGAATCCTCATGTAATGTCTTGTCAGCTCAGCACGCGTATAGCCTGATGCGAGCAAGGTTCCTACTGACTTGGATTCTTTATCTATCATGCTTAGTGTTGTAATTGCAAAGATAAAGGCCATGATAACCATGACTATAGCGAGCATAACCATCATCACAGATTGATCTCTGCCCATGTCGTTTCCTGTGAATATTATCGCTTGGTTTTCTTTAGCCGGAATGAACTCGTCAAGGCTAATTTGCCTGTAAGCACCGTTAACTGCTATATACTTTGCCATGTCATCGTAGAGACTCTTCTGCTTGGCATCGCTCAGGGTTTTGTTGTTCTTCCATGCGAATACATGAGTCTTTGCAGTATCACCTAAGCGGGCAAAACCCTTGCCGGTAACGGTTGCTACTGTGAAATCCTGCGCGTTGAATATTGTATCAGTATTCTTTGGAAAAAGAGCGCTGTAGTCTGAAAGAGCGATGAGTCCGACGATTTTAAATTTCTTACCTTTTAATTTGACGGTGTCACCAATTTTTAGGGAATTGTTTTTCGCAAAGAGTCTATCTATGCCGAGCTCGTCGCTCTTCTTAGGAAGCCTGCCGTCTAAAATGCTGGCTTTGTTTACTTTTTCACGGTTTACGAAGATGCGGTATTTGTTTTTGCCGTTTTTAATTTCCTTATATGATATGTCGTAGAGCTTGACATCGTTTTCGTCCTCAATGTTTTTTATAAAGCTTGCGCCAGGGGCATTGGATAGGCGAAAGTGCCCATCCTCTATATTGTATTTCTTGAAGCTCTCGTTATATGTGACCTGCATGCTGTGGTCGGTTGCGAGCATGCCTGAGGTAAAGCCAATCATCAAAGTTATAAAGAAGAATATAGCCAGATATCTTCCCCACTCCTGTCTTAGTTCGCGTTTAGTGCGCTTGTTTAAAGGGTTTCTCATACTACACCTACCAATCCAGATCAGCTACTGAGGTCTTGACATTGTTATGGTATGCATCTCTCACAGCACCGTCGCGAAGTGTGATGACAGTGTCTGCCATATTTTTGATTGCATCATTGTGGGTTACGATGATTATCGTACTCTGATACTTCTTGTTGACCTCACTGATAAGGCTGAGTATTTCCTTTGATGTCTTGTAGTCGAGCGCACCCGTCGGCTCATCACATAATAGCAAATCAGGGTTTTTAACTATGGCTCTACCTATGGAAACCCTCTGCTGTTGTCCTCCTGAGAGCTGGTTAGGAAGTTTATGCTGATGTTCTGTAAGCCCTAGAGTTTCAATCAAATCATCGATGTCTAGAGGCTGTTTGCTAAGGTATGCTCCGACCTCGATGTTCTCTCTTGCTGTGAGGTTGGGAATCAGGTTATAGAACTGAAAAACATAGCCGAGATGATTTCGTCTGTAGTTTGAAAGCTCTTTTTGATTCATGCCCTCTATGGCCGTGCCATCTAT
>ERZ773014.2203-NODE-2203-length-11580-cov-19.117050_pt1 | contig 11580 bp, 9 predicted proteins | sample MGYA00580841_ERZ773014 | MGnify/ENA primary metagenome ERZ773014 (study PRJEB29015, sample SAMEA2737989) | human oral metagenome | biome: human oral; feature: human-associated habitat; material: dental | place: China | collected 2067 ...
ACCTTAATAGAGAAAATAGAGTGGTATCATAGAATTCACAATTGTTACCCAAAGACAATAGATGCAATTGGCTTAAAGGTTGTGCATGACAACGAAGAATTTGGGTGGCATGGTTTTGTATATATGTATACACAAGTTAGTGATAGCGAATTTGAATTGAATTTATGTTTAGATTCTCGCACCTATGTTTTTTATTCAATTGCTAACGAGTGGTATATGGCTCAATCTTCCTCTGCAATTAATCAACTTAAAAAGAAACTGTATGAGGAAATTTTACTAAAGGAGAAAAATGGAGAAGTCGACTCTGTTGTGATAGAAGAAATTACAAAATCAAGCCGAGACAGTATCCTCAAGCATGAAGGAATTAATTCGGATAATGTTTATTTCGTGAGAAAATATTATCGCAATAAACGAGTGGCGGGAAAGGGATATGCGGTTATAAATAAGAAGGGAAAGAAAATGGATATAAGGAATGTCGGTAGATGGACAGTATTTACTAGTGACGGAAGAAGCTTCCATGTTGCATATAGTGAGAACGACAAAAGAGGTTATGTTATAGAATATATAGATGTGAATTTTGATCTTTGAGAATACGGAAGAGATGTTCACAAGTCAAGGCCGTCTTGGCTTTTAATGTTCCTGTAAATTGAGAGGAGTTTGTTATCTTTGTGATGCCATCACAAGATAAACACTCCTCTCATATACGAAGTACAGGATAAATCACCACCCCACTACTTTATAAACGCACAACCCCCCAACAACTACCGAATACATCAAGTCGTCAACTTGCAAACTCACAAACTTATAAACTCACAAACTCATCAGCTCATAAGCCTACAAACTCATCAGCTCAAAACCTACAAACTCACCAGCTCAAAAACTTAAATAGTTTTTTTTATTTTACAAACAGGAGTCTGTTTGCCACCCCATTCTAGCGAAAATACAGCTTGTAAAATAGGTAAATCGCCACTATTTCTGCCCTTACACAACTTCTTTCTTGTCTATTTTTGAGAATTATACCTGCATTTTGCACCATTTAGCCTTTCTAGTTTGGTTGTAAACTCGAAATTTCAGAAGCCAAATTACCCCCTTTTTGCTATGAAAACTCCACTTTTTAAAGCCTGTTTTGCCCCTTTTTAACCATGTTTTTAGTGGTTAGATAAGGTTTTGCCTATGCCATAACAGTGAATATTTATGCTTATTGCCACGCATTTAGCACCATTTCGTCTTGCATTTAGCACCAAAACGCACTGCGTTTAGCACCAAAATGCCTTGCGTTTTGCCGCAAAATGCAACGCGTTTAGCCCCAAAATACCATGCGTTTAGCACCAGAACGCACTTCATTTAGCAGCAAACAGCCCAAAATCTGGTGCAAATTGCGGTTTTATGCAAAGAGAATGCATTTTCCTACATTTACAACTCACCCCTTTTTGCATCAAAACAAACCTTCGCGAGAATCGATTATTTGAGGCAAGATTGACGATTGGTGAAGAGAAGGGGCACTTTTTATGTTAAATTTTATGCTGAAAGTTATACAAAAACGATTGTGTGGTATGTGCGCGCATAGTCAACGGTACGGAAAGCACGTACGGTTACAGGGCATGCTGCTCACGGTCAACGGAGACAGCATCATGCAAACGCAATATAAATACGCCCCCGTAGACAATATTCTGGGCATTTCCAACGTTATTACACCAAAGGCACCGAAGAAACCGAAAGGGTTCGGAGTGCCCGGTCGTACGGACGGCATGGGCGGCATCGATGCCGGCAAGGAAAAGAAGGAAAAACTGCTGGACGGTGCGTTCAGCCACACGTACGCCTGCGACGAGCTTAACCGACTGATATTTACTATGGATATTATGGGAAAATTTATAAATAGAATAGCAACATCTTTTATAATGCTATTCTTGCTGAACTGTTGCTTTCCTAATTTTGCTCCTCGAAGCAAAGAAAGCCAGTGCGTAGATGTTGATAGTGGAAAGTTTGTCTTGATTACACAGATTGGTGTTTTGGATCAAGAATATCCATATAGCGTTTATTATATTATGAATAATGATTCCCTCTTAGTATGTAAAGGATATGGAATAAAAATGATAAGAATGAAAGGTGATACCCTAATGATAAAACTGGATGGTGAGATATTATACCATCGAGATAAAATGAAAAAATATAGAGTGAAACTATTGTCACTAAAATGAGAACAGCAAGGTTGTTAATAATATGCGCTTCCAAGCATTAGTGTTTGGTAAATATGAATAGAAACTTTCATCTTCTTTTATTTATCGGCAACAAACGCGTGGTAAGTAAACTTGGTGTAGGCAAGTGCAGCATAACCGCTACAATCGTACAAAGTTAGAAAACAATAAGTATAAAGTAAATTATCATGAATAATAGTAGGTTACAATCTCTTTTGCGTAGAAACGCAGGAAAAAGGTATATGGCGGAGTATTTAACTGAATTATCAAAACTTATCACTAATAATAAGTTTAAAATATTAAATCTTGAAGAGTCTGATATTATATCCAAAGTATCATGGATCATCATGAAAAGCTCCTGTTTAAAAAGGATTATTGGGAATGTAGAAATACATTATTTACTCAAAAAGAAATACTTAAAGGTATTATCACAAAGATTCAATTAGCGTATTCTGCTCCTGTTTATATGTCAATAGGGTATTCCGATATGTGTGGGCTTGTCATGATAGAACGAATAAGTCTCTTTAATTCTGATTTTGAATTTAACGATGAGCATAGTGGGTTAATTGTGCTTTATGATAAAAGTACAAGTAATAAATTAGTTATCGACTTCTATGAAGGGGACTGTATGTTTTTTATGATTTACAGCTGTTTGGTGAGCAATGGGTGAAATGTAGCGAATAGCATGTAGCATCTGTCTATTGATTACAGAGGAAATATACTTTATAATTACAATGCACAAGCCAGGGACAAAAGGTTTTGATTACAAACTCAATTCTAAAAAACAAGGAAAGAAATGATATATACAGTGAAACATGTTTTATTAATCGGTATTATGGCTGTTTTTTGCAGCTGTGGAAGTAGAACAAGTAAATCAAGTGAAGATGTTCGTAAGAATGTTCCAGGAACAAAGTTTAGAAGATATGCAACAGAAGATTCAGCAATCGCTCTTGACGTTTCTATGCTTCCTGGCGCGATGTGGGATGATGGCACGCTATTTTATGTTCAAAGTAGGAGGTATTACAACCTTTCCGACAAGGAGATTGAAACAATAAAAACAATCCTTTGTGATAAGCAGAAGTGGCAAAAGGTTAGCTCGAAATTTCCTTCCTTAAATATAAGTGTGTATTATAGGCAATATCTAGCATATAGGAAACATGGACACATCTATGTATTGGTAAACCTATATAAATACTATTATATGGTATTCTTGGGCAATGATGTGCTAGGAGTTGGAGCTCCCCCAAAAGGCATAACAATCATTTCTCTAGCTAATGATAGAAATCGGAATAAGTACGACAATGTGACAATTCTCTTGGACCTCTCTCGAAAGCGGATTTTGGAAGTTCATGACATCTAGGGATGATAAGTAGATTTTGTGTTTTAGCTAGGTTCGTGAGCTGCATGGCATTCACGGCTGCAACGTCAACGCCAACGGCGCACCGCAAGGCCTTACCGCTGACTGCGCCGACTTTAAGCTGCACCTCGGGAAAACGAGCAAGCCGCTTTTTCACTCGGCTTGCATAGAAGTTCCACGAAACCGAGGACTATTGTCGGCATCTTGTCTGTCTTATTCTCTTGACATACCCCGCTACGTCTTCAAGAATAAGGCAGGCAGTATGCTCAATAATACACAAAATCTGAACAGATTCTAATGCGCGATTGGGTTTAAATGACTAAGTACTGGCCACCAAAACAAAATCGGGTTAAGTTCAAAACGTAGAACTTAACCCGATTTTTCGGTGTTTGTTTGCTGTTATAGTTTCTTTTCAGGATAGAGCGCTTGCCACCATGAGGGGTTGTTTTGCAAGTAACGAGCGAACCATGCGAAGATGGTGTTCTGCCATTTTATGCGCTTTTGGTAGTCCATAATGGTGTGGTTCTCGCCGTTTACTACAACAAATGCCGTGGGCCTGCCCAGCAATTTCAGTGCCGTGAACATCTGAATGCTCTCGCCGATGGGCACGTTCGTGTCGACGTTGCCATGAAGGAAGAGTAGGGGCGTGTGTATCTTGTCGGCGTTGTACAGCGGACTTTGGTCAACATAGAGGTCTTTGCGTGTCCAAGGATAGCTGTTTGCCATCGACACCTCGCTGTAACTATATCCCCAATAGCCCTCGCCCCAATAGCTGGTGTGGTCGCTTATGCCTGCATGCGATATGGCTGCGGCGAAGATGTCGGTTTGGGTTTGCAGGTATTGGGTCATAAATCCGCCGTAAGATGCACCGATACAGCCCACGCGCTTGGGGTCTACGTAGGGGTGGGCTTTAAGGAAAGCCTTTGTTCCTTCGATAATGTCTTCGGCCACACCCTTGCCTGCGGTGTTGACATGGCGTGAGGCGTGGGTCTGACCGAAACCCGCAGCACCACTGGGATTAACTAAATACACCACGTAGCCTTGCGCGGCGTAGAGGTTCAGGGGATAACGGCTCTCAAAATAAACGCTCACGGGCGAACAGCCACCATAGTAGTTCACTATCATGGGGTACTTTTTGTTCGGGTCGAAGTGTGGGGGAAGATAACAACGGCCAGAGATGGTGTCACCGCGAGACGAGACGAAGTTCCACGGCGTGCATGTTCCTAGGTCAATGTCTTTTAGTTTCAGCTTGCTAAGGTCTTCCAATAGGTTGCTTTTTCCGTTGTCTAAGTTCAGCGTGTAAAGCCTGTCCGAATTGGATGCGCTTTCTCCATACCACACCGCCAGCGGCGCATTGTGGGCGAAAGAAACCCTAGTAACGTAGTCTTCGGGCATGTCGAGCCGGGTAAACTTGTTCGTCTTGGGGTTCAGGCGGAAAAGCTTTTGCTGGTCTTTATCCAATGCCGTGAAGTAGATTTGTCCGTCGCGTGGGTTCCACGAGAAGTCTTCGATGCTTGGATTAAAGGTCTTTGTGAGTGGCGTTAAGGCCTTGCTGCCCACGTTTAGGGCAAAGAGTTGATAGTCGTACATGTTGGGCGTGCTACCTTCGGGCACGTTCTTGCCCACGCCGTTGAATGCCTCGGCCGTGGCTTTAACTAAGAGAACCGATGCGTCGGGCGAGAAACATGCCTCCGAAATAAAGCCCTCGTCGTGGGCAACGCAGGTGGTTTGCATCGTCTTTACGTCTAGCTTGTAGAGCGAAGAAACGGTTGTGGGACGCTTTTCCAGTCGACTACGCGACACCATATATAATATATAGCGTCCGTCTGCCGATATGTCTTCGAGCGACACGTTGTGATAGCCGAACGTAAGCGGTCTAGTCAGTCCTGTTTTCAAGTCAACCAACGACAAGTTCGAACGTGTTCGCCAGCCAGGTATCCTGTCTTCGGGTTGTGTTATCTCGTAGATGTCGGCATCTTCTTTTGGTCCTTCTTGCGAAGTGCTTAGTACCAGATACTCGCCATTGGGTGCAAGCGTGATGTTACCTTCGCCAATGCCCGTGACCAGTGTCTGTTCGCGCCCCGTTAGTGGGTCGGTAACAATGATGTCGCGACCCTCACGTCCCTTGCGTATGGTGTAAAAGCGGTTTGTTCCGGGTATCCAACTCATCGATTCGTCTGTCTGGCGCATGATGATACCTGTTTTAAGGTCGGTCAGTCGCCACGAATAGCGCGTGTAACCGCCGTCCATCACGTCGTAATAGTTGGTGATGAGGTAGCGCCCGTTAGCAGATAGGCCTAGACGATAGTATTGTAGGCCGTTTTGGATGTCGCTCAGCGTGAGCGTTCGGCGTGTGTCTGTGTTGGTTGTAAGGCTGTCGCCCACGTTGGTTAGCCGCACGGAGAGGTTGTATGTAGAGTCTTTTTGGCTGAGATACTTTATCACCACGTTGTGGGTTTGCGGTTGCAAGGCAACGTCTGATGGCGAAACCAGCTTGTTGTCTACGTACACCTGATAGTGTTTCAGCCCTTTCAGCTCGATGCCCACCTTGCGGTAAGCAGCGTTTTGGATGTTGAATTGCAGCAGGTGCAGGGCAAAAGGGGCAGCAGATGTGGGCACGTTGCCCGCGTTTACGATGCGCCCTTGCTGCGCCAGGTTAAGGTGAAGGGGCGTGTTGAGCAGCGACTCGGTGGCGAACCGCTTTTGTTGCGCGTCGGTGCTGTCTATCAAAACGGGCGCAGGTAGGTCAAAAGGGCCGGCATAGCGGAATGTTTTCACATCCACATCGTTAGCCAAAGCGGTTGTGAAGGCCATAGTGCAGGCCGCGAAAAGTAGTGATTGTTTAAGCATATTCATATTAGTAATGTCTTTTCGAGTCTCGTTTATCATCAGTTTCGTTGTCTGTTGAGGCAACAACCTTCGGTCCGCGCACCTTGTCTCCGGCTTTCAGACCACTCAATATCTGAATGTCGATACCATCGCTAAGCCCAGTTTTCACCATCCTTCGTTCGTAAGTAAGTTCCTTTCCTTCGCCTTTGGGAATATAAACATAGGTGTCTTTACCACTAAATTCGATGGCACTTTCGGGAACGGTGAGCACTTTGTTGGCCGCTTGCAACACAATTTCGGCGTTGGCGCTATATCCGCTGCGTATGTTTGTGGCCTTATCCACGTGCACGGCGGCCTTAATTTCAAACTGGTTGGCGCCATTAGCCTCTACCGCCTTGGGCGAAATATACTCTAACGAGGCCGTGAAGTTGAGGTTTTGCAATGCGCCGATGGTTATTTTCATCGTCATTCCCGGCTTTACATGGCCCACTTCGGTCTCGTCGATGTTGCCTTTAAAGATAAGGTCGTTCATGTTGGCCACGCTCGCGATGGTGGTTCCGTCGTTGAACGTGTTGCTTAGGATAACCGAATTGCCCACTTTCACGGGGATGTCGAGTATTATTCCCGTGATGGTAGAGCGTATCAGCGTGGAGCTAGCCTTGGCGTTGCTCTTCGAAACGCCGTCGCGCACCACCTGTAAGTTATCGTCGGCGGCCGACCTTTCTTCTTTGGCTTGCTGGTAAACTTGCCTTACCTTCTCGTATTCTTGTGCTGCCACCAGTCCTTTGTCAAACAAAGTCTTCTCCCTTTCGTACTCGGCCTTGGCCTGTTCCAGGTTGATGTTGGCCAGTCTAACTCGCGCCTGTGCACCGCTAAGCTGCCCCATGTCGGGTATAACCTTCACTTTGGCAATCACCTCGCCCGCCTGTATGGGTTGTCCTGCCTCCTTCATAATCTCGGTAATGATGCCCGAAATCTGCGGTTTCACGTTCACTTCGTTGCGCGGTTCAATGCGTCCGGTAATAACCGTGGTCTTTTTCAGGTCCTTAACACAGGCCGTCAGTTCGGTGTATTGTTCGGGTTGGGGCTGCGATTTGGCCCAGAGAAACACGAATGTGCCTACGAACACGATGGCTATAAGCACTGCCACAATGATTTTCTTCTTCATAACGTCATTCCCCTTGTTAGCCTTTCGTGTTGCGAGGGCGTTGTTTCTGGGGTCTCCTTTGTTAATGTTTTTATGTCTTATTGTTTTGTTTCGGTATGGTTTTTGAGGCGTGTGGTGCCCCATTTGTCACTCGTCGCGCATGGCGTCTACGGGCTTAATGTTCATGGCTCGCAATGCCGGCGCTAGTCCGGCAAGCACGCCAAGCACGCAAAGAAACAGAACTGCGCCCACGGCAGTGGTGAAACTGATCTGATAATGTGTATTCACAACACCGTCGGTGGTGCTGGCCATTTCGGCCAGTTGTAATATCATCACCGTGAAAACGATGCCCGACATGCCCGCAACACTGATAAGCGTGATGCTCTCGGCAATGATTTGCGTGAGGATATTACGTGGCGTTGCACCGATGGCGCGCCTTATTCCTATCTCGGTGGTACGTTCTTTCACCGTCACCATCATGATGTTGCTCACGCCAATAGCTCCCGCCAGCAGCGTACCGATGCCTACAAGCCAGGCCAGGAAGTCCACTCCGTTGAACAAATTGTCCATCATATTGAACATAGATTCCATGTTAAAGGCAGGCAAAGCCCTCTCGTCGGTTGGGTCTACATGGTGTGCACGCGCCACCACCGTGCGTATCTTGGGTGTAACATCGCTCACTTTGTAACCCTTATGGACTGTAAAACACAACAGGTGAATGGTGTCGCCCATGGCGAAGGCATCGCGCATCACATTTATCGGCACAACAACAGACTCTTGGGCTCTACCATTAATGTTGAACTTACCAGGATTATAATCCACCCCCACAACCTTAAAGAACACCGGACCAACGCGAATATCCTTTCCACAAGGGTTTCCACCCTTGGGGAAAAGCGTCTTATACACTTGTTTTCCAATGATGCACACCTTGCGTTTTTGGAGGTTATCGATGTCGTTAAGATAACGTCCGTAATAGATGTCGGGTGCCTCAATGCCCTGAAAGCTCTGTTCTAGTCCCTTAAAAACACACGATGCTTTCTTGTCTTCATACACGGCGGTAGATCCCCATCTGCTAATCATGGGCGTAACCATTTCAACCTCGGGCACTTGTTGGCGCACTCGCTCCAAGTCTTTATACGACATGCTCCAGCTCCGACCTTTTTTTAGCCCCTCGTAAGGCTTTGTTGTGTTCATGGCAAAGAACATACCCGAGTTGTTTGCAAAGCCTTTGAACGTAGCCGAGAGCAATTCGCGTAGTCCTTTACCGCCTCCCAATAGCGACACGAGCATGAAAATGCCCCAGAAAACACCAAAGCCCGTAAGGAAGCTTCGCGTCTTGTTGCGCGTCAGGGTGTCGAGTATTTCTTTATATCTGTCGAAATCTATCATTGTATGTGAGGTGGTGAGGTGGTGAATTTGTAAGTTTATGCGTTCGGAAGTGGCGTTTTATGGGCTTATGAGTTTGAGCGAAAATGGGTTGCGCGGGGCTTTTTGCCTATCTTCTTCCTGCCCGTTTCGTTTCTTCTCATCTCATTCCGTCAGGTCGTTCCGTCCTGTTAGTCCATCGCGTTCAAAGCCTCTATGGGTCGCGTTTTTGCCGCTTTGCGCGCAGGAATAAGGCCAGCTATGGTGCCGGCGATAACAATGAGCAGCGTGGCTTGCATGCAGACGGCGAAGCCCACGGTGGGATTGACGAACATTTTCTGTTGAAACACGCCCGCATCTAGTGAGGCATTGCCGATGGTTGCGTCCATATATAGGTTCGCGCCGATGCCAAGCATCATGCCAATATAGCCAAAGAAGAGCGTGATGATAATGCTCTCGGTGATGATGAGCTTTAAAATCGACCACGGCGTTGCGCCAATGGCCTTGCGTATGCCAAACTCGCGGGTGCGTTCTTTTACGGTGATGAGCATGATGTTGCTAACCCCCACTATGCCGCTAAGCAAGGTGAAGATGCCCACAATCCACAAGGCGGTGCGTATGATGCCCGTACCTGTGTTCATTTGCAGGCTATCGGTAAACCTGTTCCATATCCAAATGGACTCTTCATCATCGGGAGCGGCGTCATGCTGGGCGTTAATCTTACGGCGATAGCTTTGCTCGAACGCCTCGTTAGCAGCCTCAGTGTCTAGTCCTTTAAAGCTAAAGATAATGCTTCCCGTTTTGTCGCCCTTATTATATATGGTGCGCATGGTGGTAAATGGTGCGTACGAGTTGTTGCGGAACATACTCTCGTCGTCCGAATAGATGCCCACCACGAGGAAAGCCAAGCCGCTCATCGTTACTTGTTGCCCCACAACGCCTTGCCAATTGTCAGGCATCAGGCCCTCTGCACGACTTTTGCTAATCACCAAAACCTTGCGTTGCTCCTCCAAATCGGTTTGATTGATAAACCTTCCACAGAGCATTTTACGCTTGTTGATGTCCATTTCGTTAGGGTAAACGCCCGTTAGCGATGCCGTTTCGTACTTGTCGCCCAGCGTGATGGTTTGGTCGCCCAATTCTATTTCTGCACCAACGGTCTCCACATTCTGCTTAAATTGGTTTTGCGTGGTATTGATGTCTTGGTCGTTCAGTGTGATAGCGCGGTCTTTGGGCAGGCCGTTATATTCCTTACTTGTATTTCCGCCTTCTACCATCATCGAGGTGCTAAGAAAGCGGTCCATGTTTTGTGTGGCTGCATTGATAAGTCCGTTGCCTGCGCCCAGCAAGCAAATCAGCATAAATATGCCCCATGCCACGGCAAAACCCGTGAGTGCCGTGCGCAGCTTGTTGCGTCGGGTGGTCGACCATATTTCGGCTATGAGCGTGTACATAATTGCTTCTTGCGGTTAAGTGTGGTTTATTTGTGCAGGTGTGTTTGGGGCTTTTTGTTGTCTCCCTCGTCAACAATCAGTCCGTCTTTAATCCTTATCAGCCTGTCTGTTTGTTCGGCCACGCCTGGGTCGTGGGTCACAACCACGGTGGTGATGCCTTCGTTTCGGTTTAGGCTGGTTATCAGTTGCATCACCTCAACGCTGGTTTTAGAGTCGAGTGCGCCCGTAGGCTCGTCGGCGAGTATTATTTGCGGCTTGGTTATCAGTGCCCTTGCTATGGCCACGCGCTGCTTTTGTCCGCCCGACATCTCGTTGGGGTAGTGGCTGGCCCATTGTGCAAGCCCTAGTTTTTCTAGGTATTCCATGGCCATGGTGTGGCGTTTCTTTCTCGACACGCCTTGGTAAAACAGGGGCAACTCTACGTTTTCCACAGCCGTTTTAAAGCCAATGAGGTTGAAAGATTGGAAAACAAAGCCTATCATGTGGTTGCGATAATAGGCGGCGCGCCGTTCGGACAGATCCTTAATGAGCGTTCCCCCTAGGCGATATTCCCCCGTGTCGTAGTTGTCCAAAATGCCGAGGATGTTCAAAAGTGTAGACTTTCCCGACCCCGATGCACCCATGATGGAGACGAACTCGCCGTCGCCGATGGTGAGGTTGATGCCTTTGAGCACATGTAAGGGCTGTGCGCCAAAGTATGTTTTGTTGATGTCTTTTAGTTCAATCATACTGTATAGACGTTAGGCAGACTTTAAAAGTTGCACTTTCATTACATTTCATCTAGCGGTCCCCCCTGCGTGTGGGTGCGCTAAGTGCCTGCACTTTATATCTGGCAAAAGTATAAAAAAATGGCAGAATGCCCAAGATTGATGGGCATAAAGATGTGTTGGGCGGTGTTGTTTTGCATTGGTTAACGCAAAAAGGGCTTTTGCAAACGTTTGCAAAAGCCCTTCTTAATGGTAGTGGATAGGGGAATCGAACCCCTATGCCAAGATTGAGAATCTTGTATCCTAACCGTTAGATGAATCCACCATGCGATTATTAACCGTGCGGAAGCTGGGGGATTCGAACCCCCGGTACGGTAACCCGTACGTCAGTTTAGCAAACTGGTGGTTTCAGCCACTCACCCAAACTTCCTTTTCCGTCGATGTTGAAAATCGCTTTGCTGTTAAATGCGGTGCAAAGGTATTGCTTTTTTTTAGTAGTTCCAAATTTTTTCGCGCCTTTTTGTTC
>ERZ773014.2205-NODE-2205-length-11579-cov-3.036272_pt1 | contig 11579 bp, 20 predicted proteins | sample MGYA00580841_ERZ773014 | MGnify/ENA primary metagenome ERZ773014 (study PRJEB29015, sample SAMEA2737989) | human oral metagenome | biome: human oral; feature: human-associated habitat; material: dental | place: China | collected 2067 ...
TTGCCAATATTTTCATTGTTACTCTATTTGAATAGTTTTTCTCTAATATTTCTATTCCAAATTTTTGACTTTTTCCATAACTTCTTTTGTTTTGCCACTTGGAATGTTGTCAAGATCCAAGGTAATCAACGAACGTTTTAACAAGTTTGTATTTTTACGCTTCCCATCCTTTAGTTTCCCAGCAACGAATCCACCGACATCTTTCAGGTTATCCTGCTGTGATTTTTTTAGTTTCATAAACTTTTCATATGTTTCAGTTGTCCTTGTAGGATTTTCAAGCCTTTTAATAAATTCACTCCACAGCAGTTTTTCAGTTTTCCAGTGAGTTTCCTTCATGCTCCCGGCAGTTGATATTATTATTTCCCTGTTTGTCATTTTTTCCTCCTTTCGCTAATCCTTTTTATAATACAGTGTCTCAAAGCCATCAGCCCTTAATATAAGCCCCTCAGCCCACTCAATATCTTGTCCCATTATCTCGCACACTTCATCTACAGATGTTTCCATAGGAGCCTCAATAACCACCTCATCGTGGATGTTGCATTACAATTTTAAATCCTTTTTCAGTTAATCTTTTTATTGATACTGCAAGGCAGTCTCTTGCGATAGCCTGAACTACATTTTCCGTTAATTTTCCGCCATAAGTATCTGTTGTTTCCCATTTTCCGCTTGTCTGGTTACTAGACTTATAAGTAATAACTTGCGAACCCCAACTGTTTTCCCTAGTTCCAGGGTTAGCGTAATACAGTTTACGCCCACTTGGAAGTGTTATGGTAAAAAAGTCCATACCATTTGCCAGATCCCCTTCCCTGCTTAATAACAAGTCTTTTACTGCTACCCTTGAGCCCGATTCAATTACATCTACCGCTGCGTTTCCGAGGCTGTACCATAAGTCAACTATTCTGCGGTTTGAATTACGCCACATCCGTACTATTTCGGGCAGTTCTTCCTGAGTAAGCCCCATGTCTATCGCACCCATTGCAGTCAATGCACCTGGTCCACCTTGATAACCCAGTGCAAGTTCAGCAATTTTCCCTTTCTGTCTCAAATGATAATTTTCTTTGCCTTTTGCGATTGATTCAATTGGAACTCCGAACATCTGTGAAGCTGATGCCTCATAAATTTTTCCGTGAGTTCTAAATACTTCCGTTCTCCACTGTTCGCGTGCAAGCCATGCAATCACTCTTGCCTCTATTGCTGAGAAATCGGCAATTACAAATTTCTTTCCTTCCTCTGGAACAAAAGCAGTACGTATTAACTGTGACAAAGTATCAGGTATGTTGCTGTACAGAACACTTAACGTGTCAACATCTTTTCTTTTTACAATCTCCCTTGCGTCGTCAAGATCTATCAAGTAATTTCGTGGAAGATTTTGAACCTGGACAAGCCTTCCAGCCCAGCGTCCTGTACGATTAGCACCATAGAATTGTAAAAGCCCTCTTACTCTTCCGTCGTTTCCTAGTGCTTCTCTCATTGCTACATACTTTTTAGTACTTGTTTTACTAAGCTCCTGCCTTATCTCAAGCACTTTTTTCACATTCCCAGAAGTTTCGTCAATCAGTTTTTTCACGGTTCCTTTTTGCAAATTTTCAACTTCTGTGCCGTTTTCTTTTAGCCATTTCGACAATTGAGCCGTACTGTTTGGATTGTCCAGTTTTGTTATCTGTCTTGCTGTTTCCATTAAATTCCCATTCCAGGTATCACTTACATATAAAGCACTTTCAACAAGATCTGTGTCAATCTTGATTCCACTGGCATTCATTCTTATGTCTGTTCGCCACAAGTCCCACTCAAATTCTGGAACAACAACACTTCTTAATTTATTGGCAATCGCCATTTCAGCCACGACATCCTGTCTGTTATACTCAATGTAAAGTTGCCATTTTTCAGGTTCATGGTGTGGCATATTTCTAGTTCTTTCACCGTTTCTCTTTGAAGGTTTACAAGGAACACTGAAGTATTTTATAAGAGCCTTCCCTGTTGCTGATTTTTTCTTATCGTCCTTAAATCCCAGTGCCTTACCAACTTTTTCCAGTCCGCCAGGATAGCCTGCATAATAGGCATGAATCATTGTACACTCCCACTGATTTAATGATGTCGAATATCCAGCCTGATTAAGGCAGTACCACTCAAACGCGGCATTGTAGGCTCGCAGTAGAGTTTTCCCATCGTTTAATTTTTCAGATATTTCATAGGGGATTTTCTCCCCTTGAGCCAAATCCACAACTTTTACATCAGAGCCGTTTAGCGAATAAGCAAAAAGAAGGATTTCAAAATCATGGCTCTGAGCATATTTATAAAGCCCCGCTTTTGCTATGTCAACACTGCTGAACGTTTCAATATCTATGTTTAATACATCCATCTGATTTTTATCCTTCCTTAGTTTGAAATAACCACGCAGGATAAACCCACGTGATTATCTAAATTTCTATTAATATAAAGCGTCATCTTCATCATCGACAACAGCAAAATCCTGTTCGGCAGTTCTTGTACCTGCAAGACTCTCTCCATCCTTAATTTTTTGGATGTTCCCTAATCCTGCGCCTATCCCTTTCTTTCCTGCAAAAAGATAGGGGAAGAAATTAACTGCCACATTTGCATAGCACCCGCTGTAAATCTCGCTCTGATCTAGTATAGGCTGTACCCTTCTGTCAACCACCTGTGGTGGATAGTCAGCTTTTGCAGAGGCTGTAAACACCCAGTGCCCTTTACACTCAGGCCCAAACTGTTCACCGTTTTGTTTTACGCCATCTCCGTCCCAAATAGGGTTCGGCACTGTTGGAGGTTTTACTCCATTCCATTTTTCCGATACTCCTAACTCTGTAGCCACTTTTATTGCTGCATCTATTTTCTGTTTTGTTTCCACATCATTTTTTGGCACAAGAATCGTTGTGCTATACTTCTCCTCTGCTCCTGGTACTGATGCATGCGGTTTAAATACATGCACATAGCTTAATCTCCCTCTTACTGTTACTCTAGTTCCGTTTAAATTTTCCATTCTAATCATCCTTTCCATTATTGTCTAAATTTATAAAATCATCACTTGCATTGATAACATCATTTACATACGGAGCCCTTTTATCTGACTCTTGTACTAATGTAGGTTTACCTTTAGGTTTTATTATGAAATCCCCTACATACTCATTGAAATCTTTTTTCCCTACTACTCCCTCAAGTTGTGTCAACGTAAGCATTTTTCTTTCATACATCAGCTCTTCCGCAACTCCTTTTTCCTTCAGAACTTCCATCGCCTTCTCGGTATCTGAGAATGCTCTTACTGATCTCCCTTCAACAACTTTCCATCCTGGCACATATTCTCCTCGAAGAATTGCTTGCTGACAGTAATTCTCAATATCCTTAACCCATTTTACAACATCCCTTGCTCTGTTAAGAATATCCCCCATTTCTTCATTGCTTAAAATATTCCCTTTAAGTTTCATCTCTGTTTCAAGCGACATATTGGCTTCCGCTCTAGCCCTGCATAATGCCTTCGCCCTGCAGAACGTGCATTGCCCAATCTTAAAGTCGCCTTCACCATTAAACGCTTTTTCAGCGTTAGGCTTGACTTCGTTTTCTGCCCATTTCATAAGTTCGTCTGCTGAAATCTCAGATATGCTTACGCTGTCTAGTCTTGGCTGTATAATTCCCATATTTATATTTTCAATGTCATTGAACAGTGAAAATTCAAGATAAGCTCCTAGTGAATAAAGCATAAGCTGTGGATTGTCCTGTGCCGATACTGGCACACCTTTCCCATACTTTAGATCACGTATGTACAAAGTGCCATTATCCACTGTAACAAAATCACAAGTCCCAAAGCCTTCTGGAACATACTCACTAAAGTCAACTTTTTTTTCAATCTCAGCCGTACCTGGCTTGTCAAATGACATCAGAAGCTCCTTTATATTATCCACATAAACATCTGTGTAGTTTTCCATTTCAGGTTTGTACAGCTTATGTGACTTCAGCTTTTTCATTTTGCTATTGAATGTACGAAGACTCATAGGTTTTAGGTATTTAGTCAATTTCAACTCCGATATTTCATGAGCTAAAGTCCCCTCTTCTGCAAACTCGCTTGATTCATCAGGAAACATATCCTCAAGTCTTGCACTCGGGTTGCAGTTCATCCATCTACTAGCCCCGCTTGCACTAAGCAGGGCGTGTGTTCTATCTTTGTGGTTTCCTTCCATTAGATTCTTACTCCTAACTCTCTTAAATTATCCGCAAAACTTTCGTAGTTTTTAGGATCCAGGTCATCCAGTTTTTGTATCTTGTAAACTTCTCTTATAAGCCTTCTTAATTCAGCACCTTTTCCAAGCCTTGACATTTCTGCACATCCAGCTCTCAGCTGTTCAAGTGTTAAAGTTGGAACAGCTGCTGATGGAACACTTGCTTCTTCTTTTTTAGGTGCTTCTGTTTCTACAGTTTTGGCTTCTCCTCTCAGCTTCTCCTCAACTTCCTTTTGAGCTTTTTCCATAATATTCTCAGACTTTTCCACATTGTCATTTTTCTCTTCAACTTCTTTTACATCGTTAGTTTGCCAATTCCCTGATTCTTGTTTCACATACTCCTCTTCTACAGGCGTCGGCTGCATAAATTTCTGAATTTTTCCAACTACTGTTCCGGCAGGATTTGAAATAGTTGTTGTATTTCCTAAAAGCAGTAGCGCCTCTGAAAATTTCTCAATTATCGGTTTGCTTCCTTCTTCAATTTCAATCACTAATTTTAATTCCATTGTTTAAAATCTCCTTCATCAATTTTATAATTTCAGCTATTTTGCTTTCATTTGACGGTTGTTTTTTTTTGTACTTTCAGTTTCATTATTCAGCACTTCCTTTATCGTCTTTTATATACTCGTCAGCACTTACCCATTCAATATTGTCAAATGCAAATTCAACCATTTTTGCAACTACTTCCACTTTACTCCATCCAGTTTCATCTGACACCACGTCGAGCAGGTTATGAGTAGCCTTTCTTATCCTAATAGGGTAACCGTAATCCTTTTCACATTTTAGCACTGGTCTTTTTGGTAATTTTAACTTTTCCGCCATTTCTTTTAATCCTCCTTAATTAATATTCTCTCAACGCCAAAGGCATTATCAGATATATCCAGTTATCATTTGATTCACCTTTTACAAGTACGGCACTTTTATTGTTTAACATCTTAAGTACTACCGTTTTATCCTTAACTTTACCGATAAAATCCATCAAAAATTTTACATTCAAAGAGATTTTTAAATTTTCTCCACTATAAATTATTGGTATATCTTCTTCAAACTTAGAGTATTCATCAATCGATTTTATCAGCAGCCTATTTTGACTAAAATCAAATATCGCACCATTTTTAGCTTCCTTGTTGCCTTTTGCTATGGAATAAGCTCTCTTAAGTACTGCAATAAAATCTTTTGTGTGAATAACTGCTTGTTTATCCGTATTCAAATTCTTAATTATAGTTTTATAATCTGGAAATTCTAACTTAGTTAAATCCGATACAATTTCAATTCCTGCAAACTTGAACAGCACCTTATTGCCATCACAAACAATCAGCACTTTTTCTCTAGGTATTCCTAACTTAGATTTCATAGACTTAACAATTCCGTCAATCATTTTCAAAGGAACGCTCACATTAAGTCTTTCTTCTGGTTGTCCCTCATTAGCATTTAAATTAATTTCAGCATAGGACAATCTATATGTATCAGTTCCAGCGACTTTCAATTTTTCTTCTTCATATTCAAATCTTACACAGTTTACTGCTTCATTTTCAGGATTAGCTGAAGCCGAAAATTTTACATTTTCAAAAAGATTTTTTAATTCTGATTTTTGGACTGAATAGTGTCTTAAGCTATTTATGTCTGCCCATTCTGGAAAGTCTATATCTCCTATTATGGAAATTGTACTTTTAGAATTTTTCGTTTGAATAAGTATTTTTTCTTTTTCAATTATTATGCAGACATCAGTATCTGAAATACCTTTTATTAATTCTTTAAAAGTTTTACATGAGACTACAGCTTTTCCGCTCTTATTTACTTGACCTAGAATTTCAACTTTTGCGGACATCCTTAAATCTGTAGTTCTCAAAATCAATATATTTTCTTTTTGGTTTGCTTCAATACAAATTCCTTTAAGAGATTCCTTTCCCATTTTTTCTCTACTTATGAAATTTTCCACAATTTTAATAGCTTCTAAAAGCTCCCAAGTTTTCACTGTCGCATTTAATTTATCTGACATATTGCATTTTTCCTTTCTTAATGATATAATTACTTAGTTTGTTTTTATATGTTGTCGATATTTGCAGTATCGGCATTTTTTTTTTTAGTATTTCCAAATCTTTCAGCATTTTTTCCTGAAGATAAAGCGGCAGCTTCTTAAACTCTTCCAAAATCCATTCTGACTTTTCTGAAACAGTTCCATGTACCATAACATCTGCATAATGAATTTTTCCGTTTATTCCTATTGGAACATCAGTCAAAGTTCTCATTTTCTATTTCCTCCCTTCTATCCCTGTAAAGCTCATCAAGTATCATATAATAATCCTCTTCTGATTCACATTTAATGCATCCATTTATCAAAAGTTCATCCTTATTGGCTTTAATTTCACTCATTTTTTACACCTTTCATTATTTACGTTCCTGCGTATTTCTTTAATTTTAATGCCTGTTTCCTGCTGTACCCAACCCATTTAATCTTAATCCCAGCTTCCTCGAATTTCAGAAGTTCCATCATGTCTCTTTCAAAGTCAGGCTCTCCACCTTCTGTGATTACTTCTTTTATTTCTTCAAACTTCCTGTCGGTCTTCGTGATAAAAGTTTTGATGTACATCCTGTTGTTTTTATTGAAATCTTTCAGTTTCTTCTGAATCTGCTTTTTAAATACTTCATAGTAGGTAAATAGTTCAATCATCTCTTTCAAAGCTTTTTCAGTTTCCCTGTATCTGCTTTTCAAGTATTTACCAAATCTGAATTTTAATTTCATCAGTTCCTTTTGATACATCTTGGAAAACTCAACAATCACAAATTCATTTTTAAAATCTTTTATCTTACGCTGGTTCGGATTCTGCAGATCCTCGTACTCATATTCCTGTATGAGCCTGCTTACAGCCCTGAAACATCTCTGTATGACATCTTCAAGTTGAAAAGTACACCACAAAGTTTGTTTCTCTGTCAGCATAGGTATTTTTGTATCACCATTTACAAGATTTTCGTCTGTAATACCTGGTATGGCAAAATAATTTCTGTAATGTTTACACAGATTTGATAATGCCATCATTGAGAAAACTTTTGCTCTCTCATTTTCGTCCTGTGTAAACTTTACATAGTCTGTCATCTTTGACGTTATTTCCTTCTTCTCTTTCTGTTTTCTTAATTTCCTTTTTAATTTCATAATTCGCTCCACTATTTCAATTTTTTAAAATAAGATGGCCACCAAAGCAATATCGCCAGTAATACTGGAAATGCCAAATTTCCGCCTGCAACCCAATGTCCTTTTTCTCTAATCACTTCCAGCTGTATAAGAACCGTCGCAGTTATTAGGAACAGTATCTTTATGAGATTTTTCAATGTTAGCATTTTCTCCCTCCAGTTTTTTAATTTCTTCTTTGTCCATTTCTATTTCAAGTTTTTCCCTGACCGTCATTTTGATAGCCCGACCTTTCTTACGAGTTTCTTGATTCTATTCTTAATTTTTCTTTCTTCCATTTTTCTTCTTGTGTCCCTGTTTTGATTGTTTACCATTACTAAAGCGTCATATTTCATTTTGAATTCACATCCTTTTCCTAGTTTATATATTTCATTTCCAAGAATTTCCTATAGGTCATACCAACGTATCGTTCAACCTGTATTCTTTGAATATCGTAGTCCCAATTTCGTTTTCCAGCTCTTCTTCTTGCTTCTCTTTCATTTTCGTCTTTAAATTTTGGTACTGCTGTACCAAAGTTAAGCCTACCTTCCTGCAAGCCAACTCTCACATATTGCTGCCCTTTTCCTATAAATTCAGCAGCTTCCTTTATTGTTAATTGCAATTTTGTAGCCTGTTTCCTTATCCACGATTCTGAAACTTCCATAGTCTTTTTTCCTTTCCGGGATTGCCGTCCCTTAAATTTTTTTGGTGTTTGTTTCTACATTACTTAGTCCCTTAACGATATTTATGCTTCATTTAATCACTTCCTTTTATTTTGATTTTCCTTTCCCTTCAAGGTATAATAAAAACAACTTACAACTGAAAGGAGGTGTTACTTTGTTTTATGTATTTACTTTACTTATTCTAATGTTTTTAGGTCTTATAATATCGATTAAAAATTATAATTCAATAAATAACACTTACTTGAAGTTAATTGAATTAAATAACCTGTTTGTTGACTTTATTAATACTAATGGGATTGATAATCCTGAAAAATTAAATTCACTCAGAACAACTTTATCCAGTTACCTACATTTTTATAATCAGAAAATGTCAAAAAGTATTAAAATTGTCATTTTTTCACATCAAATAGAACCATTTAATCATTTTGTCCTAAACCATAATGATGATTATCTTACAGAGTCAGATGAAAAATTATTGCGTAAACTCATAGACGGTATAATTAAAACTTTTAATTTTAATTTATCATATTATGAAGAAAGAAAAAGTATTTATTTCTATCAAATAATTAATCCTGTCAAATGGTTTGAGAACGATTTAGATTTATTTGTCAAGTATTTTAGTAAAGATTTATTTTTTAAACTTCCTATAACTGTTAAAAGGATAATTTCTATACTTACTGCGTCTTATCTTCTTTGGCAAACTATTGTTTACATCAGAGAGCATATCTAGTGCTCTTTGATTTTCTATCAGTCTTTGGGTTTCGATATAATCTAACTCATACAAATCTTTTTTTATTTTCTCTATATTTTTTTCAGTTCTGCCTTGAGATGTTCTAAATTCTGCTAAAATATATGAAACAATAAACATTATTATAAAATCTTTAAATTCAATCACTCTCCTTTCCGTTCCACCCAGTATTTTTTACAATTCAAAAACTTATATGTTATAATCTAACCACCTTAATATGAAAGGAGGTATTATTATTTTTTATAATAACAATTTTTGCGGCTGTATATATAGCTGTATTTTTAGCTATATTAAAAGATAAACCCATTAATTATTTCTGGATGACATTTGCAGTTTTGATAATAGTGTGTTTTCTTCCAATGTATTATCAAATTGAATTTTCAGAAGAAGAATTAAGCACATTTTTAACTGTAAGTAGCGTATTTCTCGCTCTCTCTACTTTTACAAAAAAGGATAAAATTATTAAAGCCTCTATTATGAATTTCCTATTCATACTTATTAACTATCTAGTAACTATTGTAGAAAAAAGACATTCTAAAATAGTTGAAGTAAAATTTATCTTTACAATTTTCATTATGTTGTCAATTGTCTATTTCGTTGTGATATTAATAAAACATTATTTAGATGAAAATGATTAATACCATCAATCCGTACATTCTAAATCTAGTAGTATGAAAAGCCAAAAACTTAGCAGGAAAAAAATAGCATAAACTATCCTGGTATCTATTTTATTTCCATATAAGGATGTAATAGATAAAAATAAAATGAAATTTAAAACGCTTAAAAATGCTATATTACGATATCTACGTATTTTATAATCGTATTTTGTTTTAATTCTCTTTTCTATTTCATCCTTATCCATAAGTTTTAAAATATCTTCTTCCGTATCTACTCCCATCCTCTCACTCCCTTCTTTTTTCCAAATTAACCTCTTTATACTATAATATTATCGCCAAACAAAATTAAACAGAAAGGAGGTGTAATAATTTATGGATTTTGATTTTTCAAAATTTGAAGCTGAAACTAAAATGTTTAAAGAGGCATCAGATATTTTTATGCTTGAAAGAGCTGGTAAAATTATTAATAATGAAATATATGCTTTTTTCAGTTCTAGTGAGTATCCATCTTCTATCGAAACTATTGATTTCAACGAAATATTAGAAGATGATGTTTTAATTCATAAAAATTCTGGCAAAAGATGTATTGTAACCAATGTAGAGCCTGTTGGAAATTGTGCTATCATAAAATATGAAACTAATTCTCAGAGAATGCGTCAACAACAAACAACAGGAAATATTTCTATTGGAAACATAGGCGGTTCAGCAATTATAGGAAATCAACAATATGCCACTATTGATAATTCATCTATTCAAAATTTAAAAGAAATCATTTCTAATAAAACAGAAGATAAAGAAATGTTAGAAAAACTTTTAAATCGTATAGAAACTATAATTGAAGACAATCAACCTGTAAGCAAAGGTACTTTTTCAAAATTTGCCTATATTTTTAAAAAATATCCTGATGTACTTAATGCAGCTGGAGCTTTATTAATTAAATGGTTCTCTACTATGATTTAATTATTCTAAAGGATTCTATATCAATAAATATTATTGGTATAGTGTCCTTTTTCCTATCACTGATCTTATAACTGCTCAAAATTTTTAATTTACAACCAAAATAGCAAAATATTACATACAATCATTTCAAATACAAATATAAACATATATTCAAATACTCTTAGATGCCTGCACTGTTTTGATAATAACAAAATATTTAAATTAAACAATGTTATTAATATAATTGGATTTCTTAAAACTTCTCCCATCCTCTCACTCCCTTCTTTATTTAAAAATTTGTTTACTTTTCGTGTACTAATTCTTTAAAAAAAATAGACTCTATTGACACGCCATAGTATTTTGCAATTTTAACTTTTATTTGATCTCTCGGAGTTCTAATACCTGATTCATAGTTAGCTAATGCTGATGGCGTTATACCTATTTCCTTTGCTGTTTTAGCTAACGACTTATCCCCCCTTAATCCTCTTAAAATCTCAGAGGCATTATTCACTTCTAATCACCTCACTTTGTTTATAATTTTTTGTTTACATTTCGTGTACGAAATGATAATACCATATTAATATTTTTTTGTCAACACATTTTGTGATTTTTATTCTTGACTTTTTTTCACAATTTGTGTATCATACTAATGGAGGTGTATTTTATGAATGCTTTTTCTGAAAGATTAGTATTATTAAGAAATGAAAAAAAACTTACTCAAGAAAAATTTGCAGAAATTATTGGAGTTTCTAAAAGTACCATTAGTATGTATGAAAACGGAAATCGAACTCCATCGTTTGAAATAGAAGAAAAAATAGCAGATTATTTTAATGTTGATTTAGAATTTTTAAGAGGACGAAGCGATATAAGAAATAAATATCAACATAATAAAAATATGAAACTAAAGAATGAAAATAGTGTTATTCTTATAAATTCTCCAATATGTAGATATGATTTTGTTCTTCCGAATGGAAAAGCTGGAGATATAAAAATAAAAAAAGGAAAAATACACGTTTCCCTTGGAATACCAGAAAATCCTAAATCTTTTAAGGAAGTAAATCTCAATGATGAAAAGAATTTTAGATTGAAAAATGCTCTACAGTTATTAGAATTGTCCATAAAAGACATCAAAATAACTTCTGAAATAACAGCCGATTTAGAAAAAGCAGTTGCCAAAATATTTCTTGAGAATTACACATC
>ERZ773014.2206-NODE-2206-length-11578-cov-12.670572_pt1 | contig 11578 bp, 10 predicted proteins | sample MGYA00580841_ERZ773014 | MGnify/ENA primary metagenome ERZ773014 (study PRJEB29015, sample SAMEA2737989) | human oral metagenome | biome: human oral; feature: human-associated habitat; material: dental | place: China | collected 2067 ...
CAAAAGAACGTGTAAGATTGGAACTTGCACATGAATATGCAGATAAACAATTAGATAGTATTAATTAGGAAATTAGAATTTAAAAATTGTTTCAAATAGTAAAATGTTTGAAACAGTTTTTTTTTACAAATTAATTTAGAAAAAAAGTTAAACTGAAAAAATTAAAGTTAGGAGTTTTTAATGAGGTATATTGAAAATCTTGAAAGCGTTAACAAAAAAATGATTATTGATGAAAATGGTCTAAAAATAACACAAGATGCAATTTTACTTTCTGAATTTATAAAAAAATATTTTAATACAAAATATAAAAATAAAGAAAAAAAGACCATTCTGGAAATTGGAGCTGGGCAAGGAATAATAACATTGCTACTTTCTAAAATTGAAATTTTTGAAAAAATTTTTTCTGTGGAAATTCAAAAAGACATATTTGAAATTTTAAAAAAAAATATAAAAATAAATAATTTAGAAGAAAAAATAACTTCAATTAATGAAGATATAAAAACAATAAAAGGAGAATACGATTTTATTTTTTCAAATCCGCCATATAAAAAGATAAATTCTGGAAAACTTCCTGAAAATGAAGCAGAACAAATTAGTAAATATGAAATTTTATTGACATTGGAAGAGCTTTTTTATGAAATAAAAAGACTTTTGAAAAATTATGGAGAATTTTTTGTAATTGTGCCAGATGATAGATTAAACGATGTATTTCGATATATTTACGCAAATAACATGAATATTTTATCAATCGAAATTAATAAATATAAAAAACTGAATTTAGTTATTGTTCATGGGAAAAAAGGTGGAAAAAGGAATTCTGGGATAAATATTTATGAAAAATAGATTTAGTGCATAAAATATAGTTAATAAGATAAGTACAAACATAGTAAGAATAAATACTATAGTCCATGTGTATTTTTGCAAAAATTTACAAATATCGTTATTTTGGAATAAATAAAATTTGAGGTATAATTTATAATATGCTCAAATCCTTTAATATTAAACTAATAAAATCAAAGAATCTTGGAGTTTAAGTAGCAATAGTCATAATCTTTGAACCAAATTTAAACGGTATTCCTATAAAATTAAATAATATTCAAGCATAAATAAAAGATAAGGAGTTTTTTATGAAAATGATATGTAAAATTTTTTCTGTGGAAAGTATAAAAAATGATAATAATATTGTTAATGAAATGTTTTCTTTAATGAAAAAACATTATGAAAATATGAAGGAAGATAAATTTCTGGCTGATTTATACGATAAGGACGATGTTTTTTTGATATTTGATGGAGAAATATTGAAAGGATTTTCTACAATAAAGAAAATAAATGTTGAGTTAAAAAATGAAAATAATGAAAATAGTGAAAAAATTTCTGGATTTTTTTCTGGAGATACAATTATTGAAAAGGGATTTTCATGGGGAATTGAATTTCAGAAAGAGTGGATAAAATATTGCCTTTTGGAAAGTGAAAAAAATATGAAAAATGGTGTGAAAACTTATTGGTTTTTGATTTCTAAAGGAATAAAAACGTATATGTATTTGCCAACATATTTTAAAAATTTTTGTCCAAAAGTTGATTATGTTGAAAGTGAAATTGAGAAAAAAATAAAAGATATTTATGCTAAAAAAATATACGGAAGCAGATATTGCAAGGAAAATGGAATTGTAAAAAATGATGGAACAAATGATTTTTTGAGGGAAAATGTCGTTGTACTTTCGGAAAAGCAGTTGAAAAATAAAAATATACAGTTTTTTTTAGAGAAAAATCCTGATTATAAAAAAGGGGATGAGCTAGTGTGCCTTGCAGAAATTTCTTTTGAAAATTTAACAAATTTGGGAAAACGGGTTTTGAAGGAAGTTTTTTAATTTTTAAAACTAAATAGTTTGATTTAAAAAGTAAAATTTACTTTAGCAAAAAATAAAATTCAATGATTTGCGTGTTAAAATATTGTAAGTTAAATAAATAAAAAAGGTGAATTTTATGAAGATGTTGTTTATTTATCCTGGATTTGGAAAGAAAAAGGGACAGAAATATATTTTTCAGTTGAGGACGTTTGAGCCGCTTACGTTTGCTTACTTGCGGGCATTGACTCCTTATGATATTGAGTGTGAGCTGATTGATGAGAGGATTGAGGCGATTGACTATGATAATGATGCGGACGTTGTTGTAATTACTTTGGAAACTTATACGGCACGGCACGGATATGAGATTGCTAAAAGATTTAGGGAAAAAGGAAAGAAGGTTATTGTTGGGGGTACACATGCTTCGCTTGTGCCAGATGAGGCTATGAAGCATGCAGATTCTGTAGTTACAGGATATGCTGATGATATTTGGGGGAAAATTATTGAAGATTATAGGAATGGAACAGAAAAGAAACTTTATATTGGGGGGCTTAGCAATAAATTTTTAATACCGGACAGAAGTATTTTTAAGAAAAAATATTTAATTTCAGTTGTGGAAACAGGACGTGGGTGTCCTCATCACTGTGAATTTTGCGCAATTTCGGCTGTGAATAAGAAACGGTATGCCAAAAGACCTGTTGATAGTGTAATTGAGGAATTGAAGCATATAAAGTCAAAATATATATTTTTTGCTGATGATAACTTTGTTGCAGATCCGAAATATGCGTTGGAGCTTTGTGAGAAGATAAAGCCGTTAAAGAAAAAATGGATTTCGCAAGGGGCAATAACGATGGCAAAAAACGAGAAACTGCTTGCGGCTATGCGAGATAGCGGATGCCTTTTTATTTTAATAGGATATGAGTCAATAAATAAAGAGGCTCTTGACAATATGAAAAAGGAATGGAGCTACAAGCTGGGAGATATTGAGGAATCAACACGGATTATACATAAATACAATATTGGAATTTATGCCACATTCGTTTTTGGTTTTGAGGAAAAAATCGGCACTACGTTTGAAGATACTGTAAAATTTGCACAGAAAAACCATCTGGAATTTGTCCAGTTTAACTATCTCGTGCCTTTCCCAAATACCGAACTTTATTTTAAAATGGAAAAGGAAGGAAGGCTTTTGTACAAAAAGTGGTGGCTGGAGCCGCAAAAATATTCATATTTATTTTTTGAGCCTTATGATATTTCTACAAATGAGTTTCGTGACAGGTGTATTGCAGTAAGATATGCATATCATTCTGTAAAAAATATTTTGGGAAGAACTTTTGATGTGTTAAAAAGGACCAAAAATATACCTTTTTCCATTATGTATTTGTTTTTGAGCTTTGGTCAGAAGGCTGTTATAAAGAAATTTCAGGATTTGCCAATTGGAGATAATTTAGATGAAAAAATTCGGTAAAAAAAGTAAATTTTATGAAGTAAAAAATTTAAAATATATGATTTTAAACAAATTATTCATATTTTTTTGTAAAAAATCCTACAAAGATTTTGTTTCCAATATAAAAAGTAAAAGTAAAATTCGGGAAACGCAAGTAAAAATACTTTTGGAAATATTGAAAACTAATAAAAATACAGAATATTTAAAAAATTTTGAAATAGAAAGCCAAATTTTAAATGCAGAAAATGAAAAAGAATTAATAGAAAAGTTTCAGAATAAAATTCCAGTTGTGAATTATGAGGATATTAAGGAGTTTGTGGAAAAGGAGAAAGTTGGGAAAAGTAATGTTCTTTTGAGTGATAAGATTAAGCTATTTGAACTTACGAGCGGGAGCACATCCGATGTGAAATATATCCCATACACAGAGAAATTTTTGAAAAGCTATATGAATGGCGTTTTTGCATGGATTTACAATTTATATCAAAATAATAAAAGACTTTTTCTTGGAAGTTCCTACTGGTCTGTTTCTCCCATTTTAAAGCGAGAAGCTGTAACTAGCGGAGGAATCCGTGTGGGAATCGAAGATGATACTTCGTATTTTGATAAAGTTTCTGCATTTTTTTTAAATAAACTGTTTACAGTTCCGAAAGAAATAAAAAATATCCAGAATATGGAGGATTTTTTGCTGATTACAGCGGTGTTTCTGCTTTTGTCAGAAAATCTTGCGATGATTTCTGTCTGGAGTCCATCGTTTCTTATGATTTTGCTTGATTTTATTGAAAAAAATCATAAAGTGATTTGTCAAATTGTAAAAAGTGAGGATTTAGGCACTGAATTTTTTGCTGATAAAAATTTGGGAAATAAAAAGTATTTTCAGATTATTCAGAAAAAGTATAGGAAATTGTGGAAAAAAAATAGAAGTAAATTTTTGATAAATTATTTTGAGAAATATGAAAAAAATATTTTGAGTAAAAATGATAAAACTCAGAATTTAGAAATTACGGAAAAAAATAACGAGAATGAAATCATGGCTGAAAATAAGAATTTGGAAACTAAATCAGGAAATAAAATTGTGGAAAACTTTGTGGATTACTCTGTGATTTGGGAAAAGCTTTCGCTTGTGAGCTGCTGGGCGGATAGTGATTCCTATGAAATTTTTATAAAATTGAAGGAAAAATTGAATCCCAATAAAAAAAACATGAATTTGAAATTTCAGGGAAAAGGGCTTATGTCAACGGAATGCATCGTAAGTTTTCCGCTGGAAAATGTTGAAAATGGGAGCGTTGCTGCCTATAATTCTTTTTTTTATGAATTTATTCAGGTTTCTGATGATAAGCTGGAAAACAGGAGTCCAAAACTTTTGGATGAATTGGAGCTGGGAGAGCGTTATTGCGTTGTTGTTACGACAAATGCAGGGCTTTACAGATATAATACGAATGATATTGTGGAAGTTACAGGATTTTATCATAAAATTCCAATTGTAAAGTTTGTTGGCAGAATAAATAATTTTTCTGACATTGTGGGGGAAAAATTAAAAAACTCGTTTGTGGAAAAGCAGGTTTTAACAACATTGGAAGAAAATAATATAAAGGGCGAATTTTTACTGTTTGCACCAGTAAAAAATGAAACGGGGGGAATTTTTTATACTTTGTTTTTAGAAATAAAAAAAGATGGCAGAAAATTTAATTGGAAACAAATTGAAAATGAAATGAACAGCAGTTTATGCAAGGCATTTCATTATGAATATGCGTATAAATTGGGGCAGTTGAGAAAAGTAAGAGTATTTTTAATAGAAAAGGATGGATTAAAGACTTATACGGCTGAAAAATCGAAAAAGCAGAAAATAGGCGATATAAAATATCGGCTGCTAGATAAAAATTTTGGCTGGGAAAATAAATTTGCAGGAGGATTTGGAGAATGAAAGTGGCATTACTGGCACCAGCAGGGGCAATGTACAGGTTTAACGGAACATTTAAGAAGGCGATTCACTATGCACCGCTCACATTATCGACACTTGCGGCGTATATTCCAGAAGACATTGAAGTTGTAATTCATGATGAAACGATTGAAAAAATACCGCTTGAACTGGATGCGGATATTGTGGTTATGACTTCTATTACGGGAACTTCGGAAAGAGTGTATAAATACGCAAGATACTTTAAAAGCAAAGGAAAAAAGGTTATTTTAGGTGGACCGCATCCGACACTTTGTCCAGAAGAAGCGATACAGCATTGTGATTCTGTTGTAATTGGGCGTTCTGAATGGCTTTTTACGGAAATAATGGAAGATGCGAGAAATAACAGTTTAAAGAAATTTTATGTCCAGAAGGAAAATAGTCTTGAAAATTTGAAATTACCAAAAAGGGAACTTTTGAAAAAGGAAAGATATGTTTCCATAAATAGCATTGAAGCTACAAAAGGCTGTTCTTTCGACTGTTCTTTCTGCGTTGGAAAGGCTTTATACCCCAAATTACTGAAAAGGCCAATTAATGAAATTATTGCAGAAATTGAAACTTTTAAGAAAAAAGAAGTTTTGTTTATAGATTTAAATTTGATTGCTGACAGAAATTATGCTAAAAAACTGTTTATTGAATTGACACCTCTCAAAAAATGGTGGTTTGGGCTGGCAACTTCCAACCTTGTTCACGATGATGAAATGATAAGGCTAATGGCAAAAAGTGGCTGTAAAGGCTTGCTTATTGGATTTGAAGCTGTATCGAAGGAATCATTGCGGGCTATGAATAAAGGGGTAAATGTTATGGCTGATTACCATTTGCTAATGAAAAAGCTGCATCATTATGATATTGCTGTAAACGGAACTTTTACGTTCGGTGCAGATGGCGATGACAAGGATATATTCAAGCGAACTGTGGAAGAAGTAATAAAAATGAAAGTTGACTTGCCAAGATACTCTATATTAACTCCATTTCCTAAAACAAAACTTTATAATGATTTGGAAAAGCAAGGCAGAATTTTTGAAAAAAACTGGACAATGTACGATGTTCAGCACGCTGTATTCCATCCAAAAAAAATGACAGCACAGGAACTTCAGGAAGGTGGAATTTACGCTTGGAGGGAAACTTATAAAGTAAGCTCGATTTTTAAAAGAATCGCAAGATTCAGCGTTATTGCACCAATTATGCTTAATACTAACTTGGGGTATAGGCATTATGCCGATAAATTGGAGGAATTTACTTTTGAAAAAATGACAGATAATTCTGATATTCCAAATGTAGATTAATTAGTTAATTTTAAATAAACAATCATATAAATTATTTTTTTGTTAAGAAATTTTGATTAATAATAGTTTTTTCATTTATATTTATGTCTTTTTTTATATAAAGCAAAGGGGAACAGTCGCCATCCCCTTTGCAAACCTGGCTCGTCTAAGCATTTTTTGAAAACAAAAATTAAACTCGCTTCGCTCAGACAGTAATTTTTATTTCCAAAAAATCACGACATTTTTAATTCAATTATAAAAATTAGTTTGATAAAAAATTCTAAAACAAAACTTTCTTATAAAAGAAATTAATTTATAAAAATAATTCAAATAACTGTTATTAAACAAGATAATCTAATAATAAAACCCATTAGAAAATAAAAATTATATTAAGAAACAGTTCCATTTTAAATGGGGAATAGTATAAAATAAAAACAGATGTGTAAGAAAGGGAGGAGAAGAAAAATGAAAATAGCTTTTTTACGTCCAAATATGGGGGGAAAACGTTCCAATGATGCGATAGAGCCGCTTGCTTTTGCGGTGCTTTCGGGGCTTACGGATAAGACTAAACATGAGCTTATGCTGTTTGATGATAGGATTGAGGATATTCCGATGGATCTTGAGGTTGATTTAATTGTAATTTCTACGTTTACAATGACGGCTAGGCGGGCTTATGAACTAGCAAAAAATTATAGGGAACGTGGAGTTTATGTGATGATTGGAGGGTATCACGCCTCGCTTATGCCTGATGAAGTGCAGGAACATGCAGATACGGTTTGTGTGGGAAGTGGAGAAGTTACTTGGAATGAATTTTTGAACGATTTGGAAAATGGGGTGCCGAAAAAGAGGTATGAATGTAGAAAATTGCCGGATATTAATAATGTTGTTTATGATAGGAGCATTTACAAGGGGAAAAAATATTCTTTTGTCGTGCCAGTTCAGTTTGGGCGAGGCTGTATGCACCAATGTGAATTTTGCACGATTGGGGCAGTTCACAAAGGAGATTTTCAACATAGGGATGTTGAGAATGTGATAAATGAGGTAAAGGAAATTTTTAGAACGAATAAAAGGGCGAAAATTGTTTATTTTGTGGATGATAATATTTTTGCTAATAAGAAAAAAGCTCTAAAACTGTTTGAAGAATTGAAAAAACTGAAAATAAAATGGGCTTGTCAAGGCAGCATCGATATTGCAAGAGATGAGAAATTGATAAAATTGATGTCAGAAGCGGGGTGCATTGAAATGCTTCTGGGATTTGAGAATATAAATATAAAAAATATTAAGAAAATGAAAAAGGTTGCAAATTATGAGTTTGACTATGAAAAAATTATTAATATTTATAAAAAAAATAAGATTCTTGTACATGCAAGCTATGTAATTGGGTATGATTATGATGATAAAAACTGCTTTGATGAAATTTTGGAATTTTCTAAAAAGCATAAATTTTTCCTTGCAGGCTTTAACCCGGCATTGCCGATACCAGGAACTCCTTTTTATGAAAGATTAAAAAAAGAAGGAAGACTTCTTTATGAAAGATGGTGGCTGGACGAGAACTTTCGTTATGGGAAAGCGTGCTTTGAGCCATATAATATGACGATTGAGGAATTTGAGGCTGGAATTTTGAAGTGCAAGGTGGAATATAACAGACATTCGAGTATCTGGAAAAGGCTGTTTGACGGTGCTGCCAATTTTAAACATGCCCTTGTATTTCTTGCTGTAAATTATATCAATCGAAAAGAAGTTTATAACAAAAAAGGAATAAAATTATGAGAATAATGCTTGTTTTAGCAAAGGATAACATTTACAAATATAACTCGATTCACAAAAGAAAATATTATCCGCAAATTACGTTAATAACGCTGGAATCACTAATTGACAGAAAGTATAACGCTGATGTTGTTATTGTGGATGAAGGTGTGGAAAAATGGGATGCTACTTCTAAAAAATATGAAAATGAAAAATTTGACTTAATTTGTATTTCTTCGGTAATTTCAGGATCGAAAAGGGCAAAAGAGATTGCCAAGTTTTGGAAAAGTAAAGGAGCGTATACATTAATTGGCGGGCATTATGCGACAGCTTTGAAAGAAGAGGCATTACAATATTTTGATACAGTAATTACGGGAGCTGCTGAAATTTCATTTCCGATGTTTCTTGAAGATTTTACAAATGGAACTCCAAAAAGAGAATATTTTAACCTCGTTGGAAATGATTATGAACCGAAGCCATTAAACCGAAAACTTTTGAAAAATAAAAAATATTTTAAAAATTATGGCACAATCGTCGCAAACAACGGCTGTCCCAATAAATGCTCCTACTGTTCCATCACAAAGATGTATTCTGGAAAAAATCAGATAAAAAGCATAGAGTACGTGATAAATGAAATAAAAACGAATAAGCTCAAAAAATGGATATTTCTTGATCCAAACTTTTTAGGCAACAGAAATTACGCCATTCAGCTAATGGAAGAATTGAAGAAATTAAAAATAAAATGGACTGCTTCTGCAACAATAAATATCGGCAATGATAAAAAAATTCTTCAGTTAATGAAAGAATCTGGCTGTATAGGCTTGGTTATTGGCTTGGAAAGTTTTGTTCAGGAAAATCTTGATGGAGTAAATAAAAAATTTAACAATGTCGCAGAATACAAAAAACTCGTAAAAACGATTCAATCTTATGGAATATCAGTCCTTTCCACACTTATGATAGGAATGGAAACTGACACAGTGGAGTCAATTCGCCAAATTCCTGATATTATTGAGGAAATTGGGGTAGATGTGCCAAGATATAACATAATTACTCCGTATCCAGGAACACCTTTTTTTAATCAGTTAAAAGAAGAAGGCAGATTGCTTACAGAGGACTGGTATTACTACGACACTGAAACAGTCGTATTCAAGCCTAAAAATATGAGTTACGACACATTGCAGAAGGAATTTTATAAATTGTGGCTTGACACTTTCACTTTCAAGCGAATTATAAGAAGAGTGAAAACTTCTAGGAATAAGGGGCTGAAATTCATTCTGGAAGTATTTTCAAGACAGCATGCACGGAAATTTAGGAAGTATGGGAAGATAAAATTTGAGAAGTAAATAGCTTTTGAATATGAGCAGTTTTATTTATTTTAAAAAAAATTACAGGGAGATAAAAATAAAATTTTAAAGAGAAAAAAGTGATATGAAATGAACAGTATCTTACAAAATCAGGAACTAGTGGAATTTTTTTCAGCAGAAAGAATAAAAATAGAAATAGATGGGCAGCAAATATTGTGGAGGGATATGACTTTAAAAATAGATTCAAAAATTGGGGAGCATACTGTTGGAAAAATAAGGTACATAGCCTCTTTACAGCAGATAAATATTTATGATGCTGCAATAGACAAGGATGAGGATATTAAAATTATTATTTCTGGAAGAAGCAATACTTCAAATGAAAACGGAGTTTCAAATGATAAAATATTTTTAAATGGAATAATTGATGATATTAAACTTTCTGAAATTAAAACAGGTTCTTTGGTAGTTGAAATTACCTGCATTTCCAAAAGCGTTCTTCTTGACAGAATACCAAGATACCGTTCATTTCAGGATCCTGCACTGACTTATTCGGCAATAGTTGAAGAGATTAATAAAAATTATGGGGCAAATGGAGAAAGAATAATAAGTGCTGGGGAAGATATGAAAGAAGTACCAAGAATGACAATCCAGTACAACGAAACAGACTGGGAATATTTAAAAAGGCTGGCTTCATACACTGGTTCTCCAATAATACCTTACTATGACAAGGTTTTAGTCGGATTTTTGAAAAATCAGGTAACACAGACACCAAACACGACATATTCCCAATATGTAAAAAGCAAGCGGAATAAAAGAACAATGTACAAAATAACAGGAACAGAAGTATATGCCGTTTCAACACCGATAAAATTGAAAACTAGAAACAGGGCATCAGGAGAAGATGTTGAAAATGACTATTTTGTTATTGAAAGTAAAATATACAATGAAGGAAACACCTTAAAATGTGAATACACGCTAGGAAAACAGACAGACTACTTTGTAGATCCAATACCGCACGAAAAGATAAGAGGAGCAGTTAATAATGATGGAAATGGTAGATTTACAAATCCTGATAAAAGGAATTTTACTTTGGGAATAGTCAAAGTGGGGCGAATAATGGGAAACCGATGTATAATTTTACTTTAGACAGCGAGGAATTTAGCATAAGTGTTGGAAGAGTGATAAATATGAGTTCAAAAGGAACAGTTGACATTTCAAGTTTATCAACTTCAAATATTACTTCTACGGGTGCAGATGTGAATGTGAGTGGAAAGAGTCAGGAAAATATTTCTTCTCAAAGTTCAAAATTGGCTTTGACTTTGCAAAGTGGAACATTGGCAATTTCGAGTAAACTGGATATTCAGTCGAGTGAAACAAATGTTGTTGGAGGTTCAGAAATGAATATAAAAGGTGGAAAAGTTAAAGTGCATTAGAAATTAGAAAATTTAGATTGAAGGGATAAAAATGGGATTATCAAAAAAAATATTGAATGGTAGAAATTATTATATTTTAGATAATGAAGGATACTATAATGGGAAAATAAAAATTTTGTATGACGATAGTGATAAGATTAGAGCAGAAGGACAGATAGAAAAAGGATTAAAATCATGAGAATGGAAACATTATTATGAAAATGGAAATATTGAAAAGATAGAAAATTATAAATTTGGAGAATTGAATGGTATTTTTATGTATTATTATGAAACTGGAGAAATAAAGGAAAAAGGAAATTTTAAATATGATAAGAAAGAGGGTATATGGCAATCATATTTTAAAAATGGAAACATTAAAATAGAAACTTCTTATTATCTAGATAAACAGACAAATGGCATATGGAAAAAATTTTATGAAACAGGAGAATTAATGTGTGAATGTCCTGTTGTAGATAACAAATTCTTTGGAGATTATAAACAATATAATAAGTATAACGTTTTAGTTTATAAATGTTTTATGCGTGATAATATGAAAAATGGTGATGAAATTTATTATGATAAACAAGGAAAGGAAATTATAAAAAG
>ERZ773014.2207-NODE-2207-length-11577-cov-7.366429_pt1 | contig 11577 bp, 16 predicted proteins | sample MGYA00580841_ERZ773014 | MGnify/ENA primary metagenome ERZ773014 (study PRJEB29015, sample SAMEA2737989) | human oral metagenome | biome: human oral; feature: human-associated habitat; material: dental | place: China | collected 2067 ...
TCACGATGTCCAGCTTGGCATTGACCTGCGCTGCGTAGTTCGCGCTGCGGTACTCTACCCATTCCCCTGTGCGGCTCTCAATGGTCGGCTCGCAAATCTCACGCAGTCCGCCGTTGATCTGGTTACGGAACAGGCGGAAACGTACGAATTTGAAATGACGGTTGATACTGTCCGTCACCATTCGCGCCTTCGTGCGGACGAACTCCTCGCACAGGTGAATCCCATGCTCGAGGTATTCCATCTGCTCCGCTGCGTGTTTGAGTTCCTGCCGCAGCTCACCGACGCGCTTGCGCCTGTCCTCGGATGCCTTTGCCTTTGCGATACGCAGGTTGACCGCTGCGATCTCGTCCTTGACGGTCTGGATGTCACGGTCATAGGCGTTCATCGTGCCCTCTGTCGCGCTCTGTCCGAGACGCTGGCGAGCGCGTATCTCCTCCATGCGGGCGGTGATGTCCTTGTACTCCTGCGTCTCCTCGAAAGGCGGCTGTGTGGTAAGGGATGCGCGCAGTTCGGAGAGCTCTTTTCTTCTCCTGTCCTGCTGCTCATGGATCGCTTCGATTTGCTGCGTAAGCTCTGCCTCACGGGCAGAAAGTTCTTCGATCTTCTTTTTGCTGCACGCCTGCCCGCGGCGGTTAATGTCCTCCTTCTCGGTGGCATTCGTCTCGTTAAATTGGGCACGCAGTTCTTCGATGAGACTCTGCGGCATTGGCTGATGACACGTCGGGCATATCTCTGAGCCTGCATCCCACTGCCGCGCTGCTACGGACGCATATTCCTTCAGGAGGGCTTCGCGCTGTTGCTGCATTTCCTCCCGACGAACCCCCACCTCGTTTCTCTCGCGAACAATACGGTCTCCTTCCACATCCAGATCGAAGCCTTTTTCCCGCAGGCTCTCGATCTTTGCATTGACCTCCTGATTCGCTGTCGCGCCCTGCTTGATGTAAGCGGCACGCTTTGTTGCAAGGTCAACCTCGAGCCCCGCAAGGGCGACGCGTGCTGCCTCCTGCTTTCCGTCCGGAGTGGAGAGGCTGCGCTTTTTCTCTTCGATGGAGGCTTTCTTTTCTTCCAATGAGCGGAGCTGCGCGTTCAGAGTCTCCGCGTCCTCGACGTTCTCGACGTTCTCGGCGATGCCCCTCTCCGCCTCGTCAATGCGGGCAGGCAGGAGCTCGAGGTCTTTGTTGAGTTTGCTCCGCTGCTCGGCGGCGATCTTCTTCCACTGCTCGACGGTATAGTGCTGATCCTCCGTCCCTGGCATGAGAAAGAAATCCTCGATGCCTTCCAGCTCCTCGTTGGCAGCGATGACATCCATGTCGGTAAAGTCACCCGCCATCTCAAAGAGAATGCGGCGCTTCTCGTCGGTTTTCATCGTGTCCGCGAAGTAGCCGAGTACCATGAGCATCTTGACCCGTTCGAGGTCGGTGCCGCAGGCAGTCGCAAGAACCTCTGTATACTCCTTCTTCTTGGACTTTACGCCGTCGATGTAGTAGTCCGTGACATTGCCTGTGAACTCCTCCGCTGCCGCGCCACGCTTGCGCGTCCACTTCTCATAGAAGTCTTTCGCGAGGGTGAGCTTCTGCCCGTTTGGAAGCTCGACGGTCATGCTTGCCTTGTGATTCAGTCCGTGCGCCCCCTCGGTCTTTGGGGTAAAGTCTGCCTCCTCTGTCGCAGGGCGGTCGATGAGCAGCCAACAGATCGCATTTGCGATTGTCGTCTTGCCCGTCCCGTTTGCGCCGAGCACATCCGCGTCCTGCCCGTTAAAATCGACGGTCATGTTCTTGATGCAGCGGAAGTTCTCAAGCGTCATGCTCATAATCTTCATCTCTACTCCTCCTCGTCCATCTCATTCGCATATGCGTCAATCTGAACGCCGTCTGCATCCTCGAGGAGCTCGTGGAGATTCATGTCTTCCACAATGTCTACCGCCTCATCCTCACTCTCCGCAGTGACCTCAATCATCCCGTTGATTTCAAAGTCCACATTGTATCTCATTTGATTTACCTCCTATTCCGTGATATACTCACGGTAGTTCAATTCATCTCTGCGCCTTGAGCGGTGACCGCCGCCTCGGGCGCTTTTTCTTTGCCGTCGATCTCATCAGAGAACACCGTACAACCCGTCTGCTCCATGATATGAACCAGATTGTCATGCCACATGTCCGCATCCTGCCGTTCACGCTCCAGGTGGGATACAATCGTGTTGTCCCCGTTCGGAATCGTGAGCATCGTGAACCATCCGCGCCCGAATGTGTCCTTGTAGGACATGACGGACACCTTCACACCATCCCGCACAAGGCGGGTTGTGTGGTTTTTCCATTCGTTCATGACGTTTCCTCCATCTTTGCGTTCAACTCATCCGCGCGTTCCTGTGCTTCCCATTCCGTATCGTAGATGTAGTCATCCACTGCCTTCATGAAACCGATCATGCGGAACGCAAAGTAAATCGGCAAAGAACGGCTATTGAGTCGCTGGCACACTTCCCACTTCGTCATTTCTGCTCCTCCTTCACCCAATACGTCACCGTGATCTTGTCGCCGGGGTAAATCTCCCCCTTGCGTTCGAGCAGCCACGGATTCAACTCCTCCATCCCCGCCTTGTATTCGAGGATGTACCGCCGCGTCCCCGTATTCTTGGCGACGTACTCCTCAGCGATACCCCAGATCGTATCGCCGGGGCGGACGACATAGACCTCCTCAACGAGGACTGCGTTCTTGCCGTCGTCCCACGGGTTTACTGCCCCCGAGAGGAGCGATGCCGCCGCGACGAATGCCCCGCCAACGAGAGCCGCCTTCCAGAACTCACGCATTTGCTGCCGCCTCCTTCTCTCTCTGCATCCGCTTCGTGGCGCGGAGGACAATCTCGCCGACACGCTCGAAGACCTCGATGCCCTCCGGCGTGATTGGCAGCCGTTCACCAGGCTTCAGCACTCTGCCGTCCTTCATGATGTGGCGGATTTTCCAGTTGATCTTTTGTGCCGCCATACCTTCACCTCCTCTTGTCGAGATAAATCTGAATCTCAAGTGCTACTGTGGCAATCCGCTGGATACCAATCAACAGGTGCTCCATCTGCGGTACTTCATCCGCCGTGAGTGTGCCATCCTGTGCGATCTGCAGCAGCTCCTTGTCGGAATCCCTGATCGCATGGAGCGCGTTCAGGAACTTCACCGTGATTCGGTCGAGCTCGTTCATCTCCGCCCGTGGGACGGTGCGCTGTCCGATGGGGCAGCACTGTGAGCAGTGGTAATTCAGAAGTTCCGGCGCGTGGTATGCGTCCGCCATCAGAAGAACTTCCTCGGGGTACGGGTTCAGCGTCCCGATCTCGATGCGCTGCATCCGCTTTCGATCGATGCCCGTCTCCTCGCTCGCACCCTCGCGGCTGCTCAGACGTTCATTCTTTTCGGCTGCTGCCATGCGGGCTAAATAGTACCGATTGACCGCCGTGGACGGTGCAATCTTGGTCATAGTCCATTTCACCTCCTTGGGGTACAATGGAGGAAAAGAACGTCTTCTCCTCTCATGCCCGCAGCAATTCCAGCCACATACTGCTCAGGATAAAGCTCGCAAGGCAAAGCGTAACGATGATGACAATGCCTGGTGCGCTCCAGTCCATGTAAAGAACGTCGAGTGTAATAAACGTGGTGGCAACTGCCACCCAGAACAAAAACAATCGTTTCATCTTCTGTCTCCTACGCCACGGCGGCGTTCATCTGCGCGATGCGTGCGCCGTCCATCAGCCCCTTGCAGTATGCCCACGCCGCCATGTGCAATGCTTTCTCCATCATCTCACCTGTGCCGAAGGAACGAACCGCACGGGCGGCTTCTATAACGGCGACCGCCTCCTTCGTCTCCTCCTGCACGCGCTCCTCAAACCTTTTCATGTCCTCACCTCCTTTGTTGTCTCTCCCTTCCTACCGTGGTACAATGAGCGCGGAAAGGAGGGAGCGACTATGGTTTACTTGATTTCTTATGACCTGAACGACCCGGGGCAAGATTACCAAGGGCTGTTTTCTGCAATTAAGCAGATTAGCGGCGGATATACCCGATGCCTCAAGTCAACGTGGCTAATCAACACTCGCTTGAATGCCGACCAAATTGTCAAAAAACTATCAAACTACATTGACAAAAATGACGGTTTGTTCGTCACAAGAGTCTCGCAGGATTGTCAGTGTCATCTTCCAAAGAAATCTCGTGACTGGCTTGAAGAAGCCATGTCTAAGGGGCTTCTTTGACAGAATCATTCGTTAGCTGTGTGTTCTGCTTGTCGAGCGAGCAGTATTCCGTCTCGCCGACAAAGGCAAATCTGCGCCGCACTTCCAGCTCCAATAGAAGTGCGGCGATCTCTTTCACCTCGCCTTTGATGATGATCTCCACCTCTCTCACCTCCCTGTGACCTGCCATCATCAGCGCAGGACGGTCATTCCCTGCGGACGGGCGCACGCCCGTTTCGGCTTTTTCCCTCGTTCCTCCTGTGGTAAAATGTCCACGAGAAGGAGCTGATTAAATGACGAAAGAAATGAAAGATACTGTTGTGTGGGCGTTCCGAAAGTCGCCTGTTCAGTCGTATAAAGCTCTATCAACGGTAGGAGACTACCTGCTTTGTCGGGCACTTGATGATACAACGCCCCATATCCCCCTCATTGGTGTCAAAACAGGTGAATTTCACGACCCTGACGGCACGATTCACCCCGTATTCAGTAACGGGAGTCTCCTTGCCCGAAAACTTTCTGCAAACGGTTTTTCCGATACAGATGTTTTTCGGCTGACCGAGTATGGCGAGGATGTTCTGTATCAGATAGAAAAAGACAGAAATCTTATCGTTCAACAGGCACAGGCTATTCGCTATGCAAAACTTTCCTTCATTGCCACCATCATTATTGGGGTTATCACCACATTATTAACAGGTGTACCGCTAATATGGCGATATTTATTCCCGTAACAACAATCGCTGCGCGAACAATCTGTCCCGGCGGAGCATCCTCCCACCAATTCCAAAACTTCCGTAACAATGCCACCTCTCTCACCTCCTCCGCTTGTCGGGGGCTTTTCTTTGCCCTTGTGTCATTTATTCCTTTAAGTGGATTTCTTTTACTATATTATTCCGTTTAACAAAATCTGTCAAGGCTTTATGCTTGCATTTTTCCGTTAAGTGGATTATTATATGTTAAAGGAGGGATTTAGTTGTCTATCAACCAACGGATCAAGGAGCTTCGGAAAAGCCTAAAATTCAACCAAAACGAGTTTGGCGATAAAATCGGCTTGAAAAATAGTGCGATCAGCAAAATGGAACAGGAAGGAAGCACCGTCATCGACCAGAACATCCGACTGATCTGCGATACCTTCCACATCCGCGAGGAGTGGCTGCGCACGGGTGAGGAGCCGATGATGTCGAACGAGGAGGACGCGATTCTCGAAGCCTTCGCCAAGCGGTACGATCTCACCCCCGACGAGCAGACTACCGCACGCTATATGCTGCGCCTTAGCCCCGAGCAGCGTGCCGCCGTTCTCGCGCACGTCAAGGCTCTTGCCGCAGAACTCACCGCACAGGTGGACGCTGCCAAACGTGCGGAATCCGCTGCCAAGGAGCAGCACACCATGACGGACGATGAGATCGAAGCCGACGTAGCCGCCTATCGTGCCGCCCTCATCGCAGAAAAAGAGGCTGCGTCAGCATCCTCCTCTGGAAACGACGCAAAAAGGGCATAAAAAAAGACCGCCCGTAGGCGGTAAAAGAAAGGATGCTCTATGGAGATACTGGACTTTGACAGCGCAAAAGACACCGCCATACTGAAAACGATTCAAGAACGATGTTCTGCGCATAAGCTCCAATGGACGAATCACATACTTCTGCGCCTCTTTCAGCGCGGCATATCCATCGACGATGTGACACACGCACTTGAAACGGGTGAAATTATTGAGCATTATCCCGAGGACTATCCGCATCCAAGCTATTTGATTTTCGGTGTAACGGTAAAGAACGCATGGCTTCATGTCCTCTGCGGCATCAGCATCGACACCCTTTATCTCATCACTGCCTATTATCCAGATCCGAACCGTTGGGAAGCGGACGGAAGGACGCGAAAGGAGAAATCACAATGAGCTGCTTTATGTGCAAAGGCTCTCTTGAGGAGAAAAAAACCACGTTTATGGTCGATCTCGGCGCACATATCATTATCATTAAGGACGTTCCGTCCTTCGTCTGCTCCCAATGCGGTGACACCACCTATAGCGATGAAGTTGCCCGTGTGCTTGAGCAGATTGTCGAATCCCTGCGCCATGTACCGACAGAGATGTCTGTTGTAAATTATGCACACCGCCCCGCCGCCTGACCGTCTCGAATCCGACACAGTCAAATAAAAACCGCCCTCCCTGCGCCAACAGAGAGAGCGGCGAACCAGGTCATCCCCGAGGAGATATACCCGCCGTAGCAAGCACAGTATATCACACCTTCGGGGCTTATTTCTACTGAAATTCCTCGGAGGTGATTTTTTGTCCAAGCATAAACACGCCGCTCTCTACATCCGAGTCTCAACGCAGGAGCAGGCAAAGGAGGGCTACTCCATCGAAGCCCAGACCGAGCGGTTGACGGCATACTGTAAAGCGAAGAGCTGGGCAATTTACGACGTATACACGGACGCCGGCTTTTCCGGCTCAAATACACAGCGTCCTGCTCTGCAGCGGCTCTTTGCCGACATTGACGCGGGGCACGTGGACTGTGTGCTTGTCTATAAGCTGGATCGTCTGTCCCGCTCGCAGAAAGACACGCTTTACATGATAGAAGATGTCTTTTTATCGCACAATGTCGATTTCGTGTCTATGCAAGAGAATTTCGACACGTCCTCCTCGTTCGGGCGTGCGATGATTGGGATTCTCTCGGTTTTTGCCCAGTTGGAGCGTGAGCAAATTCGTGAGCGCGTGACAATGGGACGTGCGGAACGTGCAAAAGCGGGGCTTTGGCATGGAGGCGGCTATCGTCCGTATGGATATGATTATGTAGACGGGCATCTTGTCGTGAATGCGATTGAGGCGGTCATGGTGCGCGAGGTGTTCGATCTCTTCCTCAAGAAAACGCCGATCAACGCTATTGCCGCCATCATCAACGAGCGTTACGGTCGCTCCCTCGGACACTCCGGCATTCGCTCGATGCTCGATATGAAGCTCTACCTCGGTTTGATCTCATGGGAGGGGAACACCTACGAGGGCGAGCATGAGCCGATCATTGACGAGGTGACCTTCAAGCGAGCACAGGTGCTTCTTTCGGATCGTCGGCGTATTGCGGCATCAAAGCCATTCCCTTTCAAATCCAGAAACCTTCTCACGGGACTTATGCGCTGCGCCAACTGCGGGGCGAGCTATTTCGCAAATGGCGCATGTTCCGGACACGCACCGAATAAAAAATATCGACCATACTATTTTTGTTATTCTCGGGCTAAAACCAACCGGAACAAAGTCATTGACCCGAACTGCAAGAACCCCGCCTATGCCGTCGTTGATCTGGATGCGCGGATCATTGGAGAGATTGAGCGTATCGCACATGACCACGCGTATTTTCAAAAGCTGCGCACGCAAGAACGTAAGCGGCCCTCTCGCTCCGACGCGGATCGCACGGCACTCATGCAGCGCATCGACGAACTCGACCGTCAAATCTCGCGCGTTGTGGATCTCTATCAGCTCGGTACAATCAGCATTCACGAGATCGGGCAACGCACGCAAAAGCTTCAAGCGGAGCGAGATGCCCTGCAGACGACTCTGAACAATATGGAAGTACAGAAAGAAGACACGCGTCTCTCAGAGGAGAAGGCTCTGTCTCTCCTCTCCTCCTTTGACGCCGTGATAGAGACGGGTGAAATAGACGAGAAAAGAGAACTCCTGCAGGAGCTTATCAAGGAGATTGTCATTCTCCCAACGAAGGGAGAACTGGATATTGTCTGGAATTTCTGACGCACACAAAGCCCCGTGGCTCTCTGTTGAACTGCGGGGCTTTGTCGTAGGATTTACAAAAGGTCGCGTCGGACTATTTTCGTGAGACATTCCACGTGCGAAGTCTGCGGAAATAAATCTACAGGCTGGACTTCCTGCGTGAGATAGCCGAAGTCTTTCAATATGGCGAGGTCGCGCGCGAGTGTGGCGGGGTTGCAGGAGACGTAGACGATGCGCTGTGGTTTCATGTTGGCAAAGGTGCGAAGGACGATTTCGGTGCAGCCGGCACGCGGCGGATCGACGACGACGACATCGGGGCGAATGCCCTGCTTGTAGAGTGCCGGCATGACGGCGGTCGCGTCGCCTACGATGAACTCGGCGTTCTTTACATGGTTGTCGCGTGCGTTCTTTCGTGCGTCGAGGATGGCGGGCTGTACGATTTCGATGCCGTAGACCTTGCGCGCCTTCTGCGCAAGGAAGAGGGTGATTGTACCCGTTCCGCAGTAGGCATCGATGACGGTCTCCGTGCCGTGCAGGTCGGCATAAGCGAGTGCCTGCTCATAGAGGCGTTCCGCCTGACGTGTATTGACCTGAAAAAAAGAGCGCGGGGAAATGTGAAAGTTCAGCCGTCCCAAGGTATCGAGGATGGTCGGTCTGCCCCACAGCAGCGCGGTATCACGCCCCATGATGACGTTGTTGCGATAGGTCTGGATGTTCTGATGAACGCTGACGAGACGCGGAAGCCGCTCGCGCAGCAGACGGACGAAATCTTTGGCGCGCGGGAGCTGCTTGGTCGCCGTGACAATGACCGCCATCAGCTCGCCCCCGCGTCCGACGCGTCCGACGATGTGCCGCAGGATGCCCTTGTGTGTGTCCTCGTTGTAGACAGGAATATGCAGTTTTTCCGCAATTTCGCGCACAGCATTCGCAAGATCGTTGTTCATGGTGCGCTGGATGTGGCAGTTCTCCGTGTTGATGATGCGATGGCTGCCCTGTGCGAAGCAGCCGACAACGAGCCGGCCTTTATCGACGCCAATGGGAAACTGCATCTTGTTCCGATAGTTCCACGGGTCATCCGCAGGCAGTGTTTCGTTCACGGGAATCTGCGGGAGCTTGCCGATATGCGTCAATGCCTCTACGACTTGCGCACGTTTGGCATGCAGCTGTGCCTCATAGGAGAGGTGTTGGAGCTGACAGCCGCCGCATGCGTCGTAGAGTTCACAGCGCGGCGTGACGCGAGCGGGGCTCTCTTGCAGGATCTTCCGGATCCGTCCGCGCGCATAGGTCTTTTTGACCTCATCGATCACAGTGAGAACGCGTTCATTCGGCAATGCCTGCGGAACAAATACCGTGAAGTTTTCATATCGCCCGACGCCCTCTCCGCTCGTTCCCAGCCGCTCGATTTGGATTTCATAGCTCTGTCCTCTGCGGACGGGAATCATCTCTGCGGATCGCTTCGTCTTCTCTTTCGCTTTCATCGCTCTGCAAATGTCACCTTTTCAAATAATTCCAGCGGATGTTTCAGGAGGATGTCTGCGCCGTGCTCGGTCAGTTCCTCAGCCGGACGAAAGCCCCAGAGGACGCCGACAGCAAACGCGCCTGCATTGCGTGCCGTATCCATATCCACGCTCGTGTCGCCGAAATACAGCGTCTTATCCCCTGTAACGCCCATATTCTTCATGATATGAAGCACCTTGCTCGGATTGGGTTTGCGCGGCAGACCGTCCTGATCGCCGATGATCTCACGGAACATGTCGCGCGGAAACAGCTCCTCCATGATCGCCTCTGCCGCAGACTGATGCTTATTGGTGCAGACTGCCATCGGAATACTGCGCCGACGCAGCTCCTCCAGCATCTCCATGATGCCCGCATACGGTTTCGTCTGATCGAGCAGATGCGCGGCATAGCGCGCCTTATACTCCGCCATAAAGTCACGCACAAATGTTGCATCTGCTGCGCGGTCTGCAGGCAGAATCCGCTCGATAAGCTTGCGCGATCCATTGCCGACAAAGTAACGGTATGCCTCCACGTCATGCGCAGGAAATCCATGGCTGCGGAGGACGGCGTTCGCACTGTCTGCAAGATCATTCAGTGAGTTGACCAATGTGCCGTCCAGATCAAATATAGCGGCTTCATAGTGCATGGAAATCCCCCCATTATGAAATCATTGATTCCTGAGAAAAAACAGCCTTTCCCCTGCGGAAAAGGCTGTTTTCATGTCAGCCGAGTTTTTTTGCCAAGAGTTCGTTGACCATCTGCGGGTTCGCCTTGCCCTTGGACTGCTTCATGACCTGTCCAACGAGCGCCCCGATTGCCTTTTTATTGCCGCCCTTGTAGTCCTCGACCGCCTTTGCATTTGCGGCGATGACCTGATCGACAATATCCTCGATTTCCTTTGTGTCTGTGATCTGGACAAGTCCCTTGTCCTTCACGATCTTTTCGGGTGCATCGGGCGATGTCCACATTTCCTTGAACACGGTCTTACCGATTTTCGACGAAATTGTGCCCTTTGAAATGAGGAGGATCATTTCGCCGAGGCGCTTTGCATCGACGGGAGACTCCTCGATGGTCTTGCCCTCTGCGTTGAGGTTTTTCGCAAGATCGCCCATCAGCCAGTTTGCTGCGAGTTTTGCGTCAGCGCCCGTTGCAGTCACGGCGTCGTAGTACTCCGCCATTGCGCGCGAACTCGTAATGATTCCCGCATCGTACGCAGAGAGCCCCGCTTCATCCATCAGACGCGTGCGGCGTGCATCGGGCAGCTCGGGCAGCTCCCTGCGGATTGCCTCGATTTCTTCCGCGCTCGTCACGATCGGCGGCAGGTCGGGCTCCGGCATATAGCGGTAGTCGTGCGCCTCCTCCTTGCTGCGCATGGAGAGGGTGATGCCGCGCTCGGGATCCCATGTGCGGGTCTCCTGTATGATATGACCGCCGTCCTCGAGCACCTCGGTCTGGCGCTCGATCTCGTAGTTGATAGCATCCTCGAGTGCCTTGAAAGAGTTGATGTTCTTCATCTCCGTGCGCGTGCCGAGTACGTCCGAGCCGACGGGACGCAGGGAGACATTGATGTCTGCGCGGAGGTTGCCCTCCTCCATACGGCAGTTGGAGACGTCGATGTACTCCATGATCGTCTTGATCTTCTCCATGTAGGCGCGCGCCTCTTCTGCCGAGGACATATCCGGCTCGGAGACGATCTCGAGCAGGGGGACGCCCGTGCGGTTGTAGTCCACATTGGACGAGGCGGAGTCCTTGATCGTCGTGCCGGAGTGCACGAGTTTGCCCGCATCCTCCTCCATGTGGATGCGCGTCAGGCGGATGCGCTTCTTCCCCGCCTCCGTGTCGATGTCCACCCAACCATGCTCGGCAATCGGAAGATCGAACTGTGAGGTCTGAAAGTTCTTCGGCAGGTCGGGATAGTAGTAGTTCTTGCGATCAAACTTGCTGTACCCGTTGATCGTGCAGTTTGTCGCAAGCCCTGCCTTGATGGCATAGTTCACGACCTGGCGATTGACAACGGGCAGAACGCCGGGCAGTCCGAGGCAGACGGGACAGACATGCGTATTCTGATCTGCGCCGAATCCCGTGGCACAGCCGCAGAAGATCTTGGTCTTGGTCTTGAGCTCGCAGTGAATCTCAAGGCCGATGACGGTTTCGTATTTCATGCCCT
>ERZ773014.2211-NODE-2211-length-11559-cov-4.773209_pt1 | contig 11559 bp, 7 predicted proteins | sample MGYA00580841_ERZ773014 | MGnify/ENA primary metagenome ERZ773014 (study PRJEB29015, sample SAMEA2737989) | human oral metagenome | biome: human oral; feature: human-associated habitat; material: dental | place: China | collected 2067 ...
CAGATATGATTAACGACAAAATTGTCTAACTTTGCACTTGCTTATGGAATCCACCATCTCATACAGAATTGTTAAATATTTCTAACTCACAAATCTTTTTCTGTATTTCCCTTTGCCATTAGATTTCAATTTTCTATTTTTGCTATCGAAGACAACAGATTGCAATTCTTCCTCTTCTTTCCAGAGCAAGACTGTCTTTCAGCCGACAGAGGAGACTTCAAGAAGTTGTTTGAGGTTTTCTCTTTTTTGTTCTCACGCCGACTTGACGACAGAATCCAGAAAGACCTCCGGTTATTATTATTAACAATTAAAAAAGTTTTACTTATGGGTTCATTCAGAGCAACATTGGAATTGGGCGGCAAAGAATATGACGTCCTGTATTCAAACTACGAGTTCAGTCGCAATACTGACTCCAAAGGTAAGCCGTCGTCAAGTATTTCGGGCGGCAGAGTATCCGTTACGGTAGAATCAACAGAGGACACCACGGCTATTGAAGCAATGCTTAATAGTCAGTTCAAGGCTGTTGACGGAAAAATCATCTATAAGAAGACCGAAGAGGATGCCAAGATGAAGGAAATCGAGTTCAAGAACGCTTACATCGTTCATTACAAGGAAACCCTTGACACAACGAACGAGGTACCGATGACCATCGCCATGACATTCTCAGCCGAAACCATCACCGTGGGCAACGCAGAGTTGGACAACCGCTGGCCGAAGGCTTAGGCATAACATGAAATAAGTCGGTAACGGGCTTTCCTGCCATCGGACAAGAAGCCGGTGGAGGAGAGCCCGTTTCTTTTTATGAGAATATAATCAATATGATAATAGGAATATGTCGATTATCAACAATAATATCTCCGTCAGCATAGACGGTAAGCGGCTCTTCTCTTTCAAGTCGCTTAAGTTGCATCAGAGTATCAATGACCATCATTCGTTTGAACTGACGCTTGACCTCGAGACCGGAGGTAACAGATATGTCCACAATCTCAAGGACAGTGCGAAATGGCTTGGAAAGAAGATGACTGTTCGTATGAAGAAATCAGGAGCTCCGATATTTCTTGGGGTAGTGACCAATGTAAGCCTGCACCGTAAGAACAGCGATTTCGGACATATTCTCGTTTCAGGATATTCTACCACCTATTTATTGGAAAACGGGCGTAACTTCCATTCGTGGAGCAATTGTACATTAGATGATATTGTCAAAGGACTATGTACTGATGCTGGTGTTCGCATACAAGTTCATTCCGAATATACAGAAACGATTGATTACATCTGCCAGTATAACGAATCAGACTTCGCTTTCATGAAGCGTCTTGCCCTTCAATATAATGAATGGCTTTATTACAACGGCACAGAACTTATCTTCGGCAAGCCGAAACTTCCGGAGCCTGTCGGATTAGAATTCGGTACAAGCCTTACTTCCCTTGACATTGGGGTACAGACTTTGGCCCGTCCTGCTAAGGTATTCTCTTATCTTGCCATGCATGACCAAAGTCTTGCGGAGCCAACTCCCGATAATGCTTCTTCGGGACAGGACATCTTGGGGCGCAATGCCTTTCAGGCATCCTTGGACATCTTCAAAAAGCCGGCTAATCAATATGCCCTACCCCGCATCAATTATTCTACAGAGATGAGGAATTATGTCCGGAAGAAGCAGGAGGCAGAAGCGGCAGAATCACACTACGTTATTGGTACAAGTGAGCATACCGATCTTACTGTGGGGAGCATTGTGAAATTGACCAGTTCCTTTTTGGAACGCGTTGGCAGTGTTACGAGCGAGTCCCTTGGGCAATTCATCATTATTGACATCACGCATACGGCAAGTGAAGAGGGCTATTACAGCAACGAGTTCAGAGCTATTCCCGCAGTAACCCACTATCTGCCGCTTCCCGATGTGGCTATGCCGATAGCCGAGCCACAGATGGCAAAGGTTGCCAGGAATGATGACAAACTCGGTCACGGCCGTGTGAAAGTACAGATGAACTGGCAGACGGGGAACATGACTACGGATTGGATTCGGGTGATGACACCCGATGGTGGCAGCAGCGACGAAGTGCGCACCAACCGAGGCTTTGTCTTTATTCCTGAAGTGGGCGACCATGTGCTGGTGGGATTTCGATACGGAGACCCAAACCGACCCTACGTAATGGGAAGTCTGTTCAATGGAACTACCGGGGCAGGAGGATTTGCAGAGAACCATTTGAAAAGTATCCGAACACGAAGCGGGCATGCTATTGAGTTGGATGATTCTCCCTCTTCTTTGGGTATTACTATTAAAGATAACAAGGGGAATTATATTCATATTGATTCAAATGGAGACAACATTGTCGTTAATGCAGAAAAAGATATTACCTTCAATGCTGGTGAAACGTTTACAGTAAACTGCAAAAATGCCAATATCCTTGCGGAGGAATCCATCAATATGAATGCTGAGCAGGATATTACCAGTGTCTCCGGGGAAAACACGTCTATACAGGCAGGTGAATCTCTCACAGAGATAGCAGCAGACAGTTATATCCTGTCCGCCAGTGAAGCCAACGTCCAGGTCACAGAAGAGCATAACCTCCAGGCATCCACAATATCAGAGACGGCAGAGAAAATAAACATTGACAGTACGATGGAGGACCTTGACCTATCTTCTCCAAAGAAGGTCAACATTCAGAGTTCTGAAAAAGTAAATCTGTTCTAAACTATGTATATTCCTTTTAAAGCACTGACAGGGTCATGCAAGGTGCATGGAGTCAGGACAGAAGTTATGCCAGACGGGGTGAGTGAGACCAAATGTGAGGTTTCTATAGAGTTTGTTCCGCTTTCTAAAGATAGCAAAGTCAAAGCTGTAGTGTATCTACATGCCATTGCGGATGAAGACGATGCCACGGCATCATTTGTGCATGATATAGAGTCTACTCTTAACCCGATATGTATGGAATTAGACAGTAGAGGGAAATGTATTGGAATTTCAAACCATGACGAACTCTGTAGACGCTGGGATAACAGTCTCTTTCTTTTGCGTGCTAAGTATGAAGGAGAGTGGGTTGAAAAGGAACTACAGTTGTTGACTGATAGGGTTCATGACAAGAACCTTCTACTTAACATGATGAAAAGATATTACGTACTTTCAGAGTGGCTGGAAGCTGACTGGTCAGGCATAGAATTCACAGAAGGGAAAGGACACAGAGAGCACGAAGAGGTAGCCTTGGGAGTACCACTTCTCTTCTCACAAGATTGTTCCATTGAGGACACAGAAGAAGGAATATCGCTTCACATTGTTGGAAATGCGGACTTGAGAAAGAATGAAGTACAGCTTGAAAAGATTTCCCTCCTTGGTGAGGCTCAAATAGAAGATATAACATCTATAGAACAACATTGTATTGTGAAGACAACCAACCTTACAGGAGATCCTCAAACTGTATATAGTCATTATATGGTTAAAGGGCGGGAGCAGATACTTAAGGATATTGAAATAAGTCTAACCTTTCAATAAAGAAGAATGGAAACAGACAAAAATACATCAGCAGATCGTAATCGTAAACAGACTGGGAATAGTGAGGAGATTGTTGCAGATAGTGCAATTTGTACATGTGACAAAGGTTCCAAACCAGGAACTTTCCGTGTTACCAGCCAGCAGAAGATTTACTGTAACGGTGCAAGAAAACTTGTTGCCACAGACCAAGACAAGGATATAAAGTCCTTAAATTTTGGAAGCTGTGCAGCAAAGAATAATGGTCCTTGTTCTCCGAATATCGTTTGGAGTAATACGTATAATAAGATTGCCATAAAGGGTAAGATGTATCCCCTAACGGTCAAGAGTTCTGGTACTTGTAAAGCTGGAGGCGGTAGAATCAATATACAGACATCTGGTCAACAGGTTGTAGTAAAGCCTTCGGCTTCACCACGTAAGGCAAATAGTACGGCACATAAGAGTCCGGTGTTTACAGAAGAAGATTGGAAGCATTTGCCGCAGGAGGACGAGAAGAGTCAGAACAGACGTGTACCAGCAGCGGTGCAGGTAAACAATGTTCTTGTCAATGGAAAGAGAGAGATAACCATAACCCCTTATGATCATGAGGAGCTTCTTTTCACTACGTCACTTACGGCAGGAAGTGTACGGGATACCGGTGTCAAATGGGATGTCTGCCATGGCAATCGTATGATTGCTAAAGGGTTGACAGAAGCTCCAGCACGTACTTACTTTACCAAAGAAGGTACGTACTCTGTATATGCTTATGTTCATAAAGCAGGCTCACCCAAAGGCAAAGGTGTGGTCAGGATAACCGTATCCTACCCTAAGTTCAAAAGTATAGAATGGAAGGACGAGAACGGGAAGCCTGTTACTTACATTGGGTTGCGTAATAAAGTGTTTGCACATGTATCTTTGCCGGGCTGTAAGGGTATATCTGTCAATTGTCGCTTTTATTATAATGGATATGAGGGAAAAACCTATCTATCCGCCCTTACTCCAATAACCTTATCTGCTACAGGAAAAGTAAAGATAGCCCTTTCCCTTTCAAGCGACCAGTTAAAGAAGATAATAGAAGACCGTAAGCGTTTCAGCAATGGGCAGAAAATAAGGATATATCTGGAACTGAGTTCTCGACATTGGATAGAAAACTTAACAAAGGCTTCACAGCACCCTATCCTATTCAATGACACGATAGAGTTCCGCAGCCTGATCATTTATAAAGGTTCTGACTGCAAAGAAAAACTGCAGGGTGGTATTGCTGACAGCGGGAGTACGGTATACGTGCGTGTCTCTACTGCCAATATGGAAACCGGCAAGATACGTCTGGATGTATATAAGCAAGAAACAGGTAACCAAGAAGAGAAAAGTTCCAAACCATCACCTGTATATAGTACCAGTTGCCCTGTCAATAGTACGGGTGTCTATAAGTTCTCTTTGACGTTGGCAGCACCTCCGTACAAGGAAGGTACAGCCTACAAGGTTGTTGCCTCATGGATTTTCAGTAGTAATCAATCTTCCAACGGAAATGTAAATAATAATACTGGCAAACAGACCTCAAAGGAATCCAAACAATACATACTTAAAGGGAAAGAAGTCCTTTTCTCTGTCAAGCGACATATCCCAACGCCAAAGGCAGAACCCAGCAAGGCGAATGTTAATCGCACAGAGCCTGAAAAAGATGGATGTCCACGCTGTAATAAGGATGTTACATTAGAGGAAATAAAACAAATTTGCATAAATCAAAGTGGGAAATGTGTTATAGAAGATGACACTATGATTAAGGCCGCTTTGCCATATTTCAATAAATATCGAAAACTTGCAGGTTTAAACACTTGCATAAGAAAGGCTCATTTTCTAGCCCAGTTAGCTGCTGAAACAAGATTTTATGATTTACAAGAAAGGTTTAAGTATAGTAATCCTGATAGAATGATGGCGATATTTTCATCATATTTTGATTCTTTTAAAAGTTTAGATGCTAAAAAAGCAGAAGCACGTCGTTTGTCTAATTTATCTATGAATAAATCTAACTGGCCAATAATTGCAAATACTGTTTATAGCTCCAAAAATAAACTATCTAAAAATCACACAAAACAGGGAGACGGATGGCGGTATAGTGGAAAAGGCTTTCATCAAATTAGCTTGAAAGATACTTATACATCTATTGAAGAGTACGCAATTAAAGAGTGTGGGCTTGATGTTAAATGGGCATTGAACGACAACCCTTTTAAGTTAAAACAAAATCCATACGATGCTATTCTTTCATCAATAGTATATTGGAAGAAAGTGGGATTAAATGGTAGAGCCGTGGGCCTGTCAGACAAAGATGTAGACAATGTTTCTGCATTAATGAATAAATCAAAGAGTGAAAGTATAATAGTACCACGCCGTGAGTTCTTCCACAATGCAATCGAGGTCCTAAAAGTAGCTCAATGCATTAATTTATCTAATAAAAAATCAAAAAATAAAATATATACTTTTGACGGGAAATATGAAGTAAAAGAGAAAGAACTTTATATTGACGTTATAACTCCCTCAAAAAGAGATTTTGAGGGTCCAATGATAGTTTTAGACAGTAATGGTATTGTTTATAAGACACATTCTTTATGTAGAGGTAGTAATAGGAATAGACTGCGTAAGGCTGGTAATGGAGATACTCCAACAGGTAAAGCTTCCACAAGTTATTCTCCTAATAAACATCGTGGTAACCTTCGCTATGGAAATAATGGCCTGATTGAACTAACAGGAATCACTGGTGAATTTCAAAGAGCATCAAAAAATGGTAGAGACGGAATTGCAATTCATGGTGGTCATACAGTTGGATATGGTAAATTAATAAATGATAAAGGTAAATTAATGCCAACCTATGGTTGTATTCGGATTTATAATGATTCTATGAAAAGATTAACGGAGATATACAATGAATATAAAAATAAAAAATACAAAATATATTGTTATATAGAAGACTATAATGGAGACATTAATGATGTTTATGAGCATTATGAAATGAAAAAAGATCCAAAAGATAGTCAACGAACGGGAAATAGTAAAAAACAATGAATAGAAACATAAAAATAATATTATTCTGCTTGTTCAGCCTGACAATAATAAATTGTAAGGGTCAGCCTTCAGTTTCCAAGCAGAAAAAGGTAAAAACCGAATATGTAAATACAATACTAATGAAGAAAGAAGACAGTATGCAGTCTCTCATATTGGAAGAGTATGCAAAATCACATGGTTATAAGGCACCAAGCTATGAAGTGTTCAAAGAAAAGTGTCTACAGCTTTTTGGAATACGACTTCACCCGTCTGCACAAGTGTACAGCTTAGATATAAATGAGGATATTATATATTCTGTCAATGAGATTGGCAGGTTTATCTATACGGGCAACGAAAGCCTGTTTTATCAGCCAGCATTAGACCATGAGCCAACTATGGATGAAGCTCGTAAAGTTCTTTATACAAAGGAAAATGGTATAGCAGATATGTTCCTGGCATATAATAAATTATTATTCAATGACAATCCTTCTTCCTTGTCTTATTTCTATAAACATAAGGATAATGCAATAGATGTTGTCTTTGACTTGGATTATGAAAATAATGACCTGCTTATCCAGCGTGCCATAGAATACGCTTGCCAAAACGGTTATATTGTCAATGATGTTACGAACGTCTTATTCTACAATAATCCATCAAGGGGATATAGGAAGAAACTGATTACCATGTTTTACAAGTATGCAGAATCAAGCAAAGACCGTATGGAAACTTTTGAGAATCTTGTTTATGCCTATTATAAGCATTATAAGCAAATCAATGTGAAGCAGAAAGTGAAAGATGAATGTCTGGTATGTCTGTTGGATTGCTTGAACAAGTACGATGAGACACATCAAGACAATATCCTCAAGGTGATGGATAAAAAAGTATATCAGCATCTTTCTAATTTCATGTTAGTTGACAAAGAGCTTATACAGCGTATGGAGAAAAATAATTATTACGGGAGTACTGCTTTGCGAGATGTTGCAAAGGCTGTACTATTGTTAAGTTCTACAACAGATGATTTCGCAGATTATTATATTGAAGATCCTGATGGTTATACCAATGTACGAATGTCTGGAAGTTCTAAAGCTAAGATTATAACTCAGGTTAAATCAGGCAGCTTTGTTGATGTCATTGAGAAACGTGGAGATTGGTGGAAAGTAAAGACTGACAATGGTAAAGTTGGATATATTCACAAGAGTAGGATTAGATGTATTTAACTGTTTCTATTGGACTTTAATCACAACTCCCCCTAAAGAGGAAGCAAAAAATGGTTCTTCCGTTAAATGCGTAGACAGGTTAATAGAATGAGATTAATCGACATACATGGTATGATTACCCCCAATAAGATGGTTTTATAAAGGGGGATAAACTACATGATAAATGTAATTAGGTGCGATGTCTATCTGCCTTCTACAAACAACGTGTTCCCTTATTAATAAAAGTTTGTAAACTATTTTCACTTTCTTCAAAACTAATACATGCTCTTTTGTCATGCAAAAGACGCCTAATTGCCTTGCAATAGGTGCCCTTTAAGAGCCTTACTAACGCCCTTTTGAAATCCAATTAAGCACCTTTTATTTTGCTACTTTATAACTAATTGATTTCCTGTAGATTGCAGACTTGCTTTTTGTATGTAGTCTTGCCGTTATTTATTGATGTCTTGTTTGAATTTATGTAATGATTTTTCAGACACCTATCTGCAGAATTTGAAGTCTTAAATGAAAAGGTTTTCAATGTCAGAGGATGATAATAGGACAGATAGTTGATTGTCTTAGCTATGTTTTTGTTTAATGAGTAACTTCGGTCCTTTTTTTAAAGCAATACGAAAAGCGTCCACACATTTAATGGAAGAACCCAAAAATTTCTAAGGATTTCAGATATTTTTATATCTTTGCAGTATATTATTCAAAGTTATTAGAGGCTTGTTAAAATAGCCCACGCATATCAACTTTAAGCCATAAATATATTAAGGAACCGAAAATAGTTATCTTATGAAGAAAATATATCTTCTACTGCTTATTCTAAATGTAGTATTAATGAATGGATGCAAGGAACAGGCTCCAAAGCAGAGCTCAAAACAGCAGGTTCATCAAGAAAGAACTGTAAAGAGTGAGGTAGACTTGATAAAGAAGTATGACTACGAAATCAGAGAATATTATAGAGAACTTGCGGAAGTAGGAATTGATGGTGTCACAGTAATGCCTATAGACAAGAAAGTGGAATATACTGATCTTGCAGTAGAATTGAATTTCGAAATCCTTAAAAGGATGGGGTTTCTGCCTGTTAGTGATGCTGAGGCGCAAAAGGCCATCAAGAAGTATTATAATATAGATACATCTGAAAGTAATAACTCTCTGTTTAAAAAAGGACTTCGCAGATATGTATTTAAAGACGGGCTACCTCAAGAGCGCTTAGATCAGCGAAGGTCTATGGATGATGGAGCTACGGAAACCCTATTTTGCTTTTGGTATCGGAATATTTTTGTCCCTAAATATAACTATATTATATTCCACCCTATTATCGAAGGTGCTACCCTACTTGAAGGCTTTGATGATGAAGATGCTGATAATAATGTACTCAAAAAGGGTAAATTATCTTACAGGAACGATGAAGAGCTTTTCTATAAAAACCTGTTCATCTTCCACGACAGCAAGGCTGCACTCACATGGCTTATGAATAATGACAGGAACTTCCTTCGTGAGTTATTCCTGAAATACGGCTATGACAAGTCTGATGTAATCAATAAGATGATGATAGATGAAGTGAAAGAGGAAGGAGAACTCCCTATAGGGAAAGATTACAAGGAACTCTTTGTTTCAAAAGCTGCGGATGGAAGACTTCTCATCCATCAAGGACTGCTGCTGTATATGTTGAAACATGCTGACAGGAAGAACCTGTATTACTGTATGTTGGATGAATATTTATCATCCTTGCTGGACCTGGAAAATGAACCAGAGTTCGACGACCTGACGAAGGAAGAAAGATACAAAGCCGGTGCATATATCGGGTATTATTATGGTCTTATGTATGAGAAGTGTATGGGGACACCTTGTGATAATCAAGGTTTTGGATATGCCCTGTACTATCAGAAAGATTTTATTTCATACATCAAGAAGAATAATTACTTCCACCTAAAGGACTTCGATAAGATAATACAAAGGCAATATGACCGGTATCAGGAAGGAGTTGAGATAGAAAGTCATCGTATGTCTGGTGAGTAGCATAATATTATGCTATTCTTTGACGTTATGAAGACATCGTATATGTATCAACATTCTATATTGCTGGAAGGGGGGCGTTGAATGTTCAGAATCGTAGCAAATTCATCCTGTAAACAGCTGTTCATAGCATAGATAAAAGTCAAGATATGAAAAGGAAGGTAGTACTGATACTAATTGCCTTGTTGTTTTTCATAGTGTACTCTGAAGCACAGAGAAAGACAGGGCGTCCTTTGCCAAAGGTGCATAAAGGAGCTGCAGGCTCCTTGGTTCAGCCTGTCAGCGACAAGACGCTGGCAGACTGGAATGCTATCCATCGCACGTATGCCGCAAAGAAATACCAACCGAAAGACAGTTGGGAACTTGTGTCCTACTATGATTATTCGGTCACAGAAAATGAGAAAAGCTTAGAGGAACTTCGGAAAATGAAGATACAGATACTTGGTGACCCTATCCTTTATCTGAATGGGAAGAAAATCAAGGTTTGCCGTACTGACCGTGATCCATTTATGTACGAACGGGATGCACTTTACTACGCCTATCTAAAGGATTACTTTGCTCTTCGTGGTATCAATATGTCCAAGTCAGTTCCTGTACTGCTTATACAGTCATCTGAGGACGAGATATACAGCGATATGCTGGAGTATATTTATACTGGTGAGTACCTTGTGTTGTATCATAATAACATTGCTGGTGTTTTCAAATACGTGAGAAGATCTGGTCAGGGACAACCTTCTCTTGATGCAAAGCTGGAATATACTCAGGCCGACTTGTATCAGGATGTAAAAAAGGAGATGAGTAGCAAGCGTGCCCGTGAATATAATATTCGTCCCTATAAAGGAAAACTGAAATTATGTATGGGAAATAGTATATCCCAGATGAACAGCAGTGATGGTTTCTATTTCGTGAAACTTCCTAACTATAAGTCTTTCCCTATTTTTGTTGCTTATAACTGCAACGAAGACGATGAGTTTCTTATATATACCTACAAGAATGGGATGATAGACGACGACAACAATATCAACATCCTTGCCTTCAGCTCATATAATGACATAAAGGAAGACTTCGCTATCTTTACGGATGGTACAATCTATGTGCGAACTGTAGAGGGTAAGAAAACCTCCATAGATGTTTACCGTATCAATGACAATGGAGAGTTCTATCAGTTGAATTAAAGCCGTTGTTTCATGGCTTTTCAGTAGTAGTCAATCGTCCAATGGAAATGTAATTAATAGAAATAGACAGACCTCAAAGGAACCCCAAACAATACATACTTAAAGGGAAAGAAGTCCTCTTCTCTGTCAAGCGGCATATCCCCATGCCAAAGGCAGAACCCAGCAAGGCGAATGTTAATCGCACAGAGCCTGAAAAGGATGGATGTCCACGCTGTAGAGAAGAATGGACGGATATGCTTCCAAGACTAAAGCAGGTTTTTGGGAAAGTATCATCTAATAGGCTAAAGGCAGTTGCACAAACCTACACTGAACATATGAAAACTTTAAGAATGGATACGTGTTGGGTAAAAGCACATTTCTTTGCACAAGCTACTATAGAAACCGGGTATACTCTTAATATTTCTGAGAATATGAACTATCGGAGAGAAAGATTTGAGGATATTTTTCCGAGCAAAATATTCAAGGGAAGATGGTAGTGTCTAAAAAAGTGTGTAAGCTCGACTCAATCGTCGACTCTCATCCCACTATCTGGCTATCTATATTGATGCCATCTTTATTGCTACCCGGATGGATCAGCAAGTATCCAAGGAAGCCTACTATACCATACTGGGTGTGTTGGAGGACGGAAGTCGGGAAGTGCTTACCATTGTGAATTATCCAACCGAAG
>ERZ773014.2215-NODE-2215-length-11557-cov-17.270822_pt1 | contig 11557 bp, 10 predicted proteins | sample MGYA00580841_ERZ773014 | MGnify/ENA primary metagenome ERZ773014 (study PRJEB29015, sample SAMEA2737989) | human oral metagenome | biome: human oral; feature: human-associated habitat; material: dental | place: China | collected 2067 ...
AAATTCCGCTTTAAATTTTTCATTTAAAAAGCTACTTGAAATTTTGTTTTAAAATTTTATTGCGCCGCGCTTTAAATTTTGCTATTAAATTTGCCGTTAAATCTAGGTGACGACATGCTAGATACGCCATTGCTGCCGCTTATGTATTTTGCGATGAGATTGACGGCGGGTTCGGTTTAAATTTTACATTCTGCGGCGGCTAAAATTTAGAATTTATGTCTTGCTATCGCAAATATTTGCTCTTGTCCATGCGGTTTAGCGTTGGTATGCGCCGCCACGATATTTTTCTTTCATACGTAGCGATCGAGTTAAAATTTAGTCTTGCGCGCTCTATGATCTATTTCGGCGACCGGCTACCGACGTGCGAGCAAGCAGTATAAAATTTACCGCGCGCCGCCAACGCACGTTCTGCATAAATTTTTATCGCGCTCGTCGTTGCGAGTATGAAAAAGCAGTATCGAGCAGTAAATTTTAAACTATCTCGCCGTATGCGCTTAAAACAGCGCCATGCTTTGCGGGCAAAGCGCGCTAGGCCTTTAAACCGTCAAATTTCAACTCCCAAATTCCTCGTAAAATTTATTTAGATAATCGGCGTAGTAGAAGTTTTGATTTCTAGCGTCAAATCTGCCCGCCAGCTCTAAAGCCGTCTTGTAGTCGCCCTCATCGCCAAATGCGCTAACGGCGATGAAAAATCGCAGGTCGTTTAGATCATCGTTGCTATCTAGTATAGTGTGCGAATGCTTACGCGCCAAGCTTAGCGCTGTTTCGTGCTCCCCCAGCCTAACAGCGATCTCGATTAGCGGCGCGATTTGATTTATGACTCTGGGATTTGACTCTATCGTCGCCGCGGCCTTTGGCAGCAGGGTTTTTGCCTCCTCTATCTTGCCCGTCTTTATCATGCTAAAAAGTATCGGCGCGTAGGTTATGTGCGGCACCTCGGAGCAAGTTAGCTCGCCCGAGAGTATCGGCTCGGCAAGCTCCAGCGCCGCTTCATGCTCGCCTGTAAAATTTAAATACGCGATCTCATCGCTGGCCTCGCACGCCTCGCAATCACCCATGTCGTCCTTGGCGAGCTTTTTCCACAGCTCATAGTTTGCCTTCACCTCTCTAGTATCACCTATGTCGATGTTTTGATTCATCAAGGCCTTGTAGTAGGCCGCCAGCGAGAGCTCCAAGCGCTCGTAGTAAAACAGCATCGCCTCGTTTGTCTCATCTATGAGCTCCTTTTCGATCACGGAGCTTTTGGCGATGCCCGAGACTATCCATTTAAATTTCCACAGGCAGTCCGTAAAGTCGCCGAAATTTGGGTATTCGCTATCTTTTAAATTTTGCGCGATATAGTCCGTGAGCCACATTAGCGCTCTGGTTCTTAAAAACGCGCCGAATTTTTCAAAATCGTCGTTTAAAACAAAGTCGCAAATTTGCGCGGCAAACGCCAAATCCTGCGCCTCTACGGCGTCTCTTATCGCATCAAATAGACACTCCTCCTTATCTATCACGCTTTTAAGCTCATTTAGCTTTTCATAAAGCCCCTCTAGCGAGCCCTGCTTCATCTGCGCTCCTCGTTAAATTTTGCGATAATTATATCCGTTTAATCTGAAGTTAAGCAACTCGCTGCGATTTTAAAACCCAAAAGGCAAAATTTATAGCGTTATCTTAAAGCAGTTTTGCTCGCGCCATTTTAGCGCCCTATCTGCCGCCGCGATAGGCAAATTTCAGCTTTGTTATATAAATTTGATATTAAAATGCCGTACTCATAAATTTTTAAAAAAAGGGGATTTATGGACATAAACATACAGCGCCTTAAAAGCGAATTTGAGCAAATAAGCCGCTTTGGAGCTTTGGCGGGCGGCGGGCTTACGCGGCTTGCATTTTCGCGCGAGGATAAAGAGGCGCGCAATCTCCTCATATCGCTACTTCAAAAAGAAAATTTCAAGATCAAAATCGACGATACGGGCAATATTTTCGCTAAATTTGGAGGCGTTAAAAATCCCAATCTGCCGTCCGTAAGTGCTGGCTCGCATATCGATAGCGTGCCGCAAGGCGGCTTTTACGACGGCACGCTAGGCGTCATGGCGGCTTTGGAGGCGATCCGCACGGTACGAGATAGCGGAGAAAAGCTTGCGCGACCGCTGGAGCTCATCGTCTTTGTTTGCGAGGAATCAAGCCGCTTCAAAATGGCGACCGTAGGCAGCAAGATAATAAGCGGCAAGCTATCGCGGCAGCGGCTAGACGAGCTAAAGGATCGGGACGGAATTTCGCTATTTGACGCCATGCAGGAGTTTGGGCTAAATCCCGCAAATTTAAAAAACTGCATCCTGCCGAAATCCAGCTTTCATAGCTATATCGAGCTTCATATCGAGCAGGGGCCAGTATTGCAGAGGCGGGGTATCCCCGTGGGCATCGTCACGGGTATCGCCGCGCCCGTGCGATACGAGCTGCGGATCGAGGGCAGAGCCGATCACAGCGGCGCTACGCCGATGGATATGCGCTGCGACGCCCTAGCTTGCGCGAGCGAGATCGTTTTAAGTGCGGAGAGGATCGCAAAGGCGGGCAAAACCACGGTTGCGACGACGGGCTATGCAAACGCACTTCCCGGCGTGCTAAACGTGATCCCGGGCACCTGCACACTAGGTCTTGATATACGCGATATCGATGAGGAAGCGCTTAGGGCGGCGGACGATCAAATTTGCGCCGCGATAGATGAAATTTGCGCTCGCAGAGGGTGTAGATTTGAACTAAAAAATCTCATCAAAGATCGCCCCGTAAAGCTAAGCGAGGAGATGATAGATCTGCTTGAGAGCTGTGCCGGCGAGCTTAAAATTCCAAGCCTGAGGCTTCCTAGCGGCGCGGGACACGACGCGATGAATATGACGGGGCTTGCGGATCGCGTGGGGATGCTTTTCGTGCCGTGCAAGGACGGCATCAGCCACAACGTAAACGAAAGCATAAACTGGAACGACGCCTTCGCCGCTACGAAGGTTTTAGCCGCGGCGATGTTAAACTTAGCCAAAAAATAAAGGAGAGAAGATGGATGCTATCGCACAAAAAGTAGAGGCACTCAAAGGCGAGATGATTGGGGATCGCAGGTTTTTTCACTCGCATCCAGAGACGGGTTGGTTTACTTTTTTTACGACCGCCGTTATCGCAGATCGTATGCAGCGCCTGGGCTATGAGATAAAGCTCGGCCGCGAGGTGGTAAAGGCTGAAGCCAGACAGGGCGTAGGCAGTAAAGAGGCCTGCGAGAAGGCGAAGCGGCGCGCCAAAGAGCTGCTAAACGTGGATCAGATAAAATTTCTTGATGTGATGGAGGACGGACTAACGGGTCTCGTAGCCGAAATAGACACGGGGCGCGCGGGCAAGACGGTCGCTTTTAGATTTGACATAGACGGCGTGGACGTGACCGAGAGCACGGATGCGGACCACCGCCCTTTTAAGGAGGGCTTTCGCTCTGATATTAGCGGCATCACGCACGCGTGCGGGCACGATGGGCATATCACGATGGGGCTTGCTCTGGCAAAGCTGATCGCGCATAGCCTAGACGATTTTAGCGGTAAATTTAGATTTATCTTCCAAACCGCCGAGGAGGGCACTAGAGGCGCCGTGGGTATGGAAGCTGCGGGCGTTACTAAGGGCGTGGATTACTTGCTGGGCGGTCATATCGGTTTTCAGGCGACCACTATGAGAGGCATCATCTGCGGTACTAAAAAACTGCTTGCGACCACTAAATTTGACGTAAGCTTACAAGGCAAGTCCGCTCACGCCGCGGGCGCGCCGCAAAACGGAGCCAATGCCCTGCTCGCCGCAGCCGAAATGGCGCTTGATATGCACGGCATCACGAGGCACGCAGACGGCGTCACGCGTATCAACGTCGGCGTGCTGCGCGCGGGTGAAGGGCGCAACGTCATCGCGCCCAACGGCTATCTCGCGTGCGAGACTCGCGGCGAGAGTACGGAGCTGAATGAGTTTATGAAGTCCAAATGCATGGACATAGTGGAGGGCGTTTCTAAAATTTACGGCGTCAGCTACGACGTGCAGATTACGGGCGGTACCGCAGGCGGCGATAGCGATGAGGATAGCACGCAGCTTTACGAGGATGCGGCGAAGGCATCGCCGTTTATCGACGATGATAAAATCGTAAGGGAGCTAAGTTTTGGTGCATGTGAGGACTTCGCGCATTTTATGCGCTCGGTACAAGATGCGGGCGGCAAAAGCGGATACTTGATGATCGGCACGACGCTTGCGGCGGGACATCACAACGCCAAATTCGACTTCGACGAGGACTCGTTGCTTGCGGGGGTGGACGTGTATCTGCGCTGCGCGTATAAGCTAAACGGCAAAGTTTAAAGGAGATGAGATGAAAAGAGCACTACTTCTAAGCGCTTCCAGTTACAAAGACAGCGGCTATCTGAACCACTGCAAGGGGTGGATCAAGGAATTTTTAGGAGGTCTTTGGGAGGATGAAATTTTATTCATTCCGTTTGCGGGCGTTAGGCGCACAAACGAGCAATATGAGCAGAAGGTCGCAGACTGCTTGGAGAGCAACAATATCAGATCGATCCACCGATTCGCCGATATGAAAGCCGCCGTTAAAAATGCCAAATCGATCTGCATCGGCGGCGGCAATACCTTCGTGCTGCTAAACGAGCTTTATAAATTTGATCTTTTAGGCGCGATTAAAGAGGCGGTGGACGGCGGCACGCCGTATTTCGGCTGGTCTGCGGGCGCAAACGTCGCGGGCAAGACGATGATGACCACCAACGACATGCCGATCGTCTTCCCGCCTTCGCCGGTAGCTCTGGGGATCTTTCCGTATCAGATCAATCCGCACTTCATAAGCGGTAAAATTTCAAACCACAACGGCGAGAGTAGGGAGGAGCGGCTGGAGGAGTTTTTGATCGTCAATCAAAACGACAGCGTCTATGCTATGCCCGAGGGTAGCGCGTTTTTGATAAACGGAAACGAGTGCGAAGTGATGGGGCATGCGGACGTGCTGAAATTCGAGTACAAAAAAGAGATCTCGCGCATCGCCGTGGGAAGTAAATTTAAAATTTAAAAGGAGTTATCATGCAGACGTTTAGGCTATTTTTGGCGCTTGCGGGTATCGTCGCAGTCGTCGCTTTACTGATCATTAAAAAGGATACTAAAACCGTGCTTATCGGCGTGGGTTTGGTGCTGTGCGTGCTTTGTCTAAAGCCGCTGGACGGGCTGGGCGCCTTTACCTCGTATATGACCAAGGCGGGGCTTATTAAGGCGATCTGCGCCAGTATGGGTTTTGCCTTCGTGATGAAATTTACCGGCTGCGACCGCGCGCTCGTAAATTTACTAACCAGACCTCTTGGCAATATCGGATTTTTATTAATCCCTATCGTCGTGGCGCTTACATATTTTATCAATATCGCTATTCCCTCCGCTGCGGGCTGCTCGGCTGCGGTAGGCGCTACGCTGATCCCCGTGATGATGGCTGCGGGCGTTAAACCGGAGATGGCGGGAGCTGCGGTATTTGCGGGAACTTTTGGTAGCGTTTTAAGCCCGGGCTCGGCGCACAACGTATTTGTCGCCGATATGGTAAAGGCGCACAATCCATCCTACACGGTTCAAGACGTCATCGGGGTGCAGTTTTCCAGCGCGATTACCGCTTTGATCGTGGTTTTGATCGTAATGAGTATAACGGCGATAGTTTGCAAAGACTACACCAAGGGGGTGAATTATCTAGCGCAAAGAGAAAATTCCGCAGGTGCAGACGGCGCAAGCTCCGCCGCATCTGCCGACGGTTCAAATTTAGACGCGCAGCCTCAAAAGATAAACGTCTTATACGCGCTTATGCCGCTAGTACCGCTAGTGATCTTAGTAATCGGCGGCACGAGCCTAAATCAGGTCTCTTTTTTAAAATGGACGAAGATGGGCGTCGCCGAAGCGATGCTGCTGGGCGCTATCCTCACCATCGCCGTTACTCTAACCGATCCTCAAAAAATTACGAAGGAATTTTTCAAAGGAATGGGTAGCGCGTATGCCGAGATCATAGGTATCATCATCGCAGCAGGCGTCTTCGTCGCGGGTCTTAGCGCGTGCGGGGCGATCGATTTCGTAATCGAGTGGCTTAAAAACGAGCAGGGTTACGTAAAATTCGGCGGAACCTTCGTGCCGTTTTTTATGGGCGTCGTAACGGGCTCTGGAGATGCGGCGTCGATGGCGTTTAACACCGCCGTGACCGTGCACGCCGACGCGCTAGGCTTTGAACAAGATAAGCTCGGTATGGCGGTTGCGATAAGCGGCGCGCTAGGCAGGAGCGCATCGCCGATCGCGGGCGCTTGCATCGTTTGCGCGGGACTTGCGATGGTAAATCCTATTCAGATCGCCAAAAGAACGGCTCTAGGGATGTTTATATCCGTCTGCGTCATCGCATTTGTCATTTTATAAAAGGCTCATTTGTGGATATTGTGCAGAGGTTTTTAAACTACACCAAGATCAACACCACCACAAATAGAGTCGCGGGCGCTGCGGGCATAATGCCCTCAAACCCCAAGGAGCTTGAGCTAGCAGGCCTCATAAAAGGCGAGCTAGAAGCTCTAGGCATAAAAAATATCAGCCTGAACGAAAAGTCGATTTTAATCGCTAAAATTCCCTCAAATTTAAACTCGCCCGCTGCGAAAGTAGCGTTTTTTGCCCATCTTGATACCAGCGCCGAGCAGACGAATGATACCAAGGCTCAGATCGTAAGATACGAAGGCGGCGATATCTGCCTAAATAAAGAGCTAGAGATCTATCTTAAAGAGAGCGAAAATGAGGAGCTGCAAAATTATAAAGGAGATGAGATCATCGTAACGGATGGCACCAGCTTGCTAGGCGCCGACGATAAGGCGGCGATCGCCGCGATCGTGAATGCGCTGGAATTTTTCGTCCAAAATTCACAGATCAAACACGGAGAGATAATCGCCTGCTTCGTACCGGACGAGGAGCAGGGCTTGCGGGGCGCAAAGGCACTGGATGTAAGCGAGATAGGTGCGGACTTTGGCTACTGCCTTGATTGCTGCGGCATCGGCGAGTTTATCTACGAGAATTGGAACGCGGGCGATTGCGTCGTTACCTTCAAAGGCCAGTCCGCTCATCCGATGAACGCCAAGGGCAAGCTCGTAAATTCCTTGCTTTTGGCGCATAAGTTTATCTCGCTGCTGCCCGCAGGCGAGGCGCCCGAATACACAGAGGGCAAGGAGGGCTATTTTTGGGTCAAGGAGCTTAGTGGCAATAGCGCAAAGACCGTCCTAAAGATCGACGTGAGGGAATTTGACGAGAAAAGATACGAGCAGCGCATGGAATTTTTGCAAAAAACTGCGGACGGGCTTCGCGCAATCTGGGGCGATCGGATCGAAATTTCGCTAAACGATCGCTACAAGAACGTCTATAACTTTTTGAAAAACGACGACGCGCCAGCAATTCGCTTTGCGAAGCAGGCTTTTAAAAGCCTAAATATCGAGCCCAAGATCAAGCCTATGCGAGGCGGCTACGACGGCGCCGTCATCTCCGCAAAGGGGCTGCCGTGCCCGAACCTCTTCACCGGCGGGCATAATTTCCACTCGATCTACGAGTATCTACCCGTAGGCTCTTTAAAAGCGGCGAGCGAGGTGGTTAAGCAGATCATAACGCTAGCGGCGGCGCGAGCCTAGCTCGGCCGCTTTCTACTCCGCGCGCAGATTTGATTTTAAATTTGGCTTATTCATTCCGCCGCGAAATTTTACTCTGCTCGGCGGAATTTTATCTAGCGGACGGAATTTTGTTTAGTAACGCGAAATTTTATTTTACTAAGCAGAATTTCGCGCAGCTATGAAATTTTGCTTTGCTCTGCTGAGCAAGCGGCTTGGCTAGACAAAAGGCGCGTTGTAAAATTTTGCCGCGCCCCGTGCTTTACGGCCCGCTTATTGTCACGTCTTTAATGCTCTTTGCGTATGGTGCGACCGCGCATTTTTACAGCTTGCCGCGTTAGGCTGCGGCAAATTTTATATTTCGACGATTTAGATGGCTAGCAGACACGCCGTATTGACCGACAAAATTTTATCCCCGCAGCATGCAGAGCGGACGTTTTTAGCGCAAGCGAGATCTATTTTTCGGGCGACACAGCGTCGTAAACGGGTCTTAAAAATGGCACGGAATTTCTTTAAATTAAAATTTTGCCGTAATGCGCGGCTTGCGCTGAATTATCTATAAACCGCGCGGGCTAAATTTAAGCACTCCGTTTAAAATTTCATCGCAATACTTTTTTATTTTGAAGGCTTAATATAAGCCTAAAAAATAGGCTTGAAATTTATAAATTCATATGCTCAAAAAGAATTTTAAATCAAGTAAATTCCATGCAATATTTATAGCATCGAGTATGTTAGACGTAAAATCCTGCGTGGTTAGGATGATAAATTTTGCCATAAAATTTTATTGCAAAATTATACGATCAGGCTCGCAGTACGCTTAATCTTAGCTGCGAATAAAGTCATTTAAGCCCTAAAGCTTATGCTACTAGATAAGCTTAATGGGTATTTATAAAAACAACTCACGCCGTAAAATACTTGCGACAATTTCGCGCAATATTGCTTTTAGGAATTAAATTCCGCGACGTCAAATCATAAAATTTTTAAGAATTTCGAGCTATTCAAGAAGCGAAAACGTCTATTTTTTCGCTTCTTTCGGCACGATCGGCGGGTCAAGCTGCATGATCTTATCGCCTAGGCGCTGAAAATTTGCAAGGCTTTTTAGGTGGAAATACGCTAGCTCCAGATATCCGCGGCGCGCGAAATCCGCAAGCTTTTTATCGCTTAACTTCAAAAGCTTTTCGCGATTTACGACCGAAAAGCCATTCAGCAGAGACGATTCCTTGCCGCTAGAGTTGATGCCGAGCTCCTTGGCTTCTAAAATCCCCGCCTTTTGAAATTCCGCTGCGGCAACGCGCGTGCGCATATCCAAATCGGCGTAATTTTTCATCACCTCTTTTAAATTTTCCAAAAACGGCGTCGGCTTACCGTCTTTAAAAAGCGCCTCGCCGTCGCCTTTGATTTGCTGTGCGTCCTCATCGAAGCAGATCGCCGTCTGCTCGCCGATTTGAGCTAGGAAAAACGGATAGTTCTGCACCGAAGAAGGTACCGTTCCTTTATAATCCTTATCGATTAGGACGTTTTTGGTGCGCCCTAGCAGCGCCACCATTTTGGGCTCTTTTTCGATAGTAAATACTATAACGAGGTTGTCTGCGCAAAACGGAATCTCCGGCGCGATCACCGGCACGAAAGGCGCGGTAGGAAATGCGTCTGCGTGATACTGCAAATCCGCGTGTTTAACGCTATCTAATACAACTGGGGTCATGTTGGTCCTTTAAAAAATTTTAGCAATTATATAAAAAATAATATTAAAATTCTAAAGGATTTTAAAATTTCGCCTGTTTTGTTCGCAAAAATTCAAACCTTTGGAATTTTAAATTTGATAGAATTACCGTTAAATTTAAAGGAGCGCAGATGGATTTAAACGAGCTTTTAGCGCTTGCCGAAGACGCTGCGAAAAAGGCAAACGCCGCGATAATGCAAAACTACGATAAATTCGACATTTTCATCAAAGCGGACAGATCGCCGCTTACGAATGCCGATCTTGCGGCAAATGATGCGATAATACGCACTTTGGAGCCTAGCGGTATCGCGATCTGCTCGGAAGAGCGCGTGCTGGATAGCAAACGGCGCATGAGCGAGGAGAGATTTTGGCTCATAGATCCGCTGGACGGCACGAAGGAGTTCATCGCGCGCAACGGCGAGTTTTGCGTCTGCATCGCGCTGATCGAGCATGGGCGCCCGATTTTAGCGGTAATCGGCGTGCCCGTAATCGGCGACATATATAGCTCAAATGGCGGCGGAGTCTATAAAAACGGCGTGCTGCTCGCTCGCCCAAATAGCGCGCCGCAAATTTTCATGCAAGGGCACCATAGCAGATCTGCAAAATACGTGCAATTCGCGCAAAAATTTAAAATGCAGCTAGTGCGTAAAGGCTCTGCGATAAAATTTTGCATCTTAGCCGAGGGGGGTGCGAGCGCGTATGCGAGATTTAGCGATTGCTCGCTCTGGGACATCGCCGCGGGAGATTTTTTGCTGCATCAAAATGGCGGAGCGGTAGTAGATCTAAAGACGATGAAGGCGCCGCTTTACAACGGGAAAAGCTTGATAAATAACCATTATTTAGCGGTTGGCGCGAATGCAATGAAAAATTTATCCAAAATGTTAGAATTTGCAAAGAATTTTTAAGTTAAATTTATAGTAAACGCTCTATAATATAAGTCCAAAATTTTTTATCAAAGGATAAAAACATGAAGGGTTTTACTATGATCGAATTAATTTTCGTGATCGTGATTTTAGGTGTTTTGGCGGCAGTTGCCATCCCAAAACTAGCAGCTACGCGCGATGATGCGGAGGTGGTGAGGACGGCGCAGAATATATCTACGTCGCTAACGGATGTTATGGGTTATTATATCGCAAAAGGTGAGTATAATAGCAACTTTTCAAGTATGACAAATGTAACTAATCCTATTAAAATTAGGCAAAATGTCTGTGCTACTTACGAGTACAACAGCAATACTCAAATGACATTAAAAAAGAGCTATGGTGGGTTGTGCGAAGCAGTATGGAAAGTATCGAGCCTAAAAACTATAAATAGTATTTATAGCTCAGATGCGTTACTAATCGTCCAATAATTCTTATCGGGTGCGAGCTAACATCGCACCCTTTTATTTATAAATCTAAGCAAAATTCCAATCGTCCAAATAATTGCGAAAAATATAAAGATAAAACTCCAAAATTGCGCTAGATCCACGCTTTTGCTTGTCGGAAACAGATACCAACCTCCGCTATAAAGTGCCGTTAGTTTGGCTTGCAGTCCGTCTAGCATTGCATCAGCCGGCACCGCCGGTACGTCGAATGCGCAGCTGTTAAATGGCTTAAAAATTGGCACTATGCTTAAATCGAAATTTAAAAACCTCACCGCTCCACCGCAGCCGCTCATTCCACCCATATCTCCGCTCCCTCGCAGTACCGTGTGAATTTTAGCTAAATTTAATGACGATACGAAGCCCAGCGCCGCGCCGTAAAACCACACCGCATATCCGCAGATAGCAATGTAAACGCTCTTGCCGCAAACTGCTAAAATCGCCGCTCCTAGCGCTATGGCGCAAAGTGCGAATCTCACGTGAATGCTAAAGCTTTCCGGATAGATAAAAAGGAATTTTTGCAAAAAAAAATATGAAAACGCTAGCCAAAAAAGCGCCCAAATAGCGCAAAAGGCGAGAAATCTTTTAGAGTATCTGTTTTGAAATTTTAAAATCATAAAAATCCTTTCTGCGCATAATTTTATAATAAATTGCAGATATTTTTGCTAAAATCCCAGCTTTTATAGCAAAAATTTAAAGCAAAGGGTAAAATTTTGAGGAATTTTTTACGCAAATTAGAAAGAGCTTTTGATGTGTTCGCAAACATCTTAGGCGTATTAAGTATCGTATTTTTGGCGCTTTTAGTTATAGTCGTTTTTTACAATGTTGTGGCGC
>ERZ773014.2216-NODE-2216-length-11555-cov-5.995913_pt1 | contig 11555 bp, 10 predicted proteins | sample MGYA00580841_ERZ773014 | MGnify/ENA primary metagenome ERZ773014 (study PRJEB29015, sample SAMEA2737989) | human oral metagenome | biome: human oral; feature: human-associated habitat; material: dental | place: China | collected 2067 ...
AAAATTCATAATTCTTACTTGCTATACCGGATACATCAGAATAGGATATTAGATTGGTTTTATTTTTATCCCAAAACATATCATACTCTTTCAACTTGTCAGAATTTTTAACTTTTGACCTAATTGCATCTATATTAATATCAGCCACTTTTGAGGCATCACTTTGAATAAGGTAGCTTTTGTTTTTAGCATCATAGCTATATTCCAAGCCTGCATCTAAAGCAGCATATATAAAGCCTATATAACTGACATAGCTGCTGCTTATCAATGCACCGCTGCTTAAGTTTGATTCATGTTCTGATTTTTGCCAGTTTGCACCGCCATCCTGACTTATATATGCTTCCTTCCCATCAGTCAATATATAGACAGCAGTTTCCATGCCTTCTTCCTCCATTGATAACATATAAAGTATATCTTCATTATACCTGACTTTATCAACTACCAAAGTTGAGTCTAAACTACTTCCTGCTGTCTTTAGCACAATTTCAGCAGAATCAGCAGATAAAAAGTCATCTAAAGAATCAATCAACGCCTTTTTCACTTCTTCTGCATTCTGTGTATTAGCATGAGTTTCTTCTATTTCGATTTCTTCTGTTTTACTTTCTTTCTCTGTTGTAGACTCAGATACTTTCTTTTTCTTTTTTTTCTTATGCTTTTTTTCTGTGCTTTGCTCGGTTTCTTCCTTAGTGGTAAAACTACATCCGCTTACAACACTGCAACAAGCTAATATAGATATCATAAATACTAACAGCTTTTTCTTTAACATAATTTACTGTCTCCTTTACTTATAAAAATTATCACCGTAGTAACATTTTAATACTTTAAGAATTTAAAATCAGAATATGTATCTGTATCCTCCTCATAATCATCATCTTTTTCCTTTAAATTCTTGAATATATTGATCAACTTGTTCTTATCTTCTATATCACTTGCTCCCTCTTTTAATTTTACTATAGAGGAATGTTCAACTACTTCACCGCTTTCATCAGATAGTGTCTCAAAAATAAAAAATGAATCATCTTCAACGCTAAATATATAATCCCTTTTAAATATGTCATACTCAGAATAATCCATCTTTATATTGTTTTCATTTTCAAGCAGAAGTTCATCATATAGATCCAGTTTATCCGCATTTTTGATTTTAGAATTTATTGCTTTAAAATCAAGTCCCTCAACTTCCTCTTTATAAGCTTCAATATAATAAGAATTTTTTTCCGGATAATACTCGCAATAAAGATTAGCATCAAGTGCCGCATAAATAAAGCTTATAGAGCTTATATAGGAAGCACCTATCATAGGGGCATCAACATAATCGACATGATAGTCATACCTTTCCCATGCTGTATTATCTTCATTGGTCTCGTAGGCAACTTCTCCGTCTGTTATAATAGTGATTGGATAATCTTCATCAGAGTGATCCAATGATACAAAGTACAGAGTATTTTTATCGTAATTGATTTTAGTTTCAATTAAAGAATACTCCTCATCTATTCCATCAACATCTACCACTAGGACTGTGTAACTTGAAGATAAAAAAGCATCCAGTGTCTCTGCAAGATTATTTTTAAGCCTCTCCCTTTCACTTGCATTATCTGAAATGCTGACTTTTAAGTCGCTTTTTTTAGCCTCTTTCTCGCTTTCCTTGGTTTCTTTTTTGTCCTTATCTTTCTTATCCTTATCTTTTTTGTTCTTCTTTTTCTTTTTCGACTTTTTTTTGCTTTTTCTTACACTGCTTTGCTCTGTTTCTTCTTTATTTATAAAACTACATGAGCTTAGAACAGTACAACAAGTAAACATACAGATTATTACTAAAAACATCCCTTTTCTTATCTTGAACATATAATCCCCTTTTTATATGATATCTAACATTTAACAATATATCAGATATAATAATTACTTCTTCTAATTACCTCTATATTTACTTTTAGTTCTCTCAAATAGAATGAGAAATGAGTCCTTTTCTTTCGTAGAATCTTTTATTTTCCTTCTTCCTAAAGAACTTATCCTCTCTAATTCATCTTTCTTTGAATTTTTTAATACTTCCACAAAAAAAGTTTTATTTTTTTCCAGTGATAATGTATACCGTTTTCTTACTATACCTAATTCTTCGTCATAAAATTTAAAAAGCTGCTCATTCGATATTATATAGTTCTCATAAATTCTTAACTTGTCAATATTTTTAATTTTGGTATTTATTGACTGGAAATCAAGATCTGCAGCAGCATCCTTCTCAATTTTAATAACATATCCCGAATCTCTTGGGGAGTACTCGTAGGCTAATCCTGCATCCAAGGCTGCATAAATAAGACTTACATAACTTATATATTTGCTGTTTAGCATAATGCCTTTTGTAAGATCTTCCTTATTTTGTGTTCTCTCCCAATTTGAATCAATATTACTTTTTACATATGCATAATTATTATCTGACATTATATATATATGTGAATCTCCAGGATCGTAATCGATAGATACATTATATAATGTGTTTTCTCCTTCTTTAAGCATAGTTACACTTGAAAAAGAACTTTTACCGTTGCTTCTTGAGTCTATTGATACTTCAGTGTAATCAGAAGATAAAAAATCATCTAAGTCTTCTACTAATTTATCTTTAAGCACATCTCTTTCATTTGACTCATATAAATCCGTTTGTTCTTTGTGTTTTTTATTTTCTTCGCTAGTTTGGGGGCTTTTTTTGCCTTCTTTAATAACAATAAAACTGTATGCACCCACAATAATGCAACAGGCTAACATATATGCTATAACTATTATTATTCTATTTTTAGGCATAAGCACCTCCATAAAGATAATTTTTGTATAAAAATCACTATATTATTACTAAAGTAACTATACCATACTTTTTATTTTTATCCAACATATTGACTGTTATATAATTCCTTATAAAAACCGTTTTGTTTTATTAATTCTTCATGATTTCCTCTTTCTATTATATGACCGTCTTTCATAACCAGTATGATATTGGCTTCTTTTATCGTAGAAAGTCTATGTGCAACTATAAATGAAGTCTTACCCTCCATCATTTTATCCAAAGCCCTTTTTACTTTTAATTCGGTTCTTGCATCTATGGAAGAGGTCGCTTCATCAAGTATAAGTACCGGAGGGTTACTAAGCATAACTCTGGCTATACAAAGTAATTGCTTTTGACCTATTGAAAGATTTTCAGCACCCTTATTAATCTCACTGTCATAAGCCTTTGGGAGCTTCCTTATAAAGCTGTCCGCCATACACTGCCTGCACACCTTTTCTATTTCTTCAAGTGAGGCATCTTTTTTGCCAAAAGCAATATTTTCTCTTATAGTGCCTGACTTAAGCCAAGTGTCTTGCAGTACCATACCGTATGAAGACAAAAGGCTGTTTCTTTTTATTGACTTTATATTGTAATTATCTACCAGTATAGCTCCTGCGTCCGTCTCATAAAACCTCATAAGCAGATTGATCAAGGTTGATTTTCCGCAGCCCGTAGGTCCTACCAATGCCACCTTCATACCGGACTTTATAGAAAGATTCATGTCTTTTATAAAGGCTTTGCTTTTATCATAAGAAAAAGCCACAGCCTCAAGTTTTATGTCACCGCTTATGTCATCTACTGCTTTGCTGTCTTCGTTGTCTTTTTCAAACTCTTTTTCATCTAAGAATTCATACACCCTCTGAGCACACACAAGGGCGTTTTGCAGCTCCGTAATTACTCCGCTTATTTCATTAAAGGGCTTACTGTACTGCTGTGCATAGGTTAGAAAACTTGTCAGATTACCTATGCTTATATTACCGGATATTACCAAAAAAGCCCCTACTATACTGATAAGTGCATATATAAAGGCATTGATTGCTCTGGTAGAAGGATTGGGCACTGAGGAGAAAAATATTGCATCCAAACTGCTTTTTCTAAGCTCTTCATCGGCGCTTATAAATTGCTCATACTTGTAATTTTCTTTATTAAAAAGATAGATGCTTGACATACCGTAAATGTTTTCTCTTGTCATACTTAATATCTTATCCCTCTTATTTGCCTGAGTTATAAAAGCGGAAAAACTTTTTTTTGATACAAATCTTGCAACAAGCATTGATAAGGGGGTGAGGAAGATTACAATTAAGGTTATGACAGGGTTTATGTAAAACATAAAGGCTATGGTCAGTATTATGGTCAGACTTCCAGTAATAAATTGTAAAAACATCATATATAGACCCTCTGTCAGTATGTCCACATCATTTATTATATGTGAGAGGATCATTCCCTTGGGGTTAGCGTCTATATAAGTAAAATCCAGTCTTTGGAGTTTATCAAACATTTTGTTTCTAAGATTTCTTGCCACTTCACAGTTTATAACTTGGTTCAGTCTGTTTAGGGCAAATTGTGATATGCCGTATATGACTATGGCAATAAATATATAAATAAGATTTTTATAAAGATTTGTAAAGTCAACAGATTCCTTTAATTTAATGCAGTCTATAGCCCTTCCTATATATAAAGGAATAAAAAGATTGCTGAGCACTATAAGTATGGCACATACCAATATAAATATTATATGCCACTTGAATTCAAATAAGTCTTTTATAAGTCTTTTGACGGTTTGTTTCATACCAATTCCTCCGCTGCAAGCTGGGTTGAACATATCTCCTTATATAGTTGAGACTTTTTAATAAGCTCCTTATGAGTACCGATGGCTTCTATACTGCCCTCATCAATTACTATAATTTTATCCATATGCATAATACTGCTCACTCTTTGAGAGATTATTATAAAATTCATATCTTCTATTTTTTCAAGCGACTTTCTTAACCTAAGCTCGGTAATATAGTCAAGGGCTGAACTTACATCATCAAGTATAAGTAACTTGGGCTTATGATAAAGAGCTCTTGCAATAGAAAGTCTCTGTCTTTGACCTCCTGAAAGATTCTTTCCGCCCTCTTCAAGCAGGGTATCATAGCCTTTTTGTTTTGCCTTTATGATATCCTTAGCCTGTGCCGCCTCTATGCAACTTTCCAAATCAGCCTCATTTGCCTCCTTGCCCCAAGTTATATTTTCTTTTATGCTACCCTTAAATAAATGTATCTGCTGCTCAGCCATGCCTACAAAATTCAGTAATGCTTCCTTACTGTAACTTTTTATATCCTCAGAGCACAGTCTTATACTTCCCGAATCGGCATCATAAAATCTTACTATAAGCCTTGCAAGGGTGCTTTTTCCCGAACCTGTAACTCCTATGATTCCTATATTCTCACCCTTTTTCATAGAAAAGCTTATATTTTCCAGAGTTGATTTTTTATCAGGATAAGCAAAGCTTACATTATCAAATTCAAGCAAAATATCCCCTTTTTTAATATCTCTAAGCTCTAAATCACCATATTCTATAGAGGTATTTGTTGCAAATATTTCGTCTATTCGATCTGCACAAGTACTTGCTTTTGATAATAAAATAACCAGTTGTACCAGTTTTATAAGCTCTATTAATATTTGAGACATATAATTAACCAAGGCAACGACCTGTCCGGCGCTAAGTATTCCCGTATATACATTAAAAGCACCTTTATAAAGTATAAGTATTATAGCCAGGTTAACTATAAGCAGGGTAATGGGATTAAGTATGGCATCCAAGGCTCCCACACTTAATTGTGAGTCAAACAGTCTGTCGGTAAATACCCTGAACTCCTTTTTTTCTTCTTCCGTTCTTAAAAATGCTCTAAGCACCCTTGCTCCGCTTAAGTTTTCATCCGTTCTTGATAAAACAAGGTCGAGATTTTGCTTTACAACAGCATTTCGCTTAAGTATTCCCTTCATTACAAAGTATATGATTATAGAAAGTACTATGATAACTCCCACAAAGATAAGAGCCTGCTTTGCATTTATAAAAAAAGCCATTATCAAAGCTCCAAGCACTATGAAAGGCGACCTTAATACAAGTCTGAAGAACAGGTTAACTCCGGTCTGCACCTGAGTGGTATCCGCTATTACCCTGTTGATCAAGGTGTCGTTTCCCACCTGTTGCAAATCCTTAATTGAAAGTGTATTAAGGTGCTTAAATATGGCATTTCTTAATTCCGTACCGAAGCCCACCGATGCCTTGGCTGCAAAGTACTGCCCTATAATAGAAAATATAAGGCCGGCTATGGAAAGTCCGCACAGTATCAGTCCTCTGCTTAATATAAAGGCGGTATCAGCCCTTACTATACCCACATCTATTATACTTGCAACAACTATTGGAACTAACAATTCAAAACTTGCTTCAATAAGTTTAAATAAAGGCGAGAGCCATGTTTCCAACTTATATTTTTTCAAATACTTAATTAATTTTAACATATTTACCCCTAACTGCTTTAAAAGTTATTACTCTGCTTACTTTAGTCTAATTAACTTCTCCCTGTAAAGATATACCATATTAGCTTCTTGTGCAAGCTCCTTTGCTTTTTTCCCATAATCATATAGATAAGCTCTTTTCTCTTTTGACATAGGTACAAGTATTCTTGAGATCTCAAGCAAGGTTTTTATATCTCTATCATCTGTTTTATAAAGTTTTTTTACTTCTTTTTTAGCGATTTCAATTTTTTCTTTGTCCTCGGCTATTATTAAAATCATATAAAGCTTTATTCCTCCGCTTTTAAATTGCAGTGCAAATATAAATAAAAGGTATACTTATGCTAATATAGTGTATCGTTGATATCTAGCTTTATTACTACTTTGTCAATAGATTGTAACATATATAGCCAAAGATAATTAAAATCTACTCTGCTATTGCTGATATTAATTAAATATCAATGATACATTACACCGGCAATAATATTGATTTTTATATACCCAATTATTCACACAGTTACAGTTCAGGTAGGTCATTTATCTTTGGCAAAAACTTTATATCCCATATTACACGGATTAAAAGACCTCTGAACTATATCATCAATACTTTAAGTTATATTTTATATTCCATACTCAAATCACAACTTGCCGCAAAAGTTATGCCGCCATAACTTTCTTTTCTTATGATAATATCTTTATATACCGAGGCTGCCGACCTTTCGCATACATTGTCAACTCCTACCTTGGATTTTACAAAGCTTGAGCTTGTAAATTCACCTTCAACTTGCAGCAACTCCTCACTTGTAAATGTTACAAATTCAACTCCAAGACTTTTTGCAAGTTCTGTAATAGCCTTTTCTTCTTTTTTAATATCTATGCTTACAAGCTTTTCTATGGCTTTTTTATCCAAATTGTGCTTTGCAAGGAAGGTATCAAGGCTTTTTTTCATATGCTCTACATCCGTATCCTTTTTGCAGCCTACACCAAGAACTATGTTTTTAGGTACTAATCTAAGGCAGGGTTTTTTAGTAAAATCCTGATTTGCTTTTGTACTTATACATACATTGATATCCTGCTCTTCATTGAGTTTTATATACTTTGGAAGTGCTTTATCAAATTTATAGTCAGTAAATAAGCCTATATTTTTATTATCAAGTACAGCCGCACTTATGTCTTTTGCAAGCTTTCTGTCCGTGATTGCCAGTTTATTTCCTACCGCCCACTCATCCACTGCCCAAAGCTTTCTTACATCTGTAGCTGTGGTAATAACCGATGTTGCTCCTATAAGAGAACTTATTTTTCTTGACAACTCATTAGCTCCTCCTACATGACCTGAGAGTATAGGAATTACAAACTCACCCGCCTCATCAAGACTAATTATTGCCGGATCACTGAATTTATCCTTTAAAAGTTTGGATATAAGCCTTACCGTTATGCCTATAGCTCCGATAAATATTATTGCTTTTACCTTATAAAACCTTTCAAAAAGCCACTCATCCGTACTACATTCAATACCGTTTAACAAAACTTCGTCTTCAGATACAAATTTCTTATAAGTATATCCTTTTACCTGCTCACTTTCTGACAAAGCCGATACAAGTTTTTTATTTAATTCGCTTCCCCCTTTGGTAAAGCTGAATATGCATATATCATGATTTTTTTCCATTATTCTCTCCGTTAAAAAAGCTGCTGCATTAACTTATACAAATGCAACAGCTCTTAGTTCCTTATATTTTAACACTAATTCTTCTTAACATCTAAATTGATCTGCTCTTTATCAGCATCATACTTTTCATTAAGTTCCGCAAAACTTGATACTAAACCTGCAAGGTTTTGTATATTACTCGGTATGATTATCTTGGTAGCTTTACCGTCAGCCGCACTTGTAAAAGCTTCCATACCCTTAATAGCCAAGACTGCATTTGAAGGATTGGCTTCATTTAAGAGCCTTATACTTTCCGCCTTTGCTCTTTGAATGGATATAATAGCCTGAGCCTCACCTTCCGCCTTCTTTATAGCAGTTTCCTTCGCTGCCTCGGCATTGAGTATCGCCGCCTGTTTATTACCCTCTGCAACAAGTATGGCACTTTCCTTCTTAGCCTGAGCTTCCAAGATGTTGGCTCTTTTTTCTCTCTCCGCCTTCATTTCTTTTTCCATGGCTATTCTTATATCCTGTGGCGGAATAATACTTTTAAGCTCCACACGATTTACCTTTATACCCCAAGGGTCTGTAGCATCATCAAGCTCTTTTCTCATAGTGGTATTAATGGTATCTCTTGATGTAAGTGTCTGGTCTACCGTCATATCACCTATGATATTTCTAAGTGTTGTAGCTGTAAGGTTTTCTATAGCAGATATAGGTCTTTCAACACCGTAAGTATAAAGCTTGGGATCTGTAACCTGATAGTATATTATAGTATCTATCTGCATAGTAGCGTTATCCTTGGTTATAACCGGCTGTGGCGGAAAGTCTACAACCTGCTCCTTAAGTGATATTACCTTAGCTATACTGTCAAAAAACGGGTTGGTAAAGTTAAGTCCCGAATTTAAACACTGAGAATATTTACCCAGTCTTTCAACCACATAAACCTTAGACTCAGGCACTATTCTTATAGACTTAAAAGTAATTGCTAAAATTATTACTATTAGAATAAAAGCGAATACCGCTATTCCGATTCCCATATAATGAGACCTCCTTAATCTTTAAGAATTATTTTATTTCCGTCAAAACTTCCTATAGTAAGTATATCACCCTTATTATGATCTTCTTTGCCTATAGCCGACCATATTCCGCCTTTGTACTTTACTTCATAAAACTTTCTTCCCTTATCAACTCCAAGAGTATTTACTATCTCAACCTCTTCATGCCTTAGGCTGTCTTTCGGTTTCAGATACCTCTTGGCTACTTTTCTGAGTGATAAAAGTAAGATAAAGGAAATACAGGCGAATATAAAGGTCTGTACTCTTAGGTCCTTAACAAATGGAGCTATAAATACCATAATAAGTGCGGCTATAGAAAACCATACGGATACTAAACTGGGTATAACCAGCTCTATAACCAAAAATACGGCAAAACATATACTCCACAACACATATTCCATATAATCCTCCTTATCTTAATTAAAACTTTAAAAATCTTTGCTTTCTACAATCAAAATCATGCCATTCTTAAAGTCTATATTGCACTCTTTATCAATAATCTCATTGCTTATAGTAAGGCTTGGGTTTTTGTACTTGTCTAAAACAACATTCTTAAGCGGATATTTGACACCGCTTATGGAAAAGTCCTTGATAACCCCTCCCATGGGAAATATTGATAAATACTTTCCCCACATATCATTCTTATGTATAATTTGACTTTTGCCTATAAGATACAACTTATTATATCTGTCTAAAAGACTTATATATACACCCTCTTTATAATACTTGTAGAGAAGGTTTATATTGGCTAAGCTGTGATCCATTCTTCCGCCGAAGCAGCCAAGTATAGTAATATTCTTAAAGCCTTTCGATACACAAAGCTCTACTGAAAGCTCAGTATCACTAAAGTCTTTTTCACTGCTGTATCTTGATATGTTTATGGTTTTTGAGTACTTTTCCAAAACCTCTTTTCCCAAGCTGTCAAAGTCTCCCAGTATAAAATCGGGGCTTATTTCAAGCTCATCCAAACCCTTAAGTCCTGCATCGGCAGCAACAACTATATCAGCTTTTTTTCGACTATTCATTAAAGCCGATAATAAGTCTTTGTCAATCTCACCACCTGCTATTATGTAAGCTGTACCTAACATACTCTAGTCAACTTCTTCCATTATACCTTTGAATAAATTAATGTTTTCTACTATGTCTCCGTTAAATATAGCCGATCCTGCAACTATATTGTCAGCTCCGGCTTCAAGAACTGTAGGAAGTGTCTCCGCATTAACTCCTCCGTCTACCTGTATACTGAAATCAAGTTTATTATCCTTCTTTATATGACATAGTCTGGCTATTTTTTGAGCCGCATAAGGTATAAATGCCTGACCTGCAAAGCCCGGATTTACACTCATCACCAAGACCATATCTATAAAGGGTAGGATCTCATCAAGCATAACTATGGGAGTAGAAGGATTAAGTGCCACTCCGACAGCAACTCCGAAACTTTTTATATGATTTACAGTTCGGTCAAGATGCTTGCAGGCTTCCGCATGCACGGTTATTATGTCGGCTCCCGACTTGCACATTTCCTCAACATACCTGTCCGGCTCTTCAACCATCATATGTACATCAAGTACAAGGTCGGTATGCTTTCTAAGTGATTTTATATAAGGCATACCAAAGGATATAGAGGGTACGAATGCTCCGTCCATAACGTCAACATGTAAATTCCTTATAGACATTTTTTTTAGTAAGTCAAGCTGAGTTTTAATATTGCTAAGGTCAGCTGATAGTATAGAAGGTGATAATATCTTCATTTAATGTCTCCTCTTCGCTTTTAGTTCTTGATATATCTTCGTATAATTATCATATCTTATTTTAGATATTTTACCACAACTTAGTGCATCTTTTATCTTACAATTTGGCTCTGTTATATGTGAACATTTGTTAAACTTACAATTACCTGAAAGTTCTGCTATCTCATGATAATAGTCTTCCAAGTCTTCTTCATACATATCACTGATTTCTATGGAACTGAATCCCGGCGTATCGTATATATAGGTATCCTTATCTACACAAAATATTTCAGAATGTCTTGTTGTATGCTTACCTCTTTCAATTTTTTTACTTAAGGAACCTACCTCCATACGTTCTCTTTCGCACATTCTGTTAATAAGGCTTGATTTACCTACACCGGACACACCTGCTAAAGCGGTGGTCTTGCCCCTAAGAAATTCTATAAGCAAATCGTACTCGTTTATATAGGAATCTTTTTCGGATATAATAAAGCTTTTAATTCCTATGTTATTATATATTTCAATATATTCTTTCGCTTCATCATTAATAATATCCGACTTTGTCCATATTAGAATAAAATCAATATCATACTTTTGCATATTGATAAAATACTTGTCCATAAGATAGGGTCTCGGTTTTGGAGAGGCTGTTGACTGTACCACGGCAATAATATCCACATTGCTTACAGCCGGTCTTATAAGTGTATTCTTTCTCGGAAGTATTTTGGTTATATGCCCCAAAGCCTTTTCCTCATCTATTATATCTATATCAACAAAGTCTCCGACCAGTGGCTTTATATTGTTATTTCTAAATAATC
>ERZ773014.2220-NODE-2220-length-11536-cov-11.831199_pt1 | contig 11536 bp, 18 predicted proteins | sample MGYA00580841_ERZ773014 | MGnify/ENA primary metagenome ERZ773014 (study PRJEB29015, sample SAMEA2737989) | human oral metagenome | biome: human oral; feature: human-associated habitat; material: dental | place: China | collected 2067 ...
TGAAAATTTTAAAATTTTGCGAAGCAAAATTTCTGAAACTTTAGGTGGGTCGAGGGAGCGCCTGCGCTCCCCGTCGCAGGGCGGGCTTGGCTCGCCCGAGAAATCAAAATAGGAGATAAGATGCATTATTGTGCGGAGGATTTTTTAGAAAATGGACGAGGAATTTCTAAGCAGAGCGAGACAGAGTCTATTCAACAAGGCGGAAGTGAGCGAGGCTCTAGCGAAGCAAGCGATGGAGGAAGCCAGAGCGCTGAGCAAGAAAAAGGCGATTCCGAAACCCTCGCTAATGGATCTGGCGATGTTTCGACTCAAGCTACTACTGAAAATAGAGCCGACGCAGCTGGATCAGATACTGGCAAACGAAGCTCTAAGAGAAGCGGCAGCGATAAAAAATGACGACGGCAGCGGCGGGATAATCAAGAGCGGGCAGCGCAAAAGCGAGCTTAGTCAAATCTAAAGATTCCCTCGCAACGCCAAGCTTACGCTCGCAGGGCGGGCTTCGCTCGCCCGAGAAATCAAAATATAAAGGAGAAAGAGATGGCTAGCAGCGATTATGTCACCCTAGGCGGCGGTAAGCTCTATATCGACGTCTATAAAGAGGGTAAGCCTACGGGTAGATTTGAATATTTCGGACTAAGTTCCGACGTAAGCATAAAGACCGAGCTTGAGAAGCTAGAGCATACCAACACTGAGGGGGCAACGCAGGCGATAGATAAGACTATCGTAAAAAGCCAAAGTGCGAGTATGAGCTTTAAAAGCGATGAAATTTCGATAAAGAATTTGGCTAGAGCCTATTTTGGCGAAACATCGCAAAGCGAAAAAACGGCTAACGTTAAAATTACCGACGCCAAAGCGAGCGAAATCGTCGATCTAGGAGCCGTAGGCGGCAATCTTAGCGCCACCGTAGGCGGAGGCGGCACCGCTCCAAAAAAGGATGAGGACTATAAGTATCACGCAAATAGCGGAATAGTCGAGTTTTTAAAGGATATTTCCGGAGAGGTTACTTTGGCGCTGAGCGCCGGTATCCAAAAGGAGAAGATGAGCGCCTTTAAAAACAGCAAACTGGAGTGCGCGCTTATGTTTATCGGTGAGGCGGCGACGGGAAGCGCAATGAAAGCGACTTTTTATAAATGCTCCTTAAGAGCGGACGGAGATTTTGCACTTAAAGGCGATGATTGGCTTTCTATCAGTTTCAGCGTCGATATCCTAAAAGACGAAACCCGTCCGGCTGGGAATCAATTCTTTGAAATTTGCGCTCTTTAAGGAGAGGGTTATGCCTTTTTTGAACGTGCGGGCTTTGGGTTACGCTCTAATCGCAGTCTGCATGCTAAGCGTAGCGTGGATTACGAAGCTAAAATTTGAAATTTCGTCTCTTAATAGTGCCTATGCTTCAAAGCAGGCGGAGGCTCAAAGCTGCGCGGCAAATCTCAGCCTGCAAAACGCGGCGATAAAGTCGCTGCAAATCAGGGCAAGCGGGCTGAATGAAGATAAAATAAAGAGCGTTTCGAAAATCTATATAAAGGACAAAGGCTGTGAGAGTGAACTGCGGGCATATAAAATGCTTTTTAATAGCGCTTTTTAGCGTCTTTATGCTTGCAGGCTGCGCTAAAGAGCCGCAGATAAAGCAGGTATTCATCCCCGTAAAATGCAACCTAAAAATGCCGCTACGCCCCGCCGAAAGCTCGGATTTCGAGGCGCACAAGGCGCTAATGGCGTATTTTCTAAAGTGCGAACAGATCGCAAAAGATTGCACGCAGGGAGCGAATGAATGAGACCTGTTCTGCTCTATCTACTGCGCGCGGTGCTTTTAGTGATTTTCAATTTAGAGCTTTTTGCGCTACTTGAGCTTTTTATTCGCAATACGAATGCGCTATTTTTGGCGTGGTCGTGCTGCATAGGCATTAGCGGGGCGCTTACGGCGTCTCCCGGGCGCTTGAGCCCACACGGCAAAGCATGAGAAATGGAGTATCTAGCTTATGTCTGTGCCGTCGGCGTCGCAGGCAGCATAGTAGCATGGTTTAGGCGGCCTTCCGTAACCGAAAAATCGCCGACGGTAGCGCTGCGCTCGTTTTTTACGAGGCTTTGCGACGGCTGTTTTAGCGCCTATATCATTTATGAGATCGCGTTTTTTTATACCAAGGATATGCGTCTTGCTCTCGCAATCTGCGGGATAGGAGCGTTTAAAGGAAGCGGGATTTTAGATTTGGCGACAAGCTTTTTTAAAGAGAAATTTACCCTAAGAGACGATGAGGAGCCAAAATGAAAGAGACGCTGGAGTATTTAAAATCCAAGCTAAATCTTACGGCGGTAGCGAATACGGCGCTTATAGATCAAAACGGCGATTATCTGATTTTTAGCGGCTTTGAGCGTATCAGCGCGAACGAAACGAGCCTGAAGTTTCAAATCGTTTTAGCGCGCAACACTTTAGATTGCGAAATTTACGGAATTTTAGATGAGATCATGGCGCTTAGCGACAAGCTTTTAAAAGATGAGGCCGCAAGCCGCGCCGTCATTTTAAAAAGCGCCGAGACGCGTTTTATAAGCGAAAGCCTATACGCCTACATTTTTGATCTAAATTTCCCTATAAAACGAGTTAAATAGGAGTGAGAATGGATCTGTTTAAAAAAAAGACGTTGAAAAACGGCATTACGATTAGAGAATTATCCATCGGATTAATTTATAAAATTCAATCGGGCATCATCAAAAACGACGATATAGCCGAAATTTTAAAGCAGTGCTGCGATCTTAGCGCAGATAAGATTGAAAACCTAGGCTATAGCGCCGCAAATGAGCTTTACGAGGAGATTTTGCGCCTAACCTACGGCGATCTTACCGCAAGCGGCGAGGGCGGTAAAAAAAAATAGCCTATTGGATCTGCTACCTGCTAAAGCACGGCTTGGCTAGAGCGTGGGAGCTTCCTTTTAGCTTTGCAAAAGAGGCGATAGAGGGCTTTTCGCAGATAGAGGCTCAAGGGCTAAAAGAAATTTCTGCAGCGGTTAGGATCGCGCGCTTCGCGGACGACCGGGCGTTTAAAAAATTTATAAGCGAGGGAAGGGATGAAAGAAGCGGTATCGAAAGGCTTAAAGAATTTGCTAAAGCTTGATTTTTACGCGCACCGCGTAAAGCTTATCCCGCTTTTTTGCGACAGCTCGCGCACAAAGGGCTCGTCTTTAGGCGAAATCCTAACTTCGGCTCGCTGCTCGCGGCTAAATTTATCTATATTTTTAAATATAAAAGCTAACTCCGGGCGTCTTAAGCGCTTTTGTGCTTCGATTTTTGCGGTAATCTTTTGCGCCTTTTTGCGCGCAAAATACTCTTTTAACTGCACCGCTATTGCAAAGCACATTAAAAAACCGAATAGGCTTTCGCCCCGATTTTCGTCAAATCCAAATAGATCCATTTGCTCGTCTCCTGAAAGCATATTATATCAAAATTTAAGGCAAGGTGCATGGCGGATTTGAAAATAAAAATAGGCGTCGAAGCGGACGCTAGCGGTGCCGAAAAGGTCAAAAAAGGGCTATCGGACTTAGAGGCTGCCGCACAAAAGGCGAGCAAAAGCACGGGTATGCTCAAAAGCGCGTTAGATGGAATTAAATCCGACGCGTTTGCGAATTTGACAATCTCGCTACGAGGGCTCAGTTCGGTTATATCTAGCGCTACTCAGGGCGTTAGAGAGTTTATCGCCGCCGGGCTAGAAAACAACACCACTATAGAGAATTTAAATGCTCGGCTAAGAAGCCTGATAAATGTCGCAGAAAAAAGCGGTAAGCTAGATCCTTTCGAGAAATGGAAGCTTAGCGGACAAAAGGCAAGCGCGGCTCTTGAGGAGCTTAAAAAGCTCGATAGCGAGCTTGATTTCAGCTCCAGCGATCTAGCCGCGATGTTTACGAGCTTTTACTCTACCGCTAGCTCAAATATGAGCCTAGAGAAGGCTCTCGCGCTATTTCGCAACATCTCATACGCAGCCCAAAGCTCGGGGGCCGATGTAAGCTCGCTAAAAGCGACGCTAGATAGCGTGGGCGCAGGCATTATCCAAACAAATACGGACTTCGGGCGGTTTTTGAAATCCTTGGGACTTCAAACCGAAAGCCTAAAGGCGGCAATAGAAAACGGCTCGTTTTTCGACGTGATGAACGAAAAGCTTAAAATTTTCGGCGAGCAGGCTTCCTTTAGCGCTCCGAAATTTGAAGCCCTGGTAAGTATCTATAAGGCGTCTATGGCGGAACTTCAAGGAGAGGCTACTAAGCCTTTGTTTGAGGGGCTTAAAAATTCCTTTGCCGAAATAAACGAATATCTCTCAAACGATGCGACACTTAGGCAGGCTTTGGCAAACTTCGGCGAGGGCATAAACGAGATCGCAAGCGGTATTTTCAACAAAGATACCTTCGAGGCTGCCGCTAATGCCGCGGCGCTGCTTGCAAACTCCATAGGCTCGCTTATAAAAGCAGCCTCCGCTTTAAGCGATATAGCTATGCCTGATTGGCTTGCCGGAGAAAAGGACGCGGGAGTTTTCTCTACCGCGGCAAAGGGGCTCGGGGAACTCGCCGAGGCTTTCAATAGCATATTTTATATTCCTGCGAATCTTAAATTTGACCTGCCTTCATATATGCTCAAAGCAACGCAAAATACCAATGATTTTCGCTCAAGCTTAGCAAATTTAGGCGTAGAATTAGAAAAAACGGGTAATGTATGGAACCTAGGCAAAAATGAAAATTTAAGCACGGAAGCTGCCACAAAAGGGATAGCCGCCGCAGATGAAGCGCTTAGGGGACTTAGAGCAAGCCTTGAGGAGCTAAAAGAGGTAAAGCTCGATAAGGTCGTAGAAGCGGATGTCAAAAACGAGATCGAGCAACAGATCAATCAAATCGAGCGACTAAAACAAGGTCTTGTCTCTATGGTGGATGCACGCGAGGCGGCAAATAATGCGATTATAAATGACAACAAAAGGCTTTTAAACGAGTTTTTAAAGGATGCCGATGCGCGTATAAAAAGCCATGACCGCACGATCGCAACGCTGCTTGCAAAGGAGCAAAGCTACAACTCGCAGCTGGAAAAGATGGTGCAGCAGCGAGTGGGTATAGAGGAGAAATACGCACGCAACCGTGAGAACTTGGAATTTAGCGCAGCAGAAAAGATCCGCCTAGCCAATCAAGCCGGGATGAGCGAAGAGGCGAAATTCAACGATGACCGCCTAGCCCTATCCCGCTCGCTTAGCGCAGCCAAAGAGGCGCTCAACAATAAGGATTTAGAGAACTTCAAGCGCTACGCCGATCAAGCCTCTAAAATCAACGATAGTTTGGGCGCACAAAAGAGCTTAGGAAGCGGCAAAAACGCGCAAACTATCAATAGAGCCTCAGACTATAAGAATACGGTAAATGAAATTTTGGCGTTAAACTTGAGCGCAAACGAGATGCAAAAGAATGCCGATCTTGCCGCCCATGATGCCAAGATGGCAAATATTGCTGCTGAAAAGGCGGCGGTAGAGGCTAGCTTGCAGAGTGAAAAGGCACTCTACAACGAGCTGATTGCACTAAAACAGAGGGCTGCAGAGGGCAAGATAGATTTTAGCGCTGAGGGTTTTGAAGAGGTAAAAACCAAAATCGCCGAGCTAAAAGACGCAATGAACGGAGGGGCTAGCATAAAGATAACCGCAGACGACGCGGCAGCGCAGGAGGCGAAAAAAAGCCTGCAAGCTCCAAGCTCAAGCATCCATACGATCGATCCGGACGCCAAGGCGGCGCAAAAGACGATTGAGGCTCTTAAAAGACCCACATCATCGGTCCATACGATCCATGTCAAAACCATAGGCGGAGGCAAAATAAAAGGCACGAATGCCGCAGCTTTCGCTAGCGGTGGAGCGGTAGGGCTTTTTAAAAGGTATAGCGGCAAGATCGCCGGACATGATACCGCAGGCAGGGATGATGTGCCTGCGCTACTAAGCAGGGGTGAGTTTATTCAAAACGTCAAAGCCGTAGACTACTACGGCGCTAAATTTTTTGCACGGCTAAACGCTAGAGCGATCCCAAAAGAGAAGTTAGCCCGCTTCGCTAGCGGCGGACTTGTATTAGCTCGCCAAAATAGCGAGTTTATGCAAAGAATAGATATGAGCATAAGCTCCGCAGATGTTAGGAGGTTAGCCAATAGGCTCTCCGATAAATTCTATGCGATGATTGATAAAAGGCTTTTTAGAAACGGGCTCGACGCCGTTAGGTCATGGAGTGCGCAATATCCGGGATTTTTTAGGATTAAGGGAAACGATTATTTTACAAACTTCCGCGCTCTTGCCGAGGATCTATTATCCAGAGCGAAGCAGGGTCTGAATATAGAGGGTTATGCCGCCGAGTTTATAAAGCCGAATGCCGCTGCTGCTAAAAACGTAAATTTAAACTTCAATCTAGGCGGGGCGAGCTACAAAGCTCAAACCGACGAAGATACCGCAGCAGCGCTTCAAAGGTATCTAAAAGGAGCCGGAGTATGAGATTAAAAGCCGTAGAAAACGTAAAACTCGACGAGCCTTTGTTTTTACAAGACGAGTTTAGAAATTATTCGCTAACCGCGGCAAGTGAGACCGCTATAAGCGGAGCGGAGATAGTATTTTTAAGGGAGCGCAAAAACAGAGCCCTCGTATTTTCCAGTGATGAGATCGCATGGCAAAGCAAAGCCTGCATAGACGCCCTAATCGCTCTAGCTGAAAGCTCTGCTGATAGCGAGCTTGTGCTGCTAACTGATACGGGGCAAATCAGAGCAAGATTTGATTATACGGACGCTGCAGTAAGCGCGGAACCGCTTTTTAAAAGCGCAGAGCCGCTCTTTTATCTGACGCTTAAATTCAGAGAGGTTTAAAAATTTTGTGAAAAGTCAAATTTATAAAAAAGGAGGCCCAATTTAATGGCAATGAATATAAATTTTTATAAAAACGAGGAATGCACTCAGGTGGTATCTACGGGGGATAGGCCGTTTCCGGATCCTGCGATTTCGATTTTGGCCCCCTCGTCAAAAACCGACGAAGTAACGATCTATGCAAAAATTTCGGATCTTGCAACCACCCTTTATCCGCATGTAACGATCATCTATGAAAAGCGAAATATAGAGTATCTAGGCGCAAGCGTCGGAGGAACCGAGATAAAAATATTCGAAGTAAGCGGCGAGGGGAAAGACGCATTAGAGTTTAATTCCTTAAGCGGCGGTATGCCGACCGAGGGGGAATGTTACGCTTTTTCAGGCACGACGAACGCCTTGCGAGTAGATAAGGTAAATGGCAATAAAATAAGCTTTACGGACGAGGATCTATCCTATATCAAAAAGGGCGAGCTTGCTTTTAAGCTACTTCCTTTATTTGAAGGCGGATCTTCTGCGAGTAGGGCTGTGCATGCCGTCAAGCTTACTAGACGGGTAAGCTTTGCCGACGTTACGAAGCGGGTGGATTTCCGCTATTATTTAGCGGCGTATTGGAGCGATCGTGCATAGACTCAAGCTAGGATATAAGATAGAAATTTCACAAACCCGTCCATGGATGAGATATTGCGATAGATATACGGATAAGTATTTGAATATGTTAATATTTGGAGCCGCGGAGCCGAAGAAAGTCGCAGCTAATTTTTATCTAGCTACTAACGGCAAAGCTAGGGGAAGTGCGCAATATGACTTTAAACTAGCCGTGATCAAAGCAAAAATTTACAATCTCAAAATTGAGGAAAGTTTCATATTAAAGCTCGCTCTGCACTCAAAAACGCTTGCTTTTTGCTGGAGAAATAGAGCTTACCGCCCCACTTCTTTGATCTATAAAAGGGTGGAGCAATGGTAGTAGAATACGGCTTTAAGGTCTTTGCTTTCAGGGATGGCGCAAAAAGCGAGCTTGAGGGCATTAGCGAGCTTAGCATTTGTAGCGAGGAAGGCGAGCTGCAAGCGACGGCATCTTTGAAAATCGCCTCATCCTCTCTATCTGCCCCGATAGATGAAATTTTAATAAGCTGCTCGCATTTTGAAGATCGTCTCTTTGAGGTGAGCGAGGTTTTAAGCATAGACGCAAATTTTAAAAAGCTCGTCGCCAAAACCCCGCTTCATTTGCCGCAAAGTATATCTAGCCTAAAGGATCTCATCTCCCTTGGAGACAAAGTAAGCTTTCTTTGCGATGCGCCGCAAGATACGCCGCTAGCAGGGCTTTCATATTCGGATGCGTCCTCGCTAGCCTCGGCGCTAGAGAGCGTAGGGCTTAGTTTTTGGGCGAACGATCGCGGAATTTTTATAAGCGATAGATTTTATATCGCTCGTGATGCTACGCCCGTAATGGAATTTAACGAGGATAACGTAATAGACTTTAATCTTAGCCTTGGCGCACCGCAAAACATCGATACGATAATTTTTAATGACAAAAATGAGGATATCTATTCCGAAGCCGGGCTTACTGCGGTAATCGATCCCGATTCCCACCCGGTAACCCCGAGGGAGGTTTTAAGATATAAAGACGACGAAAATGGCGATGTGTATGTGATCTCTCCGCTTCGTGCGGTAGGTAAAATTTTCGCAACCCCCGCTTGGGAGGCGAAAGATATTGATCTAAACGCGCCTAACGCCTCTTTTTTTGCGGATTATCGCGCGGTGGAGGAGTTTGAGCTAAGCGAGGATATTTGCGTAAAGCTTACGGGCTTTGTTAAAAGACTAATAGCTGTAAGCCTTGACGGAACGCCGCTGCAATTTAGCGAGCAAACGGCGCAAGAGCAGAGGGGCAATATCTATAAAGATAATGTGCTTTGCTTCGAGGGCCCTTTAAGCGGAACGCTAAAGGTAGCTTATGAAAGTAATATCTATCTTTTCGTATGCCCTGCTCGCGATCTACCCTCCGCATTAAGCATTAAAGCGGAGTATAAAAATTTGCAAATAGATCATTTGCATAAATATGAAATTACGAAGTTTTACCCGAAAGGCTATACCCATACCTTTAGTCTGATGCGTGATTTTGACGTAGATAGTGCGCTTATCGCGCACGCCAGCTTTAAGCTCGGCACGCAAAGCTTTAGTGCCGATCCTTTCGGGGAGGTGGAGATTAAATTTAGCGATTACGGAGCTTATAAGCTAGAGTTATATTTAGACGGAAAGTTAGAGAAAACAATGAATATCGGCTATTTCGCAAACGAATTTAGTTGCGATTTCAACGAGATTAAGGAAAAGGATTAAAGATGGCTGAAACATTTGACGTAATGATGTATAAAGACGCCGCTTGCGAAAAGGCATTAAAGCTAAACTCACAAGATCTAAATTTGGATTTTAGCCTAAGCTCTAGTATTTTTAGTCGCAAACGCAGCAACGGTACTTCAAGCCCTAGGGGTCGCTTTACGGTATGGGCTAAGGCAACAAACCCCGTCGCTAGGGTTTATTGTGCCATAGTAGCAGATAGATTTTCGACCATACTGAGCTTCGACGAAGACGCATGGCAGGGCAAGCTTTATATACCCGAGGGCGGGAAGCTGGGCGGGCAAGATATCGAAGCGATATTGAAGCTAATAAAGTATTCAAGCGCCCCGGATACTACCGATCCCACAAAAACGCTTCATAGCTTCAAAACCCCGCTATTTTTTGTGAATGATAGAGGTAAGGCATATCGCCTTGAGGCGGTAGATAGTGCGGGCAATCCTAGCTGGTCCAGCGAGAAACCCGATGAAAAAAGTAGCATATACCATCTAAAAGATATAGGAGATTGCTCCAGACCTACGCCCATAAATATGGAGCTTACGGATGATAGCGGCGGGATTTACGCACAAATGGGAATTTTACTAATGTGGGGCTAAGATGGAGTTTATAGCAGACGAAAGCAATGGCGGATATAGGGGACAGACCAAAGAGTGGATCAAGCTTGAACTTATTAATGGCACGGTTAGCAGGAAATACTATAAGGCGCTTGAAGGCTCGTATCTGGTGCCCCTAAGCGGTAAAAAGCCCGGACACAATAGAAAACCTGTGGGGCAGAGCTATGATACTTATGCCCTTGGCGATTATCGCATCTATCTCGACGATCAAAAATTTGTACCGTTTTATAATGATAATTCAATCATAGATTTTGTGTCGATTCAGGCGTATCCTGACCGAAAGCAACAATATCACGATACCTATGATGTAAGAGACGATGAGCTTTTGATATTCTGCGACGACGGCAAAAAGATTCGCGTAAAGGAGATGTTTCGCTTCGCTTTAAGCAGAGAGTTATATTTTGCAGTTCCTAATAGCGATGGAAGCAAAACAAAAACTACGCCCTTTTTGGATTTTGCAAACAAAAGAGGAAAAAGCGATTACTTCAAAACCGTAAAAAACATGCTGAACGAATATAGATTATTTTTCTGCCAAAACCCACAAGGCAAAAGCGAAAAATATATCAAAAACGCCTTCGGCTTTGAAAGAGCTAAGCGCGCGTTAAAAAAGAAATTTTTAGCCGCAGTTTCTCTGCACTCGGTTTGGAAGGGGGAGGATGTATTCAAAGGTCCTGCACTGCCCGGGTATACGACCGCGCTTAGCCTATTTATCAAAGAGGGAAATAGACTAAAAATGGAGGTATATTATATTGGATTAGACACGGAATATTACCCAGATAGTCGTCGGGTCCGTGAATATACCTATAAGGAGGAGATCTCCCTTAAAGACGAATTGACCGAGATAGTATTATGGGCGGATGATAGAGCCATAAATTATTACGAAAGATGGTGGGGTATAGGGATTTTTTCGCAAAGCAGAACCCCTAAAAGGAAGGCTATAAAGCCGCCCGAGTATTGGCACTTTGCTAGGTTGCAAGCCCCCGGTCAGTATAAAAAGATCCGCGAAAAGCTCTATGCGGACATCTTTTTAAACGAATTTAACGCCCTGGCATATGTCTATAATATGACCGGCGAACATCCGCAAGAAGGCGATTTAGAAGCATTGAAAAAGTGGTATTGGTATTCTTGGGAGGAGGAGAAATGACGCAGATCAAAGGGAGTGAGAAAAAAAGCGCCAGGGGAGCAGTGAAGTTTATATTTGACCGAAGTGATGAGCTGCACGGGCAAATAAAGCTCGATTTGGATCAGGACGAGCGCGTCATAGAGGCTTATGCCCGCAAGTATTTTTTGGACCACGGCGCGCGCGTAAGCGAGGTTAGCTTGCGCGCTCCGCTTCAAAGCGTGCGCACAGGCGATATCATAAAGATAGATATGCCCCGTTATAGCGTGCCTGCAGCACCCGGGGAGGACAGATTTATCGTCACGGCGGTAGAGACTCGCGTCACGGCTAGCGGCGCATTCGTAAACATAACGGCAAAAAGGTGGGATTTTTAATGGGACTAAAGCAGACGATAAAAAATATGATACGCGCGCAGATAAAAAGCGACACGCCGAAGCAAGGTAGCGGATATAAGGTGCTAGTGCGCAAAACTGGCGAGGCGGTAAAAAAAGTCAAATTTATAAACAAATTTAGCTTTTGAGTTTTTCGCTCGTAGGGCGGGCTTAGCTCTGCTTCGCTACGCTCGCAAGAAACGCCGCTTCGGCTTCGCCTTGCGTCGCTACGCTCGTTTTGC
>ERZ773014.2222-NODE-2222-length-11532-cov-6.516424_pt1 | contig 11532 bp, 11 predicted proteins | sample MGYA00580841_ERZ773014 | MGnify/ENA primary metagenome ERZ773014 (study PRJEB29015, sample SAMEA2737989) | human oral metagenome | biome: human oral; feature: human-associated habitat; material: dental | place: China | collected 2067 ...
TATATTCTATATGATAGGATCACTTTTTTATTTACAAATTACTATGGATGGATAAAAGAAAAAGAAAGAAGACTTTGAATTTTAAACCTTTCAAATTTATAGTTCATTTTGGAACAGGAAGAAAAATAGACATAAAAGGAAAATTTCAAAACTTTTCAAGTTTATAGTTCATAAGATAGTTAGTTTTAAAAGTATTCCTGAATATTTATTTCAAAACTTTTCAAGTTTATAGTTCATTCCACCTGTTATAATTACATTCTTGCAATTATATTTATTTCAAAACTTTTCAAGTTTATAGTTCATGTACCAACAATCTTAGGAATGTTAGCAGGTTTACCAAATTTCAAAACTTTTCAAGTTTATAGTTCATTTATAGAATCATCATGAAATTCATAATGCCCAACTTCAATTTCAAAACTTTTCAAGTTTATAGTTCATTAACTGCTAAGAATATCTTATCTGCTTCCTTTCTATTTCAAAACTTTTCAAGTTTATAGTTCATTTCTTCTGTTTGAAAAGATTGTTCTACATTTTCATTATTTCAAAACTTTTCAAGTTTATAGTTCATGGAATTGCAAGAAGCATATCAAGTTGCAGAACCATAATTTCAAAACTTTTCAAGTTTATAGTTCATCCATATAAGCTATATCCTTATCTCTACATCTTTGGATTTCAAAACTTTTCAAGTTTATAGTTCATTTTAGCTTTTACTGCCTCTTCATTTACTGAAGAAGTATTTCAAAACTTTTCAAGTTTATAGTTCATTATCATTTAGGTTTTTTTCTACATAAATTTTAAAAAATTTCAAAACTTTTCAAGTTTATAGTTCATTGCTTTAACTATCAAATATACATATGGCCCAGGATATTTCAAAACTTTTCAAGTTTATAGTTCATTGCAATTCTTAAATTTGCTGGAACAGATTATAGATTATTTCAAAACTTTTCAAGTTTATAGTTCATTAATTAATTTACTTTTCATTTCTTTTGTTTTTGTATATTTCAAAACTTTTCAAGTTTATAGTTCATTGGAGAGAGAGTATTTACAAATGTATTTAAAGCTAGATTTCAAAACTTTTCAAGTTTATAGTTCATACTTGGTAACTGGGGTATAGTGGATGGACTTGTCTAATTTCAAAACTTTTCAAGTTTATAGTTCATATCACATATAGCTAAAATGTTACCAAACCCATCCATATTTCAAAACTTTTCAAGTTTATAGTTCATATTACGAGGTCAGTTTAATAATTTTTATAAAGGAGATTTCAAAACTTTTCAAGTTTATAGTTCATAAATGCCATAACTTTAATGCCTTGGTATGTAAGATTAAATTTCAAAACTTTTCAAGTTTATAGTTCATTCAGAACATCAATAATAGAATCAAGAATTTTAGCATATTTCAAAACTTTTCAAGTTTATAGTTCATAGGTGGAGGAACAGTAAGAGTAACTATTTTAGATAGATTTCAAAACTTTTCAAGTTTATAGTTCATTTATGTAATGGATTCTTCTTATCCCTAATAGATCCATTATTTCAAAACTTTTCAAGTTTATAGTTCATATTTCAAAATCTCCTGCCATATTTGAAAGATGTTCTAATTTCAAAACTTTTCAAGTTTATAGTTCATAAAACCTTGCTTTTCATTTTCTTTAATGCTTGTATTATTTCAAAACTTTTCAAGTTTATAGTTCATGAATATACCTCACTTTCTGGAATTTTTAATAACCGAATTTCAAAACTTTTCAAGTTTATAGTTCATGGATATATCACTGAAGGACAAAATGCTGAACATCTTATTTCAAAACTTTTCAAGTTTATAGTTCATGTAAACAAGTTTGATAAAAATTTATCTTTTCTCTAATTTCAAAACTTTTCAAGTTTATAGTTCATGGAAGATGTTTTAAAATCACCTCTATCATATTTTCAAATTTCAAAACTTTTCAAGTTTATAGTTCATAGCATATGGTGTACAATACAGATGCACTTTACCGTTATTTCAAAACTTTTCAAGTTTATAGTTCATATTGAATTTTTCATATCAACTATTGACCTACTTAAATTTCAAAACTTTTCAAGTTTATAGTTCATTAAATAAAAATGGAAAATATACTTTAGAAAAAAGAGGATTTCAAAACTTTTCAAGTTTATAGTTCATCTATATTTCCTGCTATTCTTTCAAGCTCCATAACTCTATTTCAAAACTTTTCAAGTTTATAGTTCATCCGAGCATGATGTCCTTTTTTCTAATAATTAAAATATATTTCAAAACTTTTCAAGTTTATAGTTCATGGTGTTCTTTCAACATTGAATTTACCAACTTCTTTTGCATTTCAAAACTTTTCAAGTTTATAGTTCATAGGATATGATTTAGAGTATTTTAAATCCTTAACAGCATTTCAAAACTTTTCAAGTTTATAGTTCATTTCAGTATTATTCTTTTGAAGTGATTTACCTTCTTCAATTTCAAAACTTTTCAAGTTTATAGTTCATAGCTATTTTTTCAAGCTTTATGGATTTATAATACCTTATTTTTCTCAATATTACAAGTATTTTTTATGTATTTTTCCCAAGCAATTCTACTTTTTATTTAATTTTTCTAAAACATTCATATTTTGGAAAGTTTAAATATTTTTTCAGAATATTGCTTGGGAAATTTTTTTATTTATAAAAATATATTTTCTCCATTTGGAGTTGGATTTCCCAGAGTTTCTTCTCCAAAAACATCAGGACTTATTGATTTTAAAATACAGACAAAATCTTCTTTTTCAACTATTATGTTTTTCAATTCACTTCTTAAACTAATTAATTTAGAGGGAGTTATATCCCCACGAAAAACAGATTTTTGAAAATGAGATAAATATTTTTTGCATATTTTAAAAACTTTATTTACTCTCTTTTCTGAAACATCATAAAATACCCAAGCATAATTATAGTTTATATTTTTCAATTTTTCTCATCTCCTAAATTAATATGAATTTTTTAAAGAAAATGGAGTAAATTCTTTATCTTCTAAAATATTTTTAATAAGTTTATAGCAATCTAATTTTATTGCAGTTCTATAACTTATCTTTCTATTGAGTTTTGTATGTAAAAAGGTTGTCTCTATCCTATTTTCAAAGGCTTCAATAAAAATTTGTCTCCCTTCTTCATTTAAAATACAGTAGTTTAAAGATTTTTTAAAATGTTTAGCTACTTGTATTCTTTTATTATTTACTAAATCAAATATTGTTTTATAAATAATTATAGGTTTAAACACTTCTGAAATATCTAAACTCAAAGAAAATCTTCCCTCTGATGGCTCATGTAAGAAGCTAATTCTTTGGTCTAGATGAGTTCTATAAATTGCAGAAATAGTTTTGGTATAAAGTAAAGTATTTCCAAAAGATATTAAAGCATTTATTGGGTTATCAGGTGGTCTTTTTACTCTTTTATTTAATACAAAATCTTCATTGATAAAATATTGAAACATTGAATAAAATTTCATCCATATTTCTCCCTCATAAGCAAGTAATTCTTTTATACTCTCTGTTTTGTCAACTAATTTATATAAATCTTCTCTAATCCAATCTATACAATCTTTAACTTCTGATTTCCCATGTTTATAGTAATGATATAGTACCTCATCAATATTAGTACCTATGCCTTTTACTATTGCTTTTGCTATGTCTATTCTATTATTTTTATATTTTTCAACTTGTTTAACTAAAAGTTTTCCACTGTTATATTGATTTCTTGGATAAAAACTTCCAGAATATCCTCCATAATAGTTAAAAAAATGAACTATAATATTATTTCTACCAAGAAAATCTAATAATTTTGAATTAAAACTCACTTCATTTAAGCAATATATTTCTTTTGTATTTTCAATAGGAATATAGATATTTTTTCCATTTTTTCTAAAACATAATGAATTATCTTTTCTTGAAAGTTCTCCCATAGAAGTAATATATTTTGTACTTCCCATATTCTCATCTCCTAAATATAACAATATTCATAGTATGCACACTTTTTACAACTTGCTTTATTTATCACCTTAGGTAGTTCATCTGCTTCTAATAACTTTTCAATTTCTAATATATGTTTTTCTAATTCTCTTTCAGTATCTTCATCCAATTCTACAAATATTATTTTTTTATCTGTTTTATTTTTTTCAATAAATTCTAATTTTCCTTTTCTTTCAATTCCTTTATCTTTTAGTATTTTTAAATAATACAATAATTGCCATTTACTAGCTTCAACATCAGCATCAGATTTTTTTACTTCTGTTACATACTTACTATTTATTTTATCTAAGGCAATATTCTCTATTTTAATCTCTGTATTTTCAGAATTTCTAGCTCTGTCTTCATGTATGGCTTTTCCAATTTTTACTATCTCACTATTATCTTCCAAATTTAATCTATGTGCAAACATATAGCATTGTCTTTTACAGTGAAAATAGTAATTTATCATTGTCCCATTCATATTTCCCCTCCTAGATAAACATATCTCCTTCTCCACCAGTATAAACACCATCTGTAAAATACTTATCTCCATCATCAATATAGATGATAGAACCTTTTATATCACTATAATTTAATTCGACATTTTTCTTTACTTCATACAAAAAATACATCATCTTTTCTCTAATTTTAGATAGTTCAACTATTTTCTTAGCATAGTTTTCTTCCTTTAAAATATCTACATATCTTTCCCACACTTCGCTACCATCTATATTTTCCCCAATTTCTTCTATTTCTTCATCAGTCAATGTTCTATTGAAAAAATATGTTTTCTTATCATCTTGTTCTTCAATTAACTGCATTCTTTCTTTTAAAAGTCTAAATTTTTTATTAAAGATAATAGTTTCAAAATTGTCATTATTGATTTTTTCTTTTGCTTTTCTTTTTAAAATTTCCAATACCTTGGAATAGAAAACATCAAAATTTTTATTTTCTAAAACATCTCTCATTTCATCAGAAAATAGATTTAATTTATTTTCAATAATAACACTATTTTTATATACTTTTTTTGCATCTGTTAAATAGAAGAAATATGCCTTCCCACTTTTCTTACAAGAACGATTTATTCTTCCTAAAAACTGCTCTTCATTATCTAAACCAGAAATATTTTTATAACCTACATCAACATCTATGTCAACTCCTGCTTCTATAAGTTGAGTTGATATCAATATAACTCTCTTATCTTTACTATTAATTTTTTTTATTATAGAATTTCTTCTAGCCTTGTTATCTTCACCTGTTAGAATAAGTATTTCATGATTAACATTTAAGTCTTCATTATTTTCACAAAGCTCATAAAACTTTTTTGCATTATTTTTACTTATAAATTCAATTAATATCTTTTGACTATTTAAAGAATTTTCAATTATATGCTCCAATAATTCTTCGTACTCAATCTTTCTCTCATTTAATAAATCATAATTTACTTCAACCCTATTTTTAAAAATAGCATTATTAAAATACTCATCTCTATTTTCTATCAATTTTGAAATATTATTTTTTTCTTCTTCATCTAATAAATACGAAAGATTTGGTAGTGTTGCAGACATTATAACTATTTTAATATTTAATAATTTAGCATAGGAATTAAGTATGTTTATAATTTCTGTCCAGATGGTATTTTTATATGCTTGAATTTCATCAAAGACTATAACAGAATTTGCCAACTGATAAAATGGCATACAGTCTTCTTTTGTATTTCCAACTAGACTATTGAATATTCCCACATGTGTTGTTACAATAAAAGGATAATTCAAAAATTGTCTATCCATTAAAATATCACTATATTCTTCTATTGGTATATCTCTACTATCCTTATTTGTTAGTGCTGTTACAGAATTTACCACTGCTATATTTTTTATTACTTCTTCATTATTTCCAAAGATATTTTTTAAAGTATTCATATTTTGCTCAACCAAAGTATTAAATGGATAGACATAAAAAATCTTTCTTCTATCTTCATTAAGCAATTTTAAACTTAAATTCAAAGCTGTGTTACTTTTTCCACTTCCTGTTGGTGCTTCTAAGAAAAATATATTGCTATCTTTATTTTTTTCTAAATTTTTTTCTGCCTCTAAGAAAATTTTAGTTCTAAAATTATTTATATCCTTATTATTTGCTATCCCATTTTTTTCTTTATTTCTAATAGACTTGATTATCTCACTATTTTCATATTCCTTTTTTATTATATCTGTATTCCCCATATTTCCAAAGTTTTTATACTTAATATCTTGCATAAATTCATTGGTAGAATAGTAATCACTAGCTATAAGTAGAGAAAACATCATCCTTGTAAGAGTAAAAATAGCCATTGCCTCTTGTGAAGAAATATTTTCTTTTCTTTCAAATATATATATTTCTATAAGATTAAAGAAGATATTTACTGTTTCTTTTTCTAAGAAAGCTTGTAATAATATCCCTCCATTAGACATAGAAATATTTTTTAATTCTTTTAAAATATTTTCTTCATTATTTCTTGATAATTTTTCGATATATTCTTCAAAACTATCTAAATTTCCATGATGCTTTGATATAGTATAGGATAAAGCAAATAATATTTCTAATAAGATAACTATTTTCTTTGTTTCAACTGTTTCAATTAAGGCAGTAATTTTTTCAAAATAGTAAGCTATAAACATACTTGCTGATAAAAGAGAATGATCTGAAGCCAAAACTCCTGATATATTATATTTATCTTCCATTTTTAAGATTTCTTCATTTAACATCTTATCAATTTGAAATTGGCTGTTAATTTTACCAAAATCATGAAAATTAACTACATCATTTATCATTTTATAGTAAAGTTCTTCTTCTTGATTTTTCAAATTTAAAATATTTTTAATTCTTTCAAAAAATTGTTTCAAATTTTTATATTCTACAATTTTTTCAAAATACTTATTTGCTAATTCTTTGTGTTCTTGCAATGTTTCTTCTCTATTATTCTTTATATGTGCTAAGTATTTATACTTATCTTGAAAATCAAAAATATCTTCAAATTTTGTCATAGTCCCCTCCACAATAGTTTAAAAGCTATTGCAAATATAACTTGTTATTAAATATTGCAATAGCTTTTACTTTTAATAGAAAACAATGTTTTTATCTTCCACTTTATAATAAGATTTTTTTAATATAACAGACATATTAGTAATTGTCATTTTTTCTTTTTCATATTGATTTAACTCTTTTGACAAAGCAACTGGTAGATATTCAGAATATTTATATATATCATCTCTTGCTGAATTTTTATCCATACTAAATACATTTTTCTTCTTTTCTGATATATCACTAGCTTTTACCATAGAAAGAATTTCAATAGTGTCATCTTCTGAACTCATCTTTTCTTCAATATCTATTATCTCTACATCCATTATATTTGCTAAATGGTCATTGCTTCCAAGATATGGAAGATATATAGCTTTTTTATTTTTTATATACTCAGCTATTTTCTTTGCTTCATCACAATCTAGCAATATATAAATATCCCAAGAAGGATTTTCTAACCAGAATTGTTTTACTATTAAATTTCCACCTTCTTCTTTTGATGCATAACCAACACTATTATTAAATGTTTGTAATTTTTTATTAAAATAACCATTTTTTCCATTGGAAACTATTGATATTTTAATATCTTTTAATTTCTCATAAAATTCTGGATAATCAGGCATTTTTTTATTTTTTTTCTTCAACATATCATTTTGTTTACTATATCCACCATAGCCTAAAATTGCTCCAAACATTCCTAATAAAGCTACTCTATGTATATTTCCATAAGTTAAATAAACAGTGTTGATTACATTATCTTTAAAAAAGGCACTATTACCACTTAAAGTAAATTTCAGTGCTTTCATAATTATACCTCTTTCTTAGTTAAAATATTTATCAACTTATAGTTAGAAATATCAGTTACAATTTCAGTAGTTACTGGATTATAGAATATTTCTATATTTTTGATATGATTTTCTACTCCTTTTAATATAGTATTCAAATTAAGACTTATTTTATTTTTTTCTTCTCCCTTTTCAAATTTTATATATTGAGTTAAAATTGGTAAATAAAAATCTTCTTCTGTTTCAATAAATAGTCCAAATTCATTATCACAACCAACTTTTGAATTTGTTGCAAAAGAAGTTGCTGATGATAAAGCTGCTTCTTTAAATTTCAAATAATCTTCTTCTGTATATCCATCAGTTATTTCTAATTCCATAAATTCTTTATATGCCAAAGGATTTATATTAAAAGGATAAAAGTAATGTGCTTCATCACTAACTATTTTAGTTCCCAAAGTAGAGTTTTTAGCATCTTCATTTTCTTTTGTTTCTTTATTAACTTTTCCTTTTGGATCTCTAAATGGAGATAAGATATCTTGAACTTCTGTATTACTTTCATCATAGAAATTAAAGCCTTGTCCTATTTGAACTGCCCCTGTGATAGAAATATTATTTCCTTCTTCTGCAAATGTTGCTCCAAAATTTTTTACATCTATAGCTTTAAATAAATTTTTGATGACATCAATAGTTTCTGTATTTTTATCAAGTTTTTTTTCTGGAAATAATTGCTCATATCTTTCCTTTAAAGTTTTAGGAATTAAAGCTCCTTTTTCAACTTTTAAAGATTTTATATACAGAACTTTTTCTCCTTGATTTTCCCACATTTTTTTCATAGGATACTTAAATGCCTTATCACTTCCAAATATTCTTCCATTAGAAATTGACTTAGGTTCTCCACTGAAATCTGCATTCCAATTAGACATAATAGATGATATTCCTAAAATTCCATAAACTCTTTTTTCCATTTTCATTATTTTTCCTCCCTCTTTTTAAAGAAAATTATATCTGCTGTAAATCCTGCTAATAATATATCTATTCTTATTTCTTTTGGTTGATATAGACTAATATTTGATACTGTTCTATTAATTTTTTTATTTTTAGTTTCAAAAATATGTGAATATGAAATTACTATTTTCTTTATTTTTTCTTTTAGAACATCAATATTTTTAACAAAAGTTAGTTGTTTTATAAAATTCAAACTTTTAGCTTTACTATTTCTCATATAATTTATGTATGCTAAGATTTGCCCAACTGCAAAAAAATACTCTTCATCATTTGAAAATTCCCAATCTTCTTCTGATAAAGTGTGATTTAAAAATACTTCTTTTACATTCATAATTTCCTCCATTAACCCACTTTTTCCATAAAAATACTTTTCCAAACAAAAACCAAAATCAAGTTGTTGACACGCTTTAAAGAAATATCCATTTCCTATTGCTACCATTACAGCATCTAAATATATTTTTTTAATATTTTTTTTGACTTCTGCTTCATCATTTAGATAAAACCACTTATAGAAAGCATTTCTATATTTCATTAACAACTTTTTTATTTCAATATCCTTTATATCTAAATCTCCATCATTAAGTAAAAAATTTCCTAATAAAGAATTATAGAAAAGAATTTTATTTATATTATTCATTATCTTTTCTTTATTAAGATTTCCATACTCAATTTCATCTATATCTTTTTTCTTTTGATACAAAATTTCTTTAAAATTAATAATTATTTCTTCATCATTATTTTTTGAGATTACATTAAAATTTTTTATATCAACATCTTTTGAATAACTAGCATTTAATAGGTATTTTGCTCCATTAGGACAACCCTCTTTATATGTCCTGGGAATAATTTCATTTTCTGAAAAATAAATAAAATAATTTCCTTGTTTTACTTCTGGTAATAAATAATTATAGAAAGCATATTGTAAAAGTATCTCATCAGTATCAACTAAATATGGAGTTGATATTCTTCTTGTCTTATTTTCTAAAAATGCTTTTTTGGAATTTAATCCCATATTATTATTGGATAATCCATAAATAGTTTCTCCAATTTTTCTATTATAATCATTAGAGTTAAAAATATTAGGAATAAGGTATCTTTTATGCTCATTTCTAAATAATTCTAAACTTTTTTCTAAATCATCTTCAACAAAAAATATTTTTAGATAATCTTTTTTATTATCATTTTCTAATAAATTTTCATTTACATTATCTTCTACCCATAAAAAAATATCCTCTACAATATCTTTTTCAATTTTTGGAAGTTTTTCAGCTATATTTTTATATAACTCTTTCCCTTCTTTACTATTATATTTTTCTTCTGGATTTAAAAGATTCTTTTTATATCCTTCAATAATTGCTTTAGTTAGTTTATTTTCCCTTATGCTTTCTTTTTTTATAAAAAATGAATAAATTTGATTTGAATGTATTGTTTTTTTAGAATCCATTGGCTTATTCATATCCACTAGATTAGAATAATAATCAAAAGCTCTAAAGTAGCTATAGTATTGATTAAGTTCTCCATCTGTTTTTTTAGTTTTTTTATCATAGGAAATATCAAGTTTTTCTATAATTTTTCCTGATTTTACATTTACTAAAATATATGTTCCATCTTTTGGAATATGTTTACTTACAACAAGTTCCTCCCCCTCCTTATCATAGATTTTTCTAAATACTTCTAATGCTTCATCAATCAAAATAACACCCCCTACTACTCATAAGTTTTAAAGTTTAAGAAACCACAACCCCTTGCACAATTTTCTAAAAGCCCTGTTCCCAATAACATATGTGCAATATCTTGTGCTTTCTCATTATTAGCAACTTGTAATTCAACCTTATCTCCAACTAATTTTTTTCCTTTATAAATAATTGGAACAGGCATTCTATTAATAAACTTAATATTAGTAAATAAGTCTATATCATCTGACTTATCTTCTCCTAGTTTCTTTAAAAGTTCACTATCAACAGTTATATCATCACTTTGTTGAGTAAAATATAAATACTTCTTTAAACAATTTATTTTTAATCTTTTTTCAAACTCTTCAAAAGTCATAGAATATCTCCAATATCCTTCATCTGTCTTCATTAGGATAGGAGTTATTGTATATAGTTTTTCAATTAATTTTTTCTCCACTACTCTTATATTTAATGTTAATCCTTGAATATCTTTATTTTCAAAAAACATAAGGGTATCTAAAAAATAATTAGCTATTTTTTGGCTAATTGTTCTTACTCTAAAAGAATATGTTTTATCTTTTTTGTATATTTTATCTTCTTCTATTGGGTACAATCCGTCAAAAGTGTATTGTTTATAGATTTTAGAGGCATGATAATTATACATTGTAGGATTAGCTGATAGATTCATATCCATAAATCTTGTGATATATGTAGGAATATCTTTTAAAAAAATATCCTTTTTCAGTTTTACTTTTAATTTCATTTCATAAACTTCCATTAATAATCTCCCCTTTTAATTAGAATTTATAATTTAATTATAGATATATTACTATCTTTTGTCAATATATGTTTTAATTCTTTTCTGAAATTTTTTTATTATATTACAATTAGTTTATTTTATTTACATTTTTTCTTTTTAATTTTATTTTTATATTAAAAAAAGCTAGAGTTTTCTCTAGCATTAAGTTTATATATGGCTGGGGTGGCTGGATTCGAACCAACGCATAACGGAGTCAAAGTCCGTTGC
>ERZ773014.2224-NODE-2224-length-11513-cov-12.043725_pt1 | contig 11513 bp, 10 predicted proteins | sample MGYA00580841_ERZ773014 | MGnify/ENA primary metagenome ERZ773014 (study PRJEB29015, sample SAMEA2737989) | human oral metagenome | biome: human oral; feature: human-associated habitat; material: dental | place: China | collected 2067 ...
CACTTTTCAAAAAGTAGAGCTGGAAGCTGCACTTCCGGAGTCACTTTTCAAAAAGTAGAGCTGGAAGCTGCACTTCCGGAGTCACTTTTCAAAAAGTAGAGCTGGAAGCTGCACTTCCGGAGTCACTTTTCAAAAAGTAGAGCTGGAAGCTGCACTTCCGGAGTCACTTTTCAAAAAGCAGAGCTGGAAGCTGCACTTCCGGAGTCACTTTTCAAAAAGCAGAGCTGGAAGCTCAGGGTTCGAGGCGACCTCGAAAAAACTACTCCTAACTACCGGGGCGAAGCCCCATAACTACTTCTCACTACAGGGGCGACCAGAAGGGTTGCCCCTACTACCCGGCCAAAGGCCGATAACTACCGCGCCGCAGGCGCATAACTACCCCTAACTACCCCTAACTACCGGGGCGAAGCCCCATAACTACGCATAGAATGAAAAGAAAGATTTATCTGTGGATTGGGATCGTCGCAGTCGTCTTGGCCGCGGCGTTTTTTGCTTATTCCAAATGGATGGCACCCACACGCGTGGCCTTCGTGAACTTCCAGGCCATCTCGCTTGGCAACATCTACAAAGCCAACGACAACTCGCACATCAAACTCGTGGAAGTCTCCACCGACGAGCTCGACAAGCTCAAAGGCTTCGACATGGTCTTCGTCAACGGCATGGGCCTGCGCATCGTCGAGGAGCAACGCGAACAGCTGCAACGCCTGGCCGACAAGGGAGTGCCCATCTACACCTCGATGGCCACAAACCCCGACAACAACATCTGCAACCTCGACTCCGTGGTGCGCGACTCCATCAAGACCTACCTCGACGGCGGCAGCAAGAAGAACTATCGCAGCCTGCTCAACTACGTCCGCAAGGTGATCGACGGCAAACGCTTCTTCATCAACGAGCCTGAGCCGGCCGTGGAGCGCGCCGAAGACATCATCTATCACCCCAACCCCAGCGGCAACGACCGCGACGACGACCTCGAGTTCCACTCCGTGGCCGAGTATGAGGCCTGGCTCAAGAAGCAAAACCTCTGGCACGAGGGCGCCCACAAAATCGTCGTCACCGGACAGATGGCCGACCCCACCGGCCTGATCGATGCGCTGCAAAAGGCGGGCATGAACGTCTATCCCATCTACGCCCGCGAGAAATGGTTCGACTACCTCAACGCCATCAACCCCGCCATGGTGATCAACATGGCGCACGGCCGCTTGGGCGACGAGATGGTCGATTGGCTCCGGGAGCACAACGTGACGATGCTCGCACCGCTCACCGTCAATCGCCTCGTGGAGGATTGGGAGAACGACCCGATGGGCATGTCCGGCGGCTTCATGTCGCAGAGCGTCACCATGCCCGAGATCGACGGCGCCATACGCACCACAGCGCTCTTTGCCCAGTATGAAGACAAGGACGGCTACCGCCACTCCTTCGCCGTGCCCGAACGCCTCGAGACGTTCGTCGAAACCGTGAAGCGCTTCCTCGACCTCCGCACCAAGCCCAACAGCGAGAAGCGCGTGGCCATTTATTACCTCAAGGGGCAGGGCCAAGGCGCAACCATGACGGCCGGCGGCATGGAGGTCGCTCCGTCGCTCTACAACTTCCTCAAGCGACTCAAAGACGAGGGTTACAAGGTGGACAACCTGCCCGCCAACCATCGCGAGTTGGAGAAGATGATCATGCAGCAAGGCGCCGTCCTCGGGGTCTATGCCGAGGGCGCGATCGCTGAGTTTATGAAGACCGGCAACCCGGAGCTGATCAAGAAGGAAGATTATGAAGCCTGGGTGAAGCAGGCGCTCCGCCCGGAGAAATACAAGGAAGTGGTAGACGCCAATGGCGACTTCCCCGGTCAATACATGGCCACGGCAGACGGCCGCTTGGGCGTGGCCCGACTGCAATTCGGCAACGTCGTCGTAATGCCGCAAAACGCGGCCGGATCGGGCACAAATGCCTTCAAGATCCTCCACGGTACGGACGCCGCGCCGCCGCATCCTTACATCGCCTCCTACCTCTGGATGCGCTTCGGGTTTAAGGCCGACGCGCTGATCCATTTCGGCACACACGGTAGCCTCGAGTTCACGCCCCGCAAGCAAGTGGCACTCTCCAGCAACGACTGGCCCGACCGACTCGTGGGCCCGCTGCCACACTTCTACGTCTACACCATTGGCAACGTCGGCGAGGGCATCATCGCCAAACGCCGCTCCTACGCCACGCTCACGTCATACCTCACGCCGCCCTTCATGGAGAGTAGCGTGCGCGGCATGTACCGCGAGCTGACCGAGGCGCTGAAGATCTACGACCACCTCGCCGAGGACATCAACGAACGCCGCGAGCAGGGCAAGGCTCCGGACGCTCGTTTGGAGGACGACCTGAAGCGTGCCGCGATCAACGTGAAGGCGGCCACCGTAAAGCTCGGCATCCACCGCGACCTGGAGCTGGATAGCATCGCCGGTAAGCCCTATTCGGAGGACGAGATCCGCCGCGTGGAGAACTTCGCCGAGGAGCTGGCCACGGAGAAGATCACCGGACAGCTCTATACCATGGGCGTGCCCTACGAGCCGGCCCGCATCACATCGTCCGTCTTGGCTATGGCCACCGACCCGATCGCTTACGGCCTCTGGGCGCTCGACAAGCTGAAGGGACGCACACACCTCGACGCCGATCGCGACCGCGTGAAGTTCACGCAGGTCTACTTAGATCCGGCGAAGGAGCTCGTGAACCGTCTGCTCACCCAACCGACGATGGCCACGGACGAGTTAGTCTGCCGCACAGCCAAGATCACCCCCGAGGAGCTGGCTAAGGCGCGCGAGATCATCGCCGACCGCAACGCCCCGCGGGGTATGGCGGCCATGATGATGATGACAGGCAACAAGAAAAAAGGCGGTATGCCAGGAATGCCTCCTGCGGGCATGTCGGGCGGTAAGCCGGCCGGACATCCCGGCGGTATGCCGGGCGGTAAAGCCGACGCCAAGCCGGCCGGACATCCCGGTGGTATGCCGGGTGGTAAAGCCGACGCCAAGCCGGCAGGACATCCCGGCGGTATGCCAGGTGGTAAAGCCGACGCCAAGCCTGCCGGACATCCCGGAGGTATGCCGGGCGGTATGCCTCCAAAAGGCATGGGCGGCATGATGGGTGGCAAGAAAAAGACGTACACGAAGGAAGAAGTGCACCTGGCCGACGCCATCATGGAAGTGGAGCGCACGATCCTGAACGTGAACAAATACAAGACGTACCTCATGGAGAGCCCCGAGAGCGAACTCCGCAGCAACATGAACGCACTGAAGGGTGGCTACGTGGCTCCGTCGCCGGGCGGCGATCCGATTGCCAACCCGAACACACTGCCCACGGGCCGCAACCTCTACTCCATCAATGCCGAGGCGACGCCCTCGGAGGCAGCTTGGGAGAAGGGTAAGCGACTGGCCAACGCCACGATCGACCTCTACCGCAAGCGCCACAACAACGAGTATCCGCGTAAGGTGAGCTACACCCTCTGGTCGGGCGAGTTCATCGAAACGGAAGGCGCTACCATCGCACAGATCCTCTATATGCTCGGCGTGGAGCCGGTGCGCGACGCCTTCGGCCGTGTCTCTGACCTGCGCCTGATCCCCTCTTCCGAGCTGGGTCGCCCGCGCATCGATGTGGTGGTGCAGACCTCCGGCCAGCTGCGCGACTTGGCTGCCTCGCGCCTCTTCCTCATCAACCGCGCCGTGGAGATGGCAGCTGCGGCGAAGGATGACAAGTTCGACAACCAAGTGTCCGAGGGTGTCACCGAAGCACAGCGCACACTGCTGTCGAAGGGTCTCTCGCCGCGTGAAGCGCAGGAGATGGCTACTTATCGCGTCTTTGGCGGTGTCAATGGCAACTATGGCACGGGCATCCAAGGCATGGTGGAGAGCGGCGACCGCTGGGAGAAGGAGTCCGAGATCGCTGAGACGTATCTCCACAACATGGGCGCCTTCTACGGCAGCGAAAAGCAGTGGGAGCTGTTCCGCCAATACGCCTTCGAGGCCGCGCTGACCCGCACCGACGTCGTCGTACAGCCGCGCCAGAGCAACACGTGGGGCGCCCTTAGCCTCGATCACGTCTACGAGTTCATGGGCGGCATGAACCTGTCCGTCCGCCACGTCACCGGCAAGGATCCCGACGCCTATCTCAGCGACTACCGCAACCGCAGCAATGTGCGCATGCAGGAGGTTAAGGAGGCCATCGGCGTGGAGGCCCGCACGACGATCCTCAACCCGACGTATATCAAGGAGAAGATGAAGGGTGAAGCCTCGTCGGCCGGCGTCTTTGCCGAGACCGTCCGCAACACCTACGCCTGGAACGTGATGAAGCCGTCCGCCATCGACGACGAGCTGTGGGACGAGATCTTCGACGTCTACGTAAAGGATAAGTACGACCTCAAGGTCGACGAGTTCTTCCGCGAGCAAAGCCCGGCCGCGCTGCAAGAGATCACGGCCGTGATGATGGAAACGATCCGCAAGGGCATGTGGAAAGCCACGCCGGAGCAGATCGCCGAGCTGGCCCGCGTGCACACCGAGACGGTGAATAAGTACGGCGCAGCATGCTCCGGCTTCGTCTGCGACAACGCCAAGCTGAAGGACTTCATTGCCTCGAAGGCCGACGCCTCGGCCGCCGCCCAGTACAAGCAGAAGATCGCCGAGGCGCGCGAAGCCAACCTCGCCGACAAGGACGCCAAGAGCGTCGTGCTCGAAAAGGACAAGCAGAACGCCGTCGACGAGACAGCCGACTCCACCGGCCGCCGCATGATCCTCATCGCAGCCATCGCGCTGGTCGTAGCCATCGCCGCATTCCTCATCATCCGCAGAAGGAGAAAGTAGTGATTCTGTTACAAGTTACGAGTTACAAGTTACGAGTTACGAGTGCTCCGGTACTTGTAGCTTGTAGCTTGTAACTTGTAACTCCCCACTCGTAACTCGTAACTTATAACTCGTAACCCCCTTGGACAACATCTTCCTCCTGCTCGCCTTCTTCGCTGTGGTGAAGAGCCTCTTCATGACCACCCTGCTGCCCGACCGACGCTATCGCATTGCGTTCAGTCTGCTGCTCGGCGTGTTCGTGGTGCTCTCCCACCCGTACGTCGTCGAGCTGAACAAGCTGCAGGTGCAGCGCATGCTGTCGGAGCGTTCGGCCCTGTTCGACATCTCCCTGGTGGTGATGGTCGACAGCCTGCTGACCGTCTACTTCTGCCTGGCCCGCCTGCGCGATCGCGAGCCCGGGCAGCACTTTGCGTGGTACACCACCCTGGTGCGCCACATGCCTTCGCTGCTCATCTTCCCCGCGCTCTTCTACCTCCACATCAACCTGCTCTTCTCCCTGCCCGGCGTCGCCTTCACGACCGTCACATGGGGGCTGGCCGCGGGGGTGGTCGCCGTGTTCGTGGCCGCGTCGCTCTTTGCCCGCAGCCTCATCGGCGGCAAGGATCTGCTCATCGAACTGATCATGCTGCTCACGCTGCTGCTCTTCCTGCTGACCATCTGCAGCGCCGTCTTCCACCCCTCCAACACCGTCATCTCGCACAGCGCCCCCGTCGACTGGCTCGGTTGCCTCGGCACCCTCGGCCTGCTCCTTGGGCTCACGCTCGTCGGATGGTTGCTCACTGCGGTGAGGCGGAGGCTTCAGAAGAAATCATAGCCTTCGGATGGATAGTCGGGGCAAGGCTCCCACGAGGGGCGCCTCTACCTCCATCGGTGTAACGATGACTGTGCAAGACGGCTTGATGGCGGCAAAGTGTGTGAAATGACCGTGCAAGGCCTGCATAACGATTTCACAGTGTGTAAAAAGGCCATGCAAGGCCTGCACGACGGCGGCACAGTGTGTAAAATGACCGTGCAAGACCTGCATGACGGCGGCAAAGTGTGTGAAATGACTGTGCAAGACCTGCGTGACGGCAGCAAAGTGTGTGAAATGACCATGCAAGGCCTGCATGACGATTTCACAGTGTGTAAAAAGGCCATGCAAGACCTGCACAGTGGTTTTACAGTGTGTGAAACGACCATGCAAGACCTGCACAGTGGTGTCGCAGTGTGTGAAGCGACCCTGCAAGGCCTGCACAGTGGTTTTGTCGTTATAACAACCCTTTAACTACCGGGGCAAAGCCCCATAACTACCCAAGGGCGTATGCAATACGCCCCTACTACCCGGCCGCAAGGCCGATAACTACCGCGCCGCAAGGCCGATAACTACCCTCATTATGGAATACGTATCAAACATCCTCTTTTGGATCTCCAACGGGCTGCTGGTCCCCGTCATCGTCGGCCTGCTCTACTTCTTTATCCGCAGCATACTCATGCTCGGCGGTTTCTTCAACCAATACCTGCGTCGCACCAAGCAGGCGGGCCAGCTCAAAAAGCAGCTCGACACGTGGGACGGCGCGCACCTCGACGCCCTCCTGCCCACCATCGAAGCCTCGGCCGAACGCGACTTCACCGAGGCCGTGCGCCGCATCGCTGCCACGCCCGACTCGACCCACGTCGACCGCATCCTGGCCGAGTACGAAGTGCGCGCCGACGCCGATCTGAGTCGCTGCCGCATGCTCACCAAGTTCGGCCCCATCCTCGGACTCATGGGCACACTCATCCCCATGGGCCCCGCGCTGGCCGGGCTCGCCACGGGCGACGTCGCCTCGATGGCCTACAACATGCAGATCGCCTTCGCCACGACCGTCGTCGGACTCTTCGCCGGCGCCGTGGGCTACGTCATCCTGCAAGCCCGCCAACGGTGGTTCGTCGCCGACCTCGCCTCGCTCGAGTTCATCGCCGGCATGACGGCCCAAGTCTCACCCACTAACGCCCCACAGCCATGAGTCGCCGCCGCAGACTGCTCTCGGCTTCGGCCGAAGACAACGACCCCGTAGCCATGCTCACGAACCTCTTCGACGTGGCCATGGTCTTCGCCGTCGCCCTCATGGTGGCCATGGTGGTGAAGTTCAACATGACCGAGATCTTCTCCAAAGAGGATTACACCATGGTCAAGAACCCCGGCAAGGACAACATGGAGATCATCACCAAGGAGGGCCAGACGATCACCCGCTACAAACCCTCCGAGAACCAGAACGCCACCGGCAAGAAAGGCCGCAAGGTCGGCGTAGCCTACGAGCTCGAAAACGGCGAAGTGATCTACGTGCCGGAATAGCCGCGACCCTCGTTGGGGTTATTATACACCAAGGGCTGCATCATCGATTGCGTATGATGCAGCCCTTGTTCTTGTTTATGGCCGGTAGGCGGTAGGGGCGTATCGCATACGGGCGTCTGCGGACGCCGGCGAATATGGCCGGGTACATGATCGTACCGCTTGGGGCCGAATTTGAATGGCAATTAAACCTGTGTGGATCCGTAGACGCCCAGCTCGGCAAAGTCATCGATCAGGAAGTCGGCGCCAGCGGCCTGCAGCTGGTCGCGCGTGGCATTGCCGTACGTGACGCCGCAAGTCTGGACACCCGCGTTACGCCCCATGAGGATATCCACGGGCATGTCGCCCACCACCAGCGTGTGCGCCGCGTCGATGCCCGTCTCGCAGAGCGTCCGGAGCACGGGCTCGGGGTGGGGCTTGGTATGCTCCACACTGTCGGCACCGAGCACGTACGAGATGCAGTCCCTCAGCCCCATTGCGTCGATAAAGGCGTGCAGCGACCCCGTGCCCCGCGACGAGGCAATGGTCAGCACCACACCCCGCTCCCGCAGCTGCCGGAGTGTCGGCAGGACGTGGGGGAAGGGGGCCGGCACGAGCGATTCCTTGTTGCGGAAAAAGATCTCGCGATACGTCTCCACGAAGCGGTCGGCGAGGTCGGCCGGGCCGTCGGGGTAGAGATGCCGGCAGGCGTCATCGAGCTTCAGGCCGATGGTGCTGGCGCAGGCCGCCTCGTCGGCCACGGGCAGACCGAGCTGATGCATGGAGGCTTGCAGGGTGCGGACGATGTTGTCACGCGTGTCGGCCAGTGTGCCGTCAAAATCGAGGATGATCAGTTGGATGGGCATGGGTCATATCGCATCGTTGAACTCTACACGGTTGAGGATGGAGCGGCCGAGCGTCACCTCGTCAGCGTACTCCAATTCGTCGCCGATGGAGACACCGCGCGCGATGACCGTCACACGGACGGGATAGGCCGAGAGCTTGCGGTAGATGAAGAAGTTCGTCGTGTCGCCCTCCATCGTCGTGCTGAGCGCCAGCACCACCTCGCGCACCTCGCCCTCCGCCACACGCTTCACCAAACTGTCGATCTCCAAATCGGCCGGGCCGATGCCGTCGATGGGCGAGATGATGCCGCCGAGAACATGGTAGAGGCCGCGAAACTGCGCCGTATTCTCGACCGTCATCACGTCCTTCACGTTCTCCACCACGCAGACCGTCGAGCGGTCGCGCGACGTATCGGCGCAGATGTCGCAGAGGTCCGTGTCGCAGATGTTGTGGCACGTGCGGCAATACTTCACGTCGCGACGCAAGGCCTGAAGCGCCGTGCCAAGTCGCTCGGCGTACTCCGGCTCGCGGCGGAGCAGGTAAAGCGAGAGCCGCAGCGCCGTCTTCCGACCGACGCCGGGCAGCGCCGACAGCTCGTCGACGGCGTTCTCAAGGAGCGTGGAGGGATAGGCGCGATTCATGACTTCAGTTCGCGGCCGGCATACATACGTTCATAATACCCCACATAGTCGCCGCTGATGACTTCACGGATCCAGTCTTGGTGCTCGAGGTTCCAGCGCACCGTCTTGACGATGCCCGTCTCGAAGTCCGTCTCCGGCCGCCAGCCCAGCTCGGTGGAGATCTTCGTCGGGTCGATGGCGTAGCGCTGATCGTGGCCGAGGCGGTCGGTGACGAAGGTGATCAGGCTGTCGTCGATCCAGTCGACGGTGGGCAGTCCGTCCGGGCCGGCGATGCGTTTGCGGAGAGCGTCGCGGTAAGCGGGTTGCTCGGTCATCAGTTGGCGGACGGTGTGGATGATCGTGCGTACGATGTCGATGTTCTTGCGCTCGTTGTGTCCGCCCACGTTGTAGACCTCGCCCGCGCGACCACGGTGGATGACGGCGTCGATGGCCTTGCAATGATCCTCGACGTAGAGCCAGTCGCGAACGTTCGACCCGTCGCCGTAGACGGGCAGCTGCTTGCCCTCGAGGATGTTGTTTATGATGAGCGGGATCAGCTTTTCGGGGAAGTGATACGGCCCGTAATTGTTCGAGCAGCGGGTGATGCTGACGGGCATGCGGTAGGTGTCGTGGTAAGCCATTGCCACCAGGTCGGCGCTTGTCTTGGAGGCGCTGTAAGGGCTGTGCGGAGCCAGCGGAGTCGTCTCGGTGAAGAAGCCGTCGGGGCCAAGGCTACCGTAGACCTCGTCGGTAGAGACTTGATGGAAACGTACGCCGGGGCGCCACGTCGGGTAACCCGTCGCATCGCGTCCGGTGGTCCACGCCTTGCGGGCGGCGTTGAGCAGGTTCTGTGTGCCGAGGATGTTAGTCACGAGGAAGAGCTGCGGGTCTTCGATGCTACGGTCGACGTGGCTCTCGGCGGCGAAGTTGACGACGCAGTCGATGGGGTACTTCTCAAAGAGGCTTTCCACAAGCGCGCGATCGCCGATGTCGCCTTTGACGAAATGGCAACGCACTCCGTCGATGTCGCTTTCGATCGTGTGCACGTTGCCGGCATAGGTGAGTAGGTCGAGGACGATCAGCTGTGCGTCCGCGTGGGTGGCCAACATATACTTCACGAAGTTGGCGCCAATGAATCCGGCTCCGCCGGTGATTAAATAGGTATGCATAATAGATAGTTAGAGGGTAGAGGGTAGAGGGTAGAGGGTAGAGGGTGATGAAAAATGAAGGGCAGCGGACTTCTATCTTCTTTTCTTGCCTTGATGCAAGAAAAGAAGCAAAAGAAAATCAAGGCCTCTGCCGAGGCCGGGGAAGTTGGCCGGGTACATCTCTGGGGAGTTATATCTCCGCGTCGCGGAGCTGGGGCAGGACACAGTCTTTCTCGGACGTGAGGATGGAGGTCGCCTCGTCGATGCTCCAATCAATGCCCACGTCGGGGTCGTCGAAGCGGAAGCCGCGCTCATGGCTGGGCGTGTAGGGGTTGTCGACTTTATAGGTGAAGATGGCTGTCTCGCTCTTGACGTAGAAGCCATGCGCAAAGCCGCGCGGGATGTAGAACTGGCGATGGTTATCGGCCGATAGCTCGACCATCACGTATTGCCCGAACGTGGGCGATCCGCGGCGGATATCCACGGCCACATCCACCACCGTGCCGACGATCACGCGCACCAGCTTAGCCTGTGCGTAGGGCGCCAGTTGATAGTGCATGCCGCGCAGTACGCCGCGCGAGGAGCACGATTCGTTGTCCTGAATGAAGTGCGTCGGCCCGATGTGGGCCTCAAACTCCGACTGCTTGTATGCTTCCATAAAATATCCCCGCGCGTCGTGAAACACCTTCGGCTCCAGGATCCACACGCCGGGGATATGCGTCTCTATATAGTTCATTGATTCTTGAGATTCGATGATTTGAGGGGGCAAAGAAAGCGGGGTTCACCGGATCAGCTGAATGGGGCGCTGGGCAATGAACGGTATGACCACGTCGCGCATCTCCTGCGTCAGGCACGCCAAGGCCTGCCGAGCGATGGCGTCGGGGATGCCGTAGAAGGCCTCGGCCAGGCTGCCCGTCATGGCCGCGATCGTGTCGCTGTCGCCGCCGATGGAGATGGCCAGGCGCACGGCCTGCTCGAAGTCGGTGCTCTCCAAAAAGCAGACGATGGACTGCGGCACAGTGACCTGACACGTCACGTCGAAACGGTTCGTCCGGCGGATCTCGTCGCACGTCGCGCTGACGTCGTAGCCGTAGCGCGTGGTGGCGACAGCGCGCACCGCCTCACGTCCGCCGCCGTCGCGCAGGGAGCGGATACACTCGGCAATGCACTGCGCACCCTTGATCCCCTCCGGGTGGTTGTGGGTGCAGGCCGCCGACCGTCGGGCCGCCTCCAGCACATCGTCCATCGGCCCGTCGACCCATCCGCAGGGCGAGACGCGCATGCCGGCGCCGTTGCCGAAACTGCAGTACGGCTGCGGATCGTCCGAGGCCACCCACTGCCGGAATCGTCCGCCGTAGGCGCCCATGGGATTAGCATAGCGGCGACACCAGCTGTGGAGCGTCGGCCCGAAGTCTACGCCGCGCAGCAACGCGTCGGCCACGGCCACCGTGCAGACCGTGTCGTCCGTAAATCCACACTCGGGCGTGAACAGCTCAAAGTCCGTCCGGTGCGTGTTATTAAACTCAAATCGCGACCCCACAATGTCGCCTACGATAGCTCCTAACATGATTCGTTTTCCTTTCTGTCTTGATGGAGGGGATGGCCTCCTGTTTTGCCCCGCAAAAGTATCTGAATGCAGCGGGGCCTTATGAGGGGTGATGGATGGCGGGCAAATCCCCGTCCGCCTATACCTATTTATATATACGCGCATCGCACCCCGCAGCACCTGCTTTCGGACCTGTTAGCCCCGCCTGGGGGCGTACATTTCTATGCCCCGCCCCTG
>ERZ773014.2225-NODE-2225-length-11513-cov-6.942398_pt1 | contig 11513 bp, 9 predicted proteins | sample MGYA00580841_ERZ773014 | MGnify/ENA primary metagenome ERZ773014 (study PRJEB29015, sample SAMEA2737989) | human oral metagenome | biome: human oral; feature: human-associated habitat; material: dental | place: China | collected 2067 ...
GCGAGGTCAGCGAAGCAGGAAGCCCATAGGCTTTAGACTATGGGTAGTTCACATTCATAATATGTTAAGGGAAATTTGCAAAGTTGAAGCAATAACAAAAGAAGTTATACTAAATACAAATAATATAGAATATTTTTCAGAGAATGAAATTAGAGTGGAGTTATCTGAAGAAGAAATACAGGAGTTTAAGCAACTAATTAATAGAGCAAAAGTTATTCAAAATTACTCTTATGCCTGTCCATTTGACTTGACTGTTATTATAGAGGCTGATGAAAAGACATATTCTTTAAAAGTTTCAACAGATAGTTGCGGTATTTTAGTTATCGGAGATACATCCTATCAATTACAAAAAGTTGACAGGCTTAAGTTAAAAGATATATTTAAACAAATTGAATGGAATTACTAGGGCGTGTCTTAAAATTATAGCAGACTATACTATTTGCACAAAATTAATAAAAGTAAGAAAAGATGTTGCCAATTTATCATACCTTGTTGGCAACTTACGGAAATGTTTTATCTTATTGAAAAAGCATTCTAGGAGCTGTTTTGTTAGGCTATGATAATGGATACAACTCATAGTACATAAGTTTTTATCATACTTAGAAACCGATTAACTTTATAAACGGGCAGACTACTTTTTATTGTCTGCCTTATTTATATTATTGATACTTTAATGTATCTTCACTATCACCCACCATATAAGTAATCATATTGAAGGAGGTTATAATTAAATGCCTAAAAAAATAATCACATATTCAGCCATAGTTATATGTCTTTTATTATCATCTTGTGCAACTAAAAGTAATACAATTAATAGTACCTCCAATACCGACAGTATTGATCCCAAAGCAAGTGAGTCCAAAGCAAGCGGAAACATTGATAATAGCTTCAATTATAAATTAGAAGACATATCTCAAAAGGCAAGTATAGAAGGCTTTGTAGTAAATAACAATAGCATAAGCTTTAAAATCAGAAACACAACTGATGACAATGAGCTTTTAAGTGCTTACTTGGAGTATGTACGCTTAAAAGACGGTAAAGAATACACATCTTACCGATTAGATCTTGATAAATTAAACATTCCTGCCGGACATATTAGTGATACGATGCACTTTAATCCTCAAAAGCCATTAGGAAGTGCAGGTGTAGTAAGAATTAAAGCATTAATATTTAAAGATTCAAAAGATGATTATATAAGATAAAATGGTGCAGTCGATATAACACACATTAACCTACAACCACTATTTCAAATAAGAAACATCATGAATCGGATTAAATGTACTGTATTTATTATAGTGATTATAGGAGCGATTGTATTTCATGAGAAATTTAAAGACAGTAAACTTTTTCAGAATAATTTCCTGAAAATACTTGCTGTTATCATAATTGTATTTATCCTAATAAGAGACTATGATAACGATATTTTAAGCTAAAGATTATTAACGAAGTCCCTTGTATTTAAATCTTTTTAACAAGTCAAGATACAAATTATGTATACAGTAACTGCATTAACCCAACCCGCTACGAAATAGAGGTAAAGTCAAGTTTTTCAGTCTATACCGATTTGTTACAGCTTTGAAAAATAGTTGTGAAAAAGACTTAAATACAAGGGACTTTTGCACTAAAGTTTATTTGTTTTCTTTTATAATTAATAAAATGTCTTCTTCAAACATCTGATGCTAATATGCACCTAAACATAAGTATAAGTATTATTTTCTCTCTTAGATTCTCACTCCATTTCTACCTGTCCAAATATGCCTTCCTAAGCAAAAATTTAGACAGCATCCTCTTATAATGCCCCAAGTCAAGATACTCATACATTCCTGCCTTTCTTGCCCTCTTATAAAGCTTTAAGATAAGCCTCCTATAATAAAGGTAAAACTTATGTCTGCTTATATTCTCCGGCTCCACTACCAAATGCAAAAAATCCCAATGCTCTATTTTTTTGGTAATCAGCTTATCCTTATATTCCTCATACAGAGGGGTTCCGGGTATGGGAGTAAAGATGGAAATAGTTACATGAATAAGCTTGTGCTTTACTATCCAATCATACAGGTTATCAAAATCTTTTTTAGTGGCTGAAAGCCCTACTATCATAAGACCTATGCACTGTGCGGATGTGGAGTTAATTACCTCTATCGCCTTTACATTATGTTCTTTACTGGTTCCCTTATTGTAATCATTAAGTTCTTCATCACTTATAGCCTCAAGCCCTACCAAAAAGTACTTAAACCCTATATCTGCAAGCTCCTTTACAATATCAGGGTGGCTTGCTACAAAGTCCGCTCTTGCATAACACACATAGTTCTTTTTTATATTATTCTCCCTTACAAGCCTTACAAACTCCCTTAATCTTTTCTCATTTACCAAAAAATCATCATCCGATATGGTGATATTCTCAGCATCTATATTCTTAAGCTCTTCTATAACAAGCTTTAAGTCTCTTTCCCTGTATTTGCCGTGATTAAGTAAGGTACAGTAGCAAAACTTACAATTATAGGGACAACTGAAAGATGTCTTTATATTGGCGGCTTGCGTCAAATCAAGATATCTGAAATGCTTTCTGTTCTCATAAAAGAAAGTCCTGTCCGGTATAGGGAGGCTGTTGATATCTATGGGTATCATGGGGTTAGACTGCCATGTGCCGTCCTCAAGCTTATAACACATACCGTTTATACTTCTAAGTTCCTTAATTAAATTCTTATTTACGATATCATTTGCATTAATAATATTCTTTTTAAGACCTGTATAGGTAACAATTTCGACAAAGGCATCAACCGACTCGCTTTTTGCTATATAATCTATAAATTCCGTATAAAAGACCTTAGTATTGATCTGTGCATGAACTCCTCCGACTATGGTAGTTATATTCGGATTATACTTTTTTGCCTGCATACAAAATTTCTTCATCATATTTTCCTGTGTTATATAGCCCGTTATTGCCACCACATCAGGATCATAGTCTTTTAATACCGCTCTAAAGGGCTTATTTTGGCAAATGTAATCGTAGATCATATCCTCATAGCCGGCTGCCTTAAGTCCCGTATGTAGGTACTCAAGCTCTAAGGGCTCGGAATCTAAAATATTGGTAAAGCTTAAAGTATTGGGTGCTCCCGGTCTTACCAACAAAACTTTCATGCAATTCTCCTTTTACTGCTCATATAAGTTCTAAAAAAGTTCTTTATATACACACTTATCAGGGTATTAAATCCGAAGGTCATCCTAAGTGTGTTCTTAATAGGAAATGCCCTAAGCGTATAAAGAAATGAGTACCAACTCATATTTACCGCAAATGTAAACTTAAGCACCTCAAGATAATATTCATTTAGGCTCATCTTGGAGGGCATAATAAGTACATCTCCGAAATTCCATTTTTCATAGTCGGTTTCATCATACAAAAGTCTGTCTCTGTACTCCTCAAAAAGAGGGGTGAGCGGATGGGGATTAAGCGGTGAAAAGGTCATAAGTTCAGGTCTTAAAAGATTCTTATACTTAAGAAGTTTCTTAAAATCATTCTTATCCCAATCCGGATGCAGGATAAAAGAACCCCAGCAGGCTATTTTATTTCTTTGCAGTATTCTTGTGGCTTTTAAGTTCTCATCTATGGTAGCCGCCTTATTATATTCTTTAAGCTGCCTATTATCAAAGCTTTCATAACCTACTATTACCGCAATCAATCCGTTTTTGTAAAGCCTTTTAAATAAATCTTCTTTTTCAAGTATGGAGTTTACGGAGCCGTAGCATATATACTTCTTTTTTACCTTTCTTTCTTCCAAAAGCTCACAGAATTTTTCGAGCCTTTTTTTGTTTATCAAAAAATCATTGTCGCAAATCATTACATAAGGCTCTTTAAGCTCCTCAAGCTGCTGTACTATCTGCTCTATATCAACCTCTCTTAAAGTAGGACCTTCCAGCTTCCAACGCACGCAAAAGTTACATCTGTTTCTGCAACCGAAGGAGGTCTGAACTACCGCACAGGGCTGAAAACCGACATATTTGTATAAATGCCTGTAACGCTTGCTGCAATTTGTATCCGGTCTTACATATTCATTGTAACAGCCCTCTACGGCATTCTTAAAATTAAGTTCTTTGGAAAAAATTCCCACTATTGCCTTCTCCTGCTTTTTTCCTGAGGCTATCAGCTCCATCAACTCTTTGTAATTAGCCCTTGTAGTGGACTTGAATACATGGTCTACATACTTGCTGAAAAAAGAATTGGGATATACCATAGCCTGTACTCCCCCGACTATGACCTTGATGTCCTTATCGTATTTTTTTGCAATTTTTGCAATTTTTACAACATTTTCCACATCGGTGCATTGAGAAGTTATCCCTATGACCTTAGGTCTGAACTTATTTATATAAGTTCCCAACCTTCCGTTAGGCTCTGCCATAAAATCGGCAAGCAGCACCTTATGCCCCTGTTCTTTTAATATTGTGGCTACACACTCAACTCCAAGCGGCTCACCGAAGAGAAAGTTCTTCACCGTAGTTATCTTTTTATTGACCCAAGGTCTTACAAGCAATACTCTCATTGATCCTCCTTATTTCCAAGCATATCCAAAAGCTTTTTACACACTGCATCCGGTATAATATTACTTGCCAAATGCATATATTTTATTTCTTTCTTTGCTCCAAGTCTGGACTTACTGTATCCGGTAGTCTGTCCCAAATGAAGTCTGATACACTGCTTTTCATAAGCAAGCTTTACCATGTATATCAGCATATTTAAATAAGTATCATACTTTTTATTACTTTCCTTATCGACTCCGCAAAATAAAAATACCATTTCCTTATCTATTTGCTTTATTTGAAAAAAAGCAAGTAACTCACCCTCACTTCCTTTGATTTCATACATCTGTGCAGCCATTTTACAAAAGTATTCCGGCTTCAGTTTTTCAAGCCTTCCCTCAGAGCGTTCATATACCTGTTCATATAAGGCGTAATGTTGCTCTTGAAAATTTTTATTTGCCAGCTTACTTATCTGCAAATACTCTGACTTTGCAAGTGCCTGCCTTAATCTTCTTCTGTAACGGCTTTTTAAACTCATAAAAATCTCGTCAAAATCCTTATCTATTTCCATCACATAGCTTCCTAATGTATTCGCCCTTGCTATCGGAAGCCTGCCATCGGTATTAAGTACCAAAAGCAAAGGGAAAGTTTTTAAATACTTAGCTAAAACCTCAAGTTTTCCCTCAGCACAGGCAAAGCCTTCACAGGCTATTGATAGCGGTATCCCAACTACCCTTATATTAAAATCAAGTTTTAAGCTGCTGCTAAAGGTAAGTAAGTCAAGTTTAAGCTTGTAACTTACCATAATAATTCTTTCCTCTTCATTGATATGATAGCTTTGATTACAATAATTTACCTCTTCTAAAAAAGTTAAAAAATCCTTTTTTATAAATACCTTTTTTGCAGCTATTTCATCCCATGTATCAGGAAGTTTTTTCGCACTGTCATAAACCTTAAAGCCGGACTTCATAGTACTTCCTCGTATACTTTATAGCTCTTATACTTATTTTTCATAAAACGCTTTGTAATTGCATTAGATTCGGTGTTACTTTCCATTATCCAACCGGACTCCAAATATGTATACTCGCTTCCTCTGAGTTTATAAAGATAGTCAAGTAAAGCGATTACCGCACCGCTGTTTTTATATTCAGGCAGTACTCCAAATTCTGTGATTTTTACAGTATCTATCCTTTTTAAGCCAAGCTTATAACTAAGTATAGGCAATACTCCAAGCCTTTTACCGCTTCCTATAAGTTGGTTAAAGTCAGGATACCAGAGCATAAATCCTACCGGTTTTTCATGATAATACACAAACAAAAGGTTTTCTTCTTTGATAACATACTTAAACGATGACAGTAACTCTATATCTTCCTCTTTTCTTGCAGTATAATAGTACTTGTGATTTATAAAAGCCTTGTTATTAATTTCGGTATATAAGGCAGCGGTTTTTTTAATATTTTTAAAATCCGCCCCCCTTATACTGAAATTCTTTGCTATATAATCCCTTAACTTGTCGGGTAAGTTCATATCCATATCCGATATTTTTATCCGGTAACTGTAAAGCAGCTCCGTAGGCTTAATATATTTTTCAATATGTCTTATATAATATTCTTTATTATATGCACTTCCAAAACTCGGCATGGACTTAAATGAGTCCGCCAACAGCCCAAGTCCGTAGTTTACGTGCAGATTAAGCCCAAGCAAAAGCTTTTGTAAATTTTTTTCTCTTGCTTTAAGTTTGGCGAATTTATAAACTTCTCCAAATACCTCTTCTTTATCTCTAAAGTCTAAAAAGGCTATTTGCAGGGTATCCGGCATCCTGTCTATTACTGCCAAAGCAAATACCGCCTCTATTTTTTCTTTATCCGAATATAGAATATAGGCTTCTATATCGCTGCCTTCGGTGATTTTTGCTCTATGCTCTAATATATTCGGCAGGGAAATTGATTGCAGATCCCTAAAGTATTCGTCCCCACTATAGACTTCTTTTTGAAAATTTATAAATTTCTTATAGTCTTTTTTCTCAGCCTTTACTATATACATTCTAATCCTTTTCTTTATGCAAACTGCTAAGCCCTGCCAAAATCAATAAACTTTACAGTTCTCATAAGCTAAATTATGTTGGGAGTAAGTCGGTTTTTTATTTGATACCTGTAATAAAGATTTATTGCCATGTAAAAAAGGTATCTGCCGGGGGCTTTAAAAAACTCTTTTCTAAGCACTGTCCTCTTCATTATATTCCCAATCTCAAATACCTTCTCATAAAGTGCCCAGTACTCCTTAGTCAGTTCCTCAGGACTCATATTCTTCGGTATATGCACCGCCTGACTTCCGTCATAACTATACATGTCTTCTATGTAAATCCTTTTTGCTTCAAGCATTTCTTTATGATATATAGTTCCGGGAATAGGTGTCAGTATATAAAATCTCGGTACAACTATCTTACACTCCTTTATAAAATCGGCAGTATTTCTTATAGACTCCTTCGTATCCGCATCCGCTCCGACTACCATTTCCGTTGAAATATCTATACCCACGGATTGGATATTTTTAATAAGTCTTTTATAGTCGGACACCTTAGCCCATGATTTATTCATACTGTTCAGACTTTCCTGCACTATGCTCTCAAGTCCGAAACTAAGTGTCATGCAACCACTCTTGGAGAGTTTTTCAAGCAATTCTCTGTCATCACCTATATCTATTGAACACTGGCTTATCCATGTCATCTTCATGGGGATAATGTAATCTAAAAGCTCCATCATGTATTTCCTGTTCGACATGATATTATCATCCAAAAGCATGAATTTGTTAAAGCCCAAGTCCTTTATTTGCCGTATATCTCTTACCACATCCTCTATGGGTCTTCTGATATAATGGTTTTTATAAAGGCAATAGATTGAGCAAAAACTGCAAGATTTAGGACAGCCCCTTCCTGCCTGTACCGGCAGCATATCTCCTATTTTTTTATCCAGTATCAAATCAAACCTTGGCAGTGGAGTATGTATAAGCTTTACCGGCATATTGTAGAAGCTTTTAAGCTCTCCTCTAAGGTAATCTTTAAGCATGGCAGGGTATGCTTCCTCTCCGTCTCCCACTATTACACTGTCGCAATACTTTTTTGCCTCCTCAGGCATAAGGCTTACCATGTATCCGCCCATAAATACCGTCTTGCCTCTTTTTTTAAACTCCTTGGCAATATCTATGCTTCTTATAACAGCGTGTCCCATGCTTCCTATGCCTACTATATCCACATCCATGTCAAAGTCTATATCTTCTATGGTTTCTAAGATTATTTTAACCTCGAATTCATCCGGAGTCATGGCGGCAAGGAGCGGCATTGCCAGTCCTACAAAGTAAAGCTTTGACTTTTTTATCGGCTTTTTTTCATGGTCGTAAGGAGATGACTGTATAAGTACAAGTTTCTTTTTTTGCATATTGATCTCCATTCCGCTTCCTTTATCTCACAACACAGGCAGCAGTAAGTTTTAATACATTCCTATATCTACATTCTACTTTTGACGAATCGTAACTCAACTTTCATATCTTAATTATACTGTATTTATACCACAACGCAGGCAGCGGTGAATTTCTCACATTACTATTATTTCATAATAATCCACTTTTACATTTGACGGATTGTGACTTAACTTTCATATTTTAATTATACTGTCTTTATCTCACAATACAGGCAGCAGTGAATTTCTCACATTACTATTATTTCATAATAATCCGCATTTACTTTTGCCGAATCGTGATACAGTAATGATGACCATTTTTATATAATATTTTTCTTTCCTATTATCTGCCTCTTATAATTTTCCCTATATATTGCAGAGTAACAAATTGGCTTCCCCACCACATCTTAGCAACTTCTTTTATTCCGTATTTTTTAAGCATTTTAATAATATTATCCGGTCTTAAAACTATTCTGGCATAGGTCTTAATTATCTGATAATAATACTGCCTTATGCTCATATGTTCAGGCTCAAGCACTATATGTGCCAGATCCCACATGGCATAGTCTTTACGGGATACCAATATCTTATCCTTATAGTCATCATAAATTTCCGTTCCGGGTAAGGGCGTAAGCGGTTGCAAATTCACAAAACTTACATTCATTCCTATTATATAGTCCTCTATTTGCTTAAAATCCTTCTTTGTAAAATCGGGCTGTAAAATCATGGTGGCATACAGCTCTATACCATATTTTTGCAAAATTCTTATAGCCTTTTCATTGTTTTCAAGAGAACTTCTTTTGTTAAAATCTTTAAGATCTTTTTCTCTTACCGACTCTACTCCCACAATTACCGCACTAAGCCCATGTCTTGAAAGTCTGCCTATCACCTTTTCATGACTTGCTATAAAGTCGGCTCTTCCGTACACCAAAAATCTTTTATGTATATTTCTTTTTTCCAACTCATCACAAAAAAGATTTAATCTGTTTTCATTAAATAAAAAATCATCATCTACTATATAGATTTCCCTCTCCTTAATGCTCTCAAGTTCTTCCATAACCTCATCAATCTTTCTTGCAAAGTACTTTCCGCCGGTTATTTCCTTGCAAAAGCAAAAACTGCAAGTATAGGGGCAGCCAAGAGATGTTTTTATCAAGGCACAGGGATTGTGAAACATATAATAATATTTTTTTCTATATCTTTTAACAGAGCTTCTATCGGGAGGAAGAATATTATACGACGAGGTTCTTATGTGTTTTTTTCCCTTTATATAGATTCCGTCTATCTCTTTTGTATCTCTACAACAGTTTGCCAAGTGTGGTTGATTAGAGTTTGACTTTATATAGGTTTCACCTATCTCTTTCGTATCTTCTCCGGCTCTTACTCTGTCTATTATTTTATTAAAGGTCTCTACCGGATTTGAGCATATTATATAGTCTATATATTTTGATGTAAAATCTTCAGGTACTACCTCCGCATGAACTCCTCCGACAACGGTTATCGTTTTATTTGATAGGCATTTGATTTTTCTTGCCATCTCCTTTACCGCTCCTACATGGGTGATATAAGCAGTCATACCCACAATATGGGGTTTGTACTTATTTATAAAAAATTCTATAGGCTTTTTTTCAAGTATCATATCTATTATCTTAACACTTGCCTTGGTCTTATCTATATTTCCCACCAGGTACTCAAGCTCCAAAGGTTCACATATCATCACATGCTGCAAACCTATAGTTTCTTTAGGCGGTCTTGGACGCAGCAACAATATACGCAGTCTATTTTCCACAATGTCTCACTTTCTTTTGTATACTACAGCCACTATATTGGGCATGAAAAATGCCTTCTTTATACGACAAGAACCCATAAACCTTAATTTATCCTTTGCAAAGCTTTTAAGCTCTTTTACACAGGGGTAATGTGCCTTGCCGGTCGTAAGTTTAAGCAGGCTACAGGCAAATCTGTCATAAAAGTTATTTACAGAGGCACATATAACTATAATATATCCTTTTTCTTTTAATAAATCTGCCATATCTGAAAGTGCCTTCTCCTGATTCTTATAATACGGCAGTGAATGTGTACAGGTGATTATATCAAAGTCTTCGGCTATATTTTCTTTTATATCACTTATATCTGTATTGAAAAGCTCTGCCTCTATATCTTTTATTTTTAAGTTTCTCCTAGCCTGTTTTATCATATTTACAGAATAATCGGCACCGCTAAGTAAAAATTTATTGCCAAACTCCTTATGGATTTGTTCTAAGAGCTGCCCGGTACCGCAACCCATATCAAGTAAACTTCCCCTATCAATTCCTGTCTTTTTTATAATGCTTATAACCTTATCTCTGCTTGGCTTTAATGAATACTTTTGCACCCAGAGTTTATTGTAATAATTTGCCCAAAAATCCCATATAGCTTGCATATAATCACACCTCTCCTCTCCCCATATTAAAGTGTTTTAAGTAACATCAATATTTTTAGGTTCTCGTTAATAAGTAAAGCTTATTACTTGTCTATCACATAAACAATAACCGGTTATATACCATAATTTCTTATACAGCTATTTATTGCCGGTTGTCGATTAAAGAAACACTCCCTATAAATCTTCCGTATTCTTTTTTAAGATTTTATTTGCCAACACCTATATCGACATTATTTACACGTTTAAGTTCTATTTTTCCATCCGCTCCTTCGGTAAAGAGCACAATATTAAATTTTTCACCATCATCAAAAGACAGCTTTTTCGTACGGGTGAATACCGCATAACTTTTATCATAATAGGGTTGTTGTGCTATATATGCAATAGGCTCGAATTCTTTGTCTGTGTAATCCTTTACAGCTTCCTCAAAGATACTTTCTATATCCAGATTTTTTTCAAGCTCATAGTCGTTTTGATTACTTTCCCAACCGTCACTCATGTCAAACGGTAGCCCCTTAGTTCCCGTGATTTCGCAGTTCCCATCAAGGTCTTCATAAACATTTGCTATAAAATATCCCCATTCGGCATCGGGAACTGATATTCTGCCTTTGCAAAGATAGGAATAATTGGTTCCCGATACAGTTTGTGAGCCTAGTACTGCTATCGGAATATTCATATAACCGTCCTTATTATTTGCTTTATTAAACGCTTCCCTAGCTTCTTTATTGTCCTCCGGTAAAATACTGTTCTCATTTACTATCCATTCGCCTATAAGTTCTTCTGTACTTTTTTCAGATGTGCTAAGATCGGATGTACTTTCACCTGTATCTATGCCGCTACATGCTGTAAGTGTAAATATCATTGATAAACTTAAGATAACTGAAATGATTTTTCTCTTCATAACTAAACCCTATCCTTTCATCTGTTGCATAGTTTTTTGAAATATATTTGTTTTATCACCTTCACATATTAAGATGAGATCAGGTTGTTAAAAGTCACACTTTTATTTTTTATTTTATTTAATATTTTTGATAAGCTCTGTTTATTTAATACTTTTATTAGAATTTTGCTACTTATATCTTAATTTTAAATATCTGTACAAATTCCTACTGTTCCTATAAGTCTGC
>ERZ773014.2226-NODE-2226-length-11505-cov-3.480175_pt1 | contig 11505 bp, 8 predicted proteins | sample MGYA00580841_ERZ773014 | MGnify/ENA primary metagenome ERZ773014 (study PRJEB29015, sample SAMEA2737989) | human oral metagenome | biome: human oral; feature: human-associated habitat; material: dental | place: China | collected 2067 ...
CTATGACAGAGAAAGTAGTTTTGGAAGTGGCAGCTTCGGAGGAAGTTTTGGCGGTTCACGTTCTGTCAGTGGCAGCAGTGGAGGCGGTGGTTTCTCTGGTGGTTCGCATTCCAGTGGAGGCAGTGGTCAATTCGGAGGTCGAAGATAATCTATTTTTAAACAACGAAAATTATGAAATATAAATATTTATATACCATTGCTTTTGCTTTGGTCTCGGGTTTTGTGTGTGCACAAGAAACCTATGAGAATGCATCTTTTGCAAATCAAGACCTTAATGGAACAGCCCGCTATGTGGGCATGGGAGGTGCTATGGATGCATTAGGAGCCGAAATTTCAACCATAGGAAGTAATCCAGCAGGTATTGGTTTGTTCAGAAAATCAATGATCAGTACTTCGTTAGGATTTGTTACCCAAAGAGATGCTAAGACATTTGGAAAAGGTAATAAAACTAACATGAGCTTTGATCAGATAGGTTTTGTCTATACTATGCGAGATGAAGATAATTCGTTCTTGAACTTTTCTTTTAATTATCATAAAGGAAAGAACTTCAACCAGATTTTAAATGCAGCAGATCGATTTCAACAATATATCGTCGATGGTAAGCCTACCTATGTTTCATCACAAAACAAATCGGTTTATCAAAAGGTTAAAAATGGCGTGTTTAATAGTAGCAGAGATCAAACCTATAGCTATCTTGATGACTTGTATCTTCAGAAAGTAATTACTATAAAGGGTGGTGCCAAGGATACATTAGTAAATTACCCTGCTACAGATTATATTTTTAATCGGAATACATCAGGATATATAGGAAATTATGATTTCAATATAAGTGGTAATTTAAACGATAGAGTGTATTTGGGGCTTACGCTTGGTATTAAGGATATTCATTATAGAAGTTATAGCGAGTATCAAGAACAAATGGATGCAAATAAGGAGAAGTTAAACAGTTTAGGACTAATCAACGATAGGGAAATTACTGGATCGGGATATGATATCCAAGCAGGAATTATTTTTCGTCCTATTGGTGGCTCTCCATTACGTTTTGGCTTTTCTATTGCTACCCCGACATTTTATAGTCTGACAACCAGGGGGTATGTACAAATGAATTATGATATGGACCCTTCCTCGGCTTATAAGAGCGGACATAAAAAAATACTTGTAGATTCTTACGATTTTAAATTCTTTACACCTTGGAGGTTCGGACTCAGTGTAGGTCATACTATCGGTAATTACTTGGCACTCGGGGCTTCTTACGAGTATGCTGATTATGGTGCCAGCGATATAAGAACTACTGACGGATACGAGGATTCAGCATGGGGTACTTATGAATTAAGTAGCAGAGATGTTCAAATGAAGCGTAATATTGAAAGCGTTTTACGTGGCGTTTCGACCTTTAAGCTCGGTATGGAATTTCGAGTTTTACCCCAGTTAGCGCTGCGTTTAGGCTATAATTACCTTTCACCTATGTACAGCAAGAATGGAATAAAAAATATGGTAGACTATCGATATATAGCTTCTCCCGGTCATGTGCTCACCACTTCAACTGATTATGTTAACTGGCAAGCTACCAATCGCTATACGTGCGGAGTAGGTTTTAAAGTGGGTAAGGTTAACTTAGATTTGGCTTATCAGTATGCAATGACAAAAGGCGAGTTTCACCCGTTTAACACTTTAACAATGGGAGATTTGGCAAAGCCTGGAGATACAGCTACAGCTGATGATAATATCGAAAATCCTGTGAATGTCAGTAACAAAAGAAGCCAGTTATTATTCACTGTAGGTTATAGATTCTAATATATAAATAGTTAATACTAGTTAACAAAACGCGATTGTATCTTTGCAACCGCGTTTTCTTTTTTAAGTAATCCTTCACCTTATAATTTTTATTGAAGCGATCCGTACAGTGTGAAATAATCACTAAATAGTTTTGTACGTTGTCTGAAAAATAGTAATTTTGCAACCGCTTATCATATTATTGTTGAATGAAGAATGACAAAATAAAGAATCAGTATCGCGTGAACGAACAAATTCGCGCAAAAGAAGTCCGTGTTGTTAATGATGGCGGATCTACTGTTGTTTCTACCCGCCAAGCTTTAGATATGGCTCGTAGTCAGGGTGTAGACCTTGTGGAAATTTCTCCTAATGCCGAGCCCCCTGTTTGTCGTCTTATCGACTATTCCAAATTTCTTTATCAACAAAAGAAACATGCAAAGGAAATGAAAGCAAAGCAGGTGAAGGTTGAAGTAAAAGAAATTCGTTTCGGCCCTCAAACCGATGAACACGATTACCAATTTAAGCTCAAACATGCCAAAGAGTTTTTAGATAATGGTAATAAGGTGCGTGCATACGTTTTCTTCCGTGGGCGTTCAATCCTTTTTAAAGAACAAGGCGAAGTCTTGCTATTACGATTTGCTAATGACTTGGAAGAGTATGGAAAAGTAGAGCAGATGCCTGCACTTGAAGGAAAAAAGATGTTTCTTTATTTAGCCCCGAAGAAAGCCGGAGCTGTTAAGAAAAGTCAGCAAAAGATGGATCGCGAAAGGCGCGAAGCTGAAACTCTAAATGTGTCTAACGAGAAAGGACAAGCAACAGAAACATCAAGTAACGGAATTTTTGCCAATGCAAAGAACGGTGAAGATATTCTAAAAAAGCTGCAAAGCGAATAAAAATGTGCGTAACGCCGGGTATATGCGTTACCACTGTATATAATAATAAATTAAATAGTAAAAAAAATGCCTAAAGTAAAGACAAATTCCGGTGCAAAGAAGAGATTTCGTTTCACCGGTACCGGTAAGATTAAAAGAAATCATGCTTACCACAGTCATATTTTGACTAAGAAAACAAAGAAACAGAAGAGAAATCTGGTGCACACGACACTCGTTGATCGTTCAAACATGAAGCAAGTACGCGATTTGCTTCGTTTACGTTAATTATTAGTCAAACATTTAATTAAGAAAACTATGCCAAGATCAGTAAATCATGTTGCTTCAAAAGCAAAGAGAAAGAGAATATTAAAGCTCACAAGAGGTTACTACGGAGCAAGAAAGAATGTTTGGACAGTAGCAAAGAACACGTGGGAAAAAGGTTTAACCTATGCCTATCGTGATCGTCACAATAAGAAACGTACTTTCCGTGCGTTATGGATTCAGCGTATCAATGCTGCTGCTCGGTTAGAGAATATGACCTATTCTACATTAATGGGCGCCCTGCACAAAGCAGGAATTGAGATTAACCGAAAGGTTCTTGCCGATCTCGCTGTAAACAATCCACAAGCTTTTAAAGCAATTGTCGATAAAGTGAAGTAACTAAGATCATACTTTCATAAAAAAGAGTTGCACTTCTATTATAAAGGTGCAACTCTTTTTATTTATCTTTCCCTTATTAGTTTTCGACTTCTCTCTTCCTACTTTCCCTTTACGATCTATACTCCCCTTTTCTAATCTCTCATCGACAGCGATATTCGATTTCGACGTATATCTATCTCCAGAACTCTAACCTGAACGTGTTGATGCAGTTTGACTACTTCGGCAGGATCTGACACAAAACGATTGGCCAGTTGCGAAATATGGACTAGTCCGTCCTGATGCACGCCGATGTCTACAAACGCACCAAACTTAGTGATATTGGTGACAATACCTGGTAAAATCATACCAGGAATAAGGTCAGACACTTCGTGTACACGCTCATCAAAGTTGAATTCTTCAAGTTCTTCTCGGGGATCGCGTCCCGGTTTTTCCAACTCATGGATAATATCGGTTAGGGTAGGGAGGCCCACTTCGCCCGACACATATCGTTTCAAATCTATCTGTTTAAGGCGTTCGGACTTACCGATAAGATCAACTACGGCACATCCGCAATCTTTAGCCATTTGTTCCACCAGCGCGTATCGCTCAGGGTGAACCGCGCTGTTGTCAAGTGGATTTCGGGCGTCGGGAATACGCATAAAACCGGCACACTGTTCAAATGCAGAAGGTCCCAATCGCGGAACTTTTTTTAGTTGTGCTCGTGAAGCGAATGCTCCATTTTCGCGCCGGTACTCTACAATATTCTTCGCCAGTGTTGCTCCCAATCCGCTGATATATGTCAGCAGATGCACACTCGCCGTATTAACATTCACCCCTACCAAATTAACACAACTCTCTACCGTTGTGTCAAGACTTTTTCTCAATTTGGTTTGGTCTACATCGTGTTGATATTGCCCCACTCCGATACTCTTTGGGTCAATTTTTACCAACTCGGCCAGTGGATCCATCAATCGCCGACCAATTGATACGGCTCCGCGAACGGTTACATCTTCATTAGGAAACTCTTCGCGAGCTGTTTTCGATGCCGAATAAACCGATGCACCGTCTTCACTCACTACGTAAACCGGAAGTTTGGCTCCGCCCTGCGACAAGCTACGCAAAATATCTGACGTTTCTCTGCTTGCCGTTCCATTGCCAACGGCAATAGCTTGAACATCATAACGTAGAGCGATTGTGCCGAACTTTTCTTGCGCCGCCAATCGGTTGCCATGAGGCGGAAAAGGATATACCACATCGTGAAACAAAAGGTTACCCTGTTCATCGAGACATACTACCTTACAGCCAGTGCGAATACCGGGGTCGACCCCCATAACACGCTGTCGACCCAGAGGAGCCGCCAGCAATAACTGTCGTAGGTTTTCGGCAAACACACCGATGGCTTCTTCGTCGGCTTTTTCTTTACTTGCAGCTGCAAACTCGTTCTCTACCGACGGCTCTATTAGCCGCTTGTATGCATCTTCCACAGCTTCGCTCACAAGTTGAGCACATTTTCCACTTCCTTTTACATAATGACGCTGCAACCGTTCTATCACTTCCTCACTATCGATAGAGATGCTCACTCGCAGAAATCCCTCGTTTTCACCACGACGCATAGCCAGTAAACGATTGCCTGGGCACCGGCGCAGAGGTTCTGAAAGGTCGAAATAATCAGCATATTTTGCCGCACCATCTTCTTCTTTCTTTGACGGAACTACTTTTGAGGTAATCACAGCCTCTCTACTAAATACTCCACGAACCAGACGTCTGCTCTGTTCATTTTCGCTCACTGTTTCGGCGATAATATCTTGCGCCCCTTTTAGTGCAGTGGTAACATCTTTCACATCACCCTTCACAAACCGACGAGCAATCCCTTCTATATCTTGTTCGCGCTGAAGCATAACCAGCTGAGAAAGTGGCTCAAGGCCTTGCTCGCGAGCAATCTGAGCTCGTGTGCGCCGCTTGGGTTTGTACGGCAGATAGATATCTTCAAGCGTAGCGGCATCCCACGTTTCGTCAATGCGGCGTTTTAGCTCTTCGGTCATTTTCCCCTGTTCGTCAATGGTTTTACAAACAGTTTCCTTACGCTTGGTCAGTTCGGTCAGACGATCGCGCCACTCGCTGATTTCACCAATCATAACCTCATCCAGTCCGCCCGTTTTTTCCTTTCGATACCTACTAATAAACGGAATAGTGCAACCCTCTTCAAGCAAAGTCAGTGTGTTTTCTACCTTCTTGGCCTCCAGCCCCAGCCGGTCAGCGATAATTGATGTGAATGTATTCATACCTGCAAAAGTAATTAAAAGATGAAAGGTCTAAGAAATGAAAGAGTAAAAAATGGCCGAGTAACTATTCGTGTGCAAGTTTCTCCAGCTCCTCACTGCGCTCCATCCACCGTTCGTTTTCAGCATCCAATGCGCGTTGTGTAGATGTATATTCTGAAACGAGAGTCATATCCGAAGCATTGGCAGGATTCATCAACAAGTCGTTCAGTTCAGCAATACGCTTTTCCATCGCCGCAATTTTGCTTTCGCATTCCTTCACCGCCTTTTCAGCCTTCGTTATTTTTTTCATTCGCTCTTTCCGTTCGGCATAAGTTTCGTTTGTGTCTTCCTTTACAACATCCGCCTCCTTACTTTTCTCAACTACTGCTTTACTTCTTACCACCTCTTCAATTGTTGCCGCTTCATTTCCCGAAGCGTTGCGAATAAAGTCGTAGATACCGCCGAGATGTTCGCGCACCTTTCCGCCACCAAACTCATAGACTTTGGTTACAAGTCCGTCAAGAAACTCACGGTCGTGCGACACGATGATAGCAGTTCCATCGAATGCCTTAATCGCCTCTTTCAGCACATCTTTCGACTGCATATCGAGATGATTGGTAGGTTCGTCAAGAATAAGCAGATTAACAGGTTCGAGCAGCAATCTAATCATTGCCAACCTACTGCGTTCGCCGCCGCTAAGTACCTTTACCCGCTTGTCTGACGCCTCGCCGCCAAACATAAATGCACCGAGAATATCACGGATACGCAGACGAATGTCGCCCTTTGCCACATTGTCAATAGTTTCGAAGACAGTGAGTTGCTCGTCGAGCAGCTGAGCCTGATTTTGTGCGAAATAACCTATCTGCACGTTATGACCCACTTTCAGACTACCTTCAAAAGGAATCTCGCCCATGATACACTTCACCAGCGTAGATTTTCCCTCGCCGTTACGCCCTACGAACGCCACCTTTTCGCTGCGCTTAATAGTCAACGTAACATCAGCAAAGACCGTATGATTGCCGTAAGCCTTGCGCACCTCGTCACAGATAATGGGATAATCGCCGCTGCGCAAACAAGGTGGAAACTTCAGCCGTAAAGCAGAGGTATCGACCTCGTCTATCTCGATAGGAACAATTTTCTTCAGCTGTTTAATACGGCTCTGCACTTGCACTGCCTTGGTAGGTTTGTATCGAAACCGCTCAATAAAGTCTTTTATGTCGGCAATTTCTTTTTGCTGATTTTCATAGGCACGCAACTGCTGTTCGCGTCGTTCGGCGCGCAGCGTAACATATTCGTCATACTTTACGCGATAGTCGATGGCCCGACCGCAAGATATTTCCAGTGTGCGATTGGTTACATTATTGATAAAGGCACGGTCGTGACTAACCAACACAACTGCGCCAGAACTTTGTGCAAGAAACTGTTCAAGCCACTGAATACTGTCGATATCAAGGTGATTAGTTGGTTCGTCGAGCAACAATACGTCGGGCTTACTTAAGAGAATCTTTGCCAGTTCGATACGCATACGCCAACCTCCGCTAAACTCGCTCGTAGGGCGGTCGAAATCCTCGCGACTAAAGCCCAATCCTGTCAATGTACGTTCAATTTCTGCCTCATAATTTTCGCCACCAATCATCAACCACCGCTCATGTGCCTGCGTAAAGCGTTCAACCAGCAACATATACTCCTCACTTTCGTAGTCGGTACGTTCAGTCAGTTCACAATTCATCCGCTCTACCTTTTCCTTTAGGCGCGTATTGTCGGCAAACGCTTTACGTGCTTCTTCCTTTACCGTAGTATCATCTTGTAGCACCATAACTTGTGGCAGATACCCCAACGTAGTGTCAGCAGGAACGGCAATATTTCCCGCCGTAGGCTTCTGCATACCACATAGAATTTTAAGCATGGTAGACTTACCCGCACCATTTTTACCCACGAGAGCAATTCTGTCGCGGTCGTTTACAACAAAACTTACATCTTGGAAAAGTGGTTTTACGCCAAACTCCACTTTTAGCCCTTCTACAGAAATCATTTATTCGTTATCTTTTATAGGCGCAAAGGTAATAAATATAGGTGAAAAAGCCTTGTTACAAATATAACACAGCTCTATAAACTTTATTTTTGTTAGATAAAGATATAAGTATATCTATAAAAATTTTTTGAACCCTACTTTCACTACTGTATAGAGCAATAAAAATTTTTTGAACCCTATTTTCACTACTGTACAGAGCAATAAAAATTTTTTGAACCTATTTTATACTACTGTACTAATTAATAAAAAGTTTTTTTTATAAATATTACAGTTATTTGATGCATAATATTTTTTTTGAGCTATATTTGCAGATATATAGACTTAAATAAAAGTTTTTTGATGCAATATATACTCTCTATATATTAAGCAGAAAAATAATTTTGACCTACTTTATATCATGATAATAATCTATCTGAAAGTGTGAAAAGGCAGTTAATGATGAAAACTTAATTATTATATTTTAAATTTTATAACTTATGAAAACAGACAATCTTTTACCAAAGATGGTACGCTTTAGAAAAACGTATCTCTACAGTTTCAACAATGCGTTGCACACAGAATTTCATTGTGTACAATACGATTTGGTTTCGAAAGTAGAATCGAGCAAGCTTAATATCGCCGCCGACTTATTGGCTTTGTGGAAAGCCAGTATTGACCTGGAGATTGATATTGTTAAAGAGTCGGCTGCATCGGTGATAACTAAAGAATTAGATTTAAAAGACCATGAGCGAGATAATGTACTTACACAACTTTTTTCGTTGGTTAGGGCTTATCGAATTTCATTTCTGGAAACAGAAAAGATGTCGGCTGAAAAACTATATATTGCCTTAAAACCTTATTTTGGTATTCAGCGCGGAATTAAGTCGATAGAAAGCATACATATTTTGAGTCTTCTTAAAGATATGGATAAACTTACGGCAGAAGTTACGGCGTTGGGATTGGAACCGGTTTTAACACAACTAAAAAAGCTAAATGAGGAATATGAGAAGCTTGAATCACAACGAAGAAAAGATGCGGTGGAAACAAAACTGCCTAATTCGCGTAGCGTGCGTCGCGAAACAGACGAATACTTCGAAGTAATATGCCAATATATTCAGGCGGCATATCTTTTAGCAACAAAGAAAGACGACAAAGCTTTGGTGTTGAAGCTTGTAAATGAGATGAACCAAGTTTCGGCTGATTTACGAACATCACACAAGGCAAGTATAGCACAGAAAAAAGCACATGCAAAGGTTGAAGATTTAGAACCTGAGACAGATGAAATTTTTATGGAAGATGATGAGAATGAAGACTTTCAGTCAAAAGACACGAAAGCTAATTCCATTCTTTCTGATTCTGCTTCTGATATATCTGATGATTTTACCGACACCTCTTCTCAATAAAGAAAAAGAACGAAAGTAATTAAATATTGGTGATACCATGCACAACACAAAGTGTATGGGATGTAAAGTTTATATGTTTGCCGATGCTGACAACCGTTTTTATTGGTGAGATTAATGCAGCAGCGCATATAACGATGTGGAAAAATATTCGTATATTTGCCGCCAATGAATGCTATTTATCTTATACTGATAATGCCTATTATTTACTCTTGAAAAAGTTTTTTAAGTAAGTGAAGCATAGCAAGACACTATTATATAATCAAAAAAGAATATGAAACATTTGATGATGACGATGATGATGATGGCCGCCCCGGTGGTGGGGATGGCACAGGGCAAGTCGGGTATCGATCCGGCAAATCTCGACAAGTCGGTACGTGCCGCCGATGATTTTTATCAGTTCGCAACGGGCGGATGGCAAAAAAGAAATCCGTTGCCGGCAGCCTACTCGCGCTTTGGCAGCTTTGACCAGTTGCAGGAAGACAATAACAAGCGCATCAACTCGATTTTGAGCGATTTACTGAAGAAGAACTATAAACACGGGTCGATGGAGCAAAAGTTATCCGACTTTTACAAGCTGGCGATGGACTCGGAACGACGCAATCGCGAGGGTTTAACTCCTGTTAAACCGCTGCTTAATGAAATGGAGGCTGCTAAAACCAAAGCCGACCTGCAACAGTTGCAATTGAAATATGCTGTCGAGGGTTATGGAGTAGGATTTGCTTCGTATTTCGCAGCCGATGAAAAGAATGTTACGACAAATATTTTAAGTCTTAGTCAGAGCGGTTTGACATTAGGTCAGAAAGATTATTATCTCAATAACGATGCTGCTACGGTTACTATTCGGGAGGCTTATAAGCAACATCTTGTACGGATGTTCTGCCTCTATGGTTTCTCTGAAGCGCAGGCTACAGCAAGGGCTAATGCCGTATTTCGTGCAGAAACAGCGTTGGCATTGGTATCGAAGAGTGTTACTGAATTGCGCGACCCGCAAGCCAATTACAATAAGATGACGCTGAAAGAATTTCAGGAGCTATACCCCAATATTCCACTCGAAAAAATGGCTAATGCCGAAGGTGTAAAGTCGGCTTATATTCAGGAAATAGTAGTGGGACAGCCTGCGTTTATGGCGGGATATGATAAAATTTATGCTGCTGCCACGGCCGACGACTTGCGCGCACTGATGGAATGGGATGTTATTCAGAATTCTGCCTCGTATCTGAGCGATGAAATTCGCGAAGCTAACTTCGACTTCTTCGGCAAAACAATGAGCGGCAGAAAAGAGGATTATCCCCTGTGGAAACGCGCCACCAATCAAGTGGAAGCACAGATGGGAGAGGCTCTAGGCAAGATTTATGTGGCAAGATATTTCCCCGAGTCGTCTAAGAAGATGATGGAACAATTGGTACGCAATCTGCAAATTTCGTTGGGGCAACGCATCGATGCACAAACGTGGATGAGCGACACGACAAAGGCTGCCGCACATAAAAAGTTGGACAAGTTTTATGTGAAGATTGGGTATCCCAACAAATGGATTGATTATGGAAAGCTGGTTATCGACCCGCAGAAATCATATTATGAAAACGTGATGGCGTGCCGCAATTTCTCACATAATCGGCATATCGAGGAAAAAGCAGGAAAACCGGTTGACCGCGATGAATGGTATATGACTCCGCAGACGGTAAACGCTTATTACAATCCAACAACCAACGAAATTTGTTTCCCCGCCGGTATTCTTCAGCGTCCGTTCTTCGATCCGAAGGCCGACGAGGCATTTAATTATGGTGCTATCGGTGTGGTTATCGGTCATGAGATGACGCACGGGTTTGACGATCAAGGTCGACAGTATGATGACAGCGGAAATATGAAAGATTGGTGGACAGCCACTGATGCAAAAGGGTTTGAAGAGCGTGCCGATATGTATGCCGACTTCTTCTCGAACATTAGAGTGTTGCCTGACCTCAATGCGAATGGTCGCTTTACACTGGGCGAAAACCTTGCTGACCATGGTGGTTTGCAGGTAAGTTATCAGGCTTTTAAAAATGCTACAGCAAAGAAGCATCTCAAAATAATCGACGGTTTTACACCCGATCAGCGTTTCTTTCTTGCGTATGCGGGTGTTTGGGGACAGAATATTACCGAACTGGAAATTCGTAACCGTACAAAACGCGACCCACATGCGTTGGGCGAATGGCGCGTAAACGGTGCGTTGCCACATATTGATGCTTGGTATGATGCATTCGGCGTGAAAGAGGGCGATAAACTCTTTATTCCTAAAAACCAACGGTTGTCGTTATGGTAAGCAGGTTAATCAAGAATTGACAATCGGTAGTTTTGAAGAGAATTGATAACAAACCGAAGCGGTGAGTTATCAATTCTCTTTCGTTTGAATAGGAAGGATTTAGGGTATAGAAAAATTGGCAGACAGGAAAGAATTATCAATGTCCCCTTCTCCCAATTTCACTACCATTGATAAAGATTTCTTCTTCGGAAAAATGCAACTAAATTTGCAAACTGATTTCCAAAAACTCCCCATTTCAAATATTTTA
>ERZ773014.2227-NODE-2227-length-11501-cov-13.026035_pt1 | contig 11501 bp, 16 predicted proteins | sample MGYA00580841_ERZ773014 | MGnify/ENA primary metagenome ERZ773014 (study PRJEB29015, sample SAMEA2737989) | human oral metagenome | biome: human oral; feature: human-associated habitat; material: dental | place: China | collected 2067 ...
GGCTTTGGTCATTCTGTAATGGTGGTACTAGGATGAGACATTTTTTCGGAATTCCCGATGAGGAATTTATCCGCGGCGACGTGCCGATGACAAAATGCGAGATTCGCAAAGCTGTTATGAACGAGGCGCGCATCGAGGAGGATAGCATCGTCCTTGACGTAGGTGCTGGTACGGGCTCTATTTCTATTGAAGCAGCCTTGGCAGCTCCTAAAGGGCATGTATATGCGATTGAGCGCTTTGATAAAGGCATCGACCTTATCAATGAGAACATGAAGAAGTTCAATGTAAATAATATGACTGTAATCAAATCCAAAGCTCCGGAAGGCATGGAAGAATTGCCGGAGCTTGATGCGGTTATTATTGGCGGTAGTGCTGGTGGTATGACTGGCATCATGGACGAGGCGCAACGTCTTTTAAAAGTAGGGGGACGTTTAGTTGTAACTGCTGTAACAATGGAAACTGGTTATACAATCCTTAAAGAGTTGAAAGGTCGTCCTTTCACGTATGAAGGTTACCAAATGTCCATCAGCCGTTACCGCAAGGCTGGTCCCTATCATTTGTTAGACCCATTGAGTCCGATTTTCATCGTATCTGCAACGCGTATCGCAGAAGGAGAGTAATATGGTTGACGTACATATCGTAGGCGCAGGCCCTGGAGATCCTGAGTTAATTACTCGTAAAGGGTATCGTTTAGTGCAAGAGGCAGACGTTGTTATTTACGCTGGCTCCTTGGTAAACCCTGCCATTTTAGAGGCTTGTAAACCAAGCTGTGAAATTCATAACAGTGCGACTATGAACCTTGATGAGGTGTTGGCTGTTATGAAAGCTTCTGTTGAGGCTGGTAAAAGCGTAGTTCGCCTTCATACAGGTGACCCTGCTATTTACGGTGCTATTCAAGAGCAAATGGATGCACTGGCTGGCATGGGCATTTCTTATGAAGTCGTGCCGGGCGTAAGCTCTTTCCTTGCTACAGCTGCGGCATTGAAACAAGAATATACATTGCCAAATGTATCTCAAACAGTCATTATTACGCGTATGGAAGGTCGTACACCGATGCCTCCAAAGGAAAAATTGCGCATGTTAGCATCTCATGAAGCGACAATGTGTATTTTCCTTAGCGTTCAAATGTTAGATAAGGTTGTAGCTGAACTCATCGAGGGCGGTTATGACAAAACGACTCCAGTGGCTATCGTGGTAAAAGCTTCTTGGCCAGACCAACGCATTATTCGTGGCACATTGGAAACTATTGCGGACATCGTAGCTAAAGAAGGCGTATTGCGCCAAGCTATGATCGTTGTAAGCCATGTATTAGATAGTGAATACGAATTGTCTAAACTCTATGATAAAGGCTTTGCTCACATGTACCGCAGTGCTAAGGATTAGTATGATGAAAGAGCTAGAAACTGTTGTGCCTACGACGGGAGCTAAGAAGAATAGAACGGCTATTCTTTCTGTTTCTGAGCGAGGAGCAAAGCTAGGTCAACGCATCAAGTCTCTGGTGGCACCCCATGCGGATTGCTTTGAAAAGGAAACCCGTCCCTCTGGTGGAGAGGCCATCTATTTTGATTCCCTCAAAAGCCATATCGGACAGATTTTTAAGGATTACGATCAAGTATTATGCATCATGGCACTCGGTATTGTAGTGCGCATGATTGCACCGTATATTGAGCATAAATCTAAGGATCCTGCGGTAGTCGTAATGGACGAAGTAGGGCACCATGTAATCAGTTTATTATCTGGTCACCTTGGGGGTGCCAACGAATGGACACAGTCCATTTCACTGGCCATCGATGCGGACCCTGTTATTACAACTGCAACGGATGTAAACGGATTGCCAGCGCCTGATGTGTTAGCGCGCCACGAGCATCTGTTGGTAGATGATTTTCAAACATTAATCAATGTAAACTCTGCCATTGTTGGGGGCGAACGGGTTGATTATTATATCGACGAAAGCGTAGCGAATGCAGAGCATTTAGAGCAATCTGCAAAAAATCATATTGGTGAACATGGTACGGTTCACGTTGTTTCTTTGGAGCAACTTGAATCCATTCCATGTAAAAATGATAGTGTTGAAGAGGATTCTTCTCGTGTGGTGATTACCGATAAGGTAATCACTGAGTATAGTCATCAATTGATTTTACGCCCGCGGACCTATACGATGGGGATTGGTTGTCGTAGAGATACGCCAAAGGAATTGATCCTTGACGCCATTCAACAATCCTTGGCAGAGCATAAGCTTTCACCAAAGAGTATTGTAACGGCGGCATCGGTCATCGTTAAACAAGATGAAGTAGGCCTGTTAGAGGCTATGCAAATTATGGGGTGGCCTATCGTGTTCTATACACAGGACGAGATGGCACCACTCATTGAAGAAGAAAAATTAAAAGAATCTAATTTTGTAAAAGGAACTATAGGAGTAGGAAACGTATGCGAGACAACGGCATTACTAGCGGCCAAGAGCCGAACACTAATACAGCACAAAACAATTTATCCCAAAACAACGGTAGCCATTGCACAGGTAACATCAAAGTAATTGGCATCGGCCCTGGCGATGAAGAGTTTATGACGCCTCAAGCGCGCGAAGCTATTTTAGCTGCTGACCGTGTTGTAGGTTATTTAACTTATCTTGATTTGATTAAAGACCTTATCGAAGGTAAAGAAACTGTAGGTACTGCGATGATGCAAGAAGTAGATCGTTGCCAACAAGCCGTTGATTTGGCTGTAGAAGGTCATCAAGTGGTAGTAGTATCCTCTGGTGACTCCGGCGTATACGGCATGGCAGGTCTTGTGTTGGAACTTGCTAATAAAGTGCCAACAGAAAAACGTCCTTCCGTAGACATCGTACCTGGTCTTAGTGCTGTAAACGTAGCAGCATCTGTATTGGGTGCACCTTTGATGCATGACTTTGCAGTCATTTCCTTGAGCGATTTGATGACTCCATGGGATCTTATTAAAAAACGTGCTGACCTTTGCGCACAAGGCGACATGGTTATCTCCTTGTATAACCCACGCAGTAAAAAACGGGTTACTCACTTAGATGAAGTTCGCGAAATCGTTCTTAAATACCGCGATCCTAAAACACCTGTTGGCATCGTGCAAAAAGCAGGTCGTCCAGGTCAACAAATGGTAATTTCTGACCTTGAAAACTTTACAAAAGAAGAAGTAGATATGCAAACACTTGTTATCATTGGTAATAGCCAAACCTATGTTGAAAATGGTCGTATGATTACACCTCGAGGCTACAAGTTATGATTTGGGTCATCGCTGGTACCTTGGATGGTCGTACCTTAGCGGTAGATATTCAAGAACGGACAGGTGAAGAGGTTCTCGTTACTGTTGTGAGTCAGTATGGGGCAGAGCTTGCTGCCCATAAGGGAATTACTGTTCATACGGGCCGTCTTGACCAAAAGGCTATGCAAAATTTGATTAAGGAACACAACGTACGTTTATTAATCGATGCAAGCCATCCGTATGCTGCTATTGTTACAGCTACGGCCCAAGATGCAGCAAAAGCTGAAGGTATTCCTTTTGTTCGCTTTGAACGTAAAGAGGTGCCATTGCCAGACTATGATAAATTGCATATTGTAGTTGATGAGGTAGAAGCCGCTAATTTAGCTGGCAAATTGGCAAAGGAAAACAATAAACATGTGTATTTGACCACAGGTAGTAAGACAATGCACATCTTTGCTAAATCTGATGCTTTACAAGATTGTGAAGTATGGACACGTATTTTGCCGACCGCAGAGGTGTTACAAATGATGGAAGACCTCAACGTGAGTCCTAAGCGTATCGTTGCTGTTCAAGGTCCATTCTCTTATGATATGAATCGTATCATGTTCCACGATACAAAGGCTTGTGTTGTAGTTATGAAGAACTCTGGACTTGTAGGTGGTGCTGATACAAAATTACAAGCTGCTATGGATCTTGGTATCCATGTTATAGTTATCGATCGACCCCGTGTTAAACTTGAAAGTCACGTGGTATCAACGAATGATGAATTTTTTAAATTATGGGAGGACACTAATGGATTACGTTAAAAATCCTAAAGCTATTGAAGATAAAAGCATGGAAATCATTTACGATTATGTAAAGGATTTAGGCTTAACAGATGATGAAGTGCGCGTTGTATCTCGTACAGTACATGCGTCTGGTGATGTTGAATATGCTCAACTTGTAAAAATGAGCCCTGATGCTGTTCAAAAAGGTATTGAAGCCTTGGATAATGGCGCAGATATTTATACAGATGTAGAAATGGTTCGCACAGGTATTTCTAAACCAGCTCTTAAAATTCGCGGTAACGAAGTGCACTGCTTAATTAAAGATGAAAATGTAGCTAAAATGGCTAAAGAATTAGGTGTAACTCGCTCCATCGCAGCTATGCGTACCTTTGGCAAACAATTAGAAGGACAAATCGTTGCTATCGGTAATGCACCCACTGCATTGTATGAAGTATTGCGCCTTGCTCTTGAAGAAGGAATTAAACCAGCTCTTATCATTGGTATCCCCGTAGGCTTCGTAGGTGCTGCAGAATCTAAAGACTATTTGATGGAAGTATCCCCAGTTCCTTACATCACTGTAAAAGGCAACAAAGGTGGTAGCCCAATCGCTGCCTCCGTATGCAATGCATTACTTTACACAGACGTAAAACGCAATGACATGCTTTTTGTAGAAGGTAAAGAATCTAAATAATACAAAACCCGAATCGTGTTTTAGTAGTTTTGCGATTCGGGTTTTACTGTATATATTATTGAGAGGGGATTCATATGGCATCAAGTAATGAACGAAAATTATTTCGTGTATCAGTGATTTGTATCTTAATCATCGCCGTTATTACGAGCATGATTATATCTCTTATTTGGGGATCAACACCCGTATCATTAGCTGAGATTTGGCATACATTATGGTCTAGTGAGCTAACTGATACATCTTCACAAATTATTTGGAATATTCGATTGCCTCGCAATATTGTAGCTGCGTTAGTGGGGGCTTGTCTAGCTGTATCTGGTGCAATTTTGCAAGCAGTTATGAAAAACCCCCTAGCGGATCCACAAATTGTAGGGGTATCCTCTGGTGCAGGACTAGCTGGTGTTATCGTATTTATTTTATTTCCTGGGTATGATCATATAGTTCCTTTAGTGGCCTTTCTAGGCGCTATGGCTGCAGCACTCATGGTATATGCATTAGCATGGAAAAATGGAGTGCGACCTAGTCGTATTATCTTAGCTGGTGTTGCGGTCGCAGCCTTTTTAGGATCAGGTATTTCAGCACTACTTGTATTCTTCGGTGATCGTGTACAAGGGGCATTGCTTTGGATGGTAGGAGGACTCGCTGCACGCAGTTGGCCTCAAGTAGAAGTGCTGTTTCCATATGCTATAGTTGGCCTTATTTTTGCCTGTTTAGGAGCTAAACGACTTACCATTTTAAGTTTAGGTGATGAAACTGCAAAGGGATTAGGCCTTAAGGTAGAACAAACACGGTTTATTATGACTGCAGTGGCTGCTCTTTTAGCGGCTGGTGCTGTAAGTATAGCTGGACTTATCGGATTTGTAGGTTTGGTTATTCCCCATATGTTACGTCTTATAATCGGTAATGACTATGCATATTTATTGCCTGGATCCGCATTATTAGGCGCCCTAGTTCTTGTTGTCAGTGATACAATAGGACGAGTTATGTGGAGCCCTATAGAGGTACCAGTGGGCATTATTATGGCATTTTTTGGAGCGCCGTTCTTCTTGTATCTATTGAGGAGGGATAACTAATGAATACCGCTATTGATGTAAAACAGTTATCCGTAACTCTTGGCAATCGTCATATTCTATATGACATTAATGTATCGGTTCCTATCGGTAAAATTACGACATTAATAGGGCCTAATGGTTGTGGTAAAAGTACGCTTTTACGATCTATGATCGGATATATTCATAGCCCTCATGAATGTATTACCATTTTTGATAAACCGTTACAATCATATTCTCAAAACAATCTGGCACGGCAAATGGCATTTTTGCCACAAGTACCGAATATGCCAAAGGATATGACTGTAGAAGAATTGGTATATTGTGGACGGTATCCATACCAAACGTGGTGGAAAAACACGGCTAAAGAAGATCGTGAAATTGTTGATTATGCATTAGATATTACAAAAACGAATCATTTGAGAGAACAATTAATCCCATCCCTATCTGGTGGCGAACGGCAACGCGTTTGGATTGCTATGGCGCTAGCACAGCAACCAAAATTATTAGTATTAGACGAACCAACAACATATTTAGATATTAATCACCAATTAGAAATTATGGAGTTATTGAAACGATTAAATAAGGAACAAGATTTAACCGTTCTCATGGTACTTCACGAACTAACACAGGCGGTTCAATATTCACATTATATGGCTGTTATAAAAGAAGGCCATTTAGTAGCATCAGGAGAGACAAGTAAAATTATATCGGATGAGTTGTTTAGAGATGTATTCTCTGTAGATGTACAACTTGATACATTTGATAATAAAAAATATGTGCGCGTAAAAGGATTAGTTGAGTAGCTTGATACTAATAGAAAAAGAGGGCATTCCCTATTTGGGGGATGCCCTCTTTCGCATGATACAATATGTTAGAATGTAACATTAATACCGTATGCTTCTTTAACTAAACGTGCCATAGCTTCAGGTGTTTGTAGTCCTGGGTTTAATAGGAATAGTTTAGATGGTAAGTATATTACGCGGTTATTTTGTACAGCTTTTAAATTAGCCCATGCAGGATTATCTGTCATAGCTTGTTTCATAGCTTTTGTAATTTCTTCTTCTTTACCCATTGTAACAACAAAGATAATATCAGGATTATCTGCAGTCAATGTTTCAAGAGAGTAAGGGACAGTTTTGTCCTTGGTTGTACCATCTAGGTGGGAGGCAACAACATTTGTCATGCCTAGCTCTTTTACCATGGATGCAGTAACTGCTTCATCAGTTTCGGCAGTTACACCCTTTCCTGTGGCACGTAATACGGCAACACGTGCAGGCTGTTGATTCTTAACTGCATCTTTTACCTTGGTAATATTGCTTTCATAGGTAGTAATAACAGATTTAGCCTTATCTTGATGATTAGTTAACTCGCCAAGAAATGTTAACATTGGTACATTATCTTTAATACCATCGTAATCAAAAAGTACGGTTGGAATATTATTAGCTTGTAATTGGGATTCATATTTTTTATGTTGATTTACTAAACCCAATACCACATCTGGCTTCAAGCCTAATAGTTGTTCCATGTTGATGTTTGCAGTTTGACCAAGAGCCGGTAGAGCTTCTAACTCTGGTGCTAGTTTATCCGTTGTATTGGCACGGCTAATGGCCTTACCATCGACAGCATAAAGCATAGATAAAACAGAATTAGATAATACAGCAATTTTTTGTGGATCCTTTGGTACAGTATAGGTTTGACCATTAAAGGTCAATCCCTTCGTAGTAGCAGAAGAGCTGGATGTGGTTTTACCACACCCAGCTAGTGCTAGTACAATCATAACCAAAGCGATACTACCGAGTAGTATTTTTTTCATGATGTACTCCTATAAATGTTATATGTGTAATAACAATACTAATTATATTAATTATTTTTCTAATGCGTCCCAAGCTTCGTTAGCACGTTCTACAAAGATGTTACGGATATTTTGGTTTTCGCCTAAACCATGAAGGTATGTATCCACTTTGAAACCATCTTTTTCAAGGATGGATTTATGGGAATCTGGTTCGGCACCAGCCATATCGTTGTTTGCATGGTCACCGGCTACCATCATGAATGGCATTAATGTAACATGTTTAATGCCTTTAGCTTTTAGTTGTGGTACAACTTGTTCAAGATTTGGTGTACCTTCTACAGTATAGATATAAACATTTTGCAAACCAAGGGAATGGATACGATCTTGGATTACAGAATAGTATGCGTTGGAAGGATCTGGAGTACCATGAGCCATGATAAGAAGTGCATCTTCTTTACCTAATTTAGGGAATTGAGATTGAACTGCTTTAATTGTTTGTACAACTTCATCTGTTTGGCCTTCTTGACCCATCCAGTACATAAGTGGAGTGCCTAATGTCATTTTTTTGAAGTTGTTTTTGTAAAGGTTATAAACAGCTACATCATAGTTGTATTCCATGCCAGGGATAACATCCAAGGATGTCAAAGCTACGCGAGAGTAACCTTCAGATTTCAATTGGTCTAATGCTTCTTCAGGAGTTGGGTATGTAATACCTTCTTTTTGTTGGATGCGGTCACGAATGATGTGGCTTGTGAAAGCTGTTACTACTTTTGTGTTTGGATGAGCTGCTTTGATAGCATCTACAGTGGCATCGATTGTTTTAGCACGAGTATCTTTGTATGTAGTACCGAAGCTCATAACAACGATAGCATCTTTATTTTGCATATTTTGTAAAGCTTCAGTATTATGTGTACGAACACCGATTGTAGAAGCTTCTTTTAATGCTGGAGTAGGGTCTTTTACTTCATCATTTAATTGATATGCAGCGTGACCAAGCACAGGAGCACCAAATGTCAATGCGAAAGCCGCCAATGCAGCAGAAACAGTTAATGCACGTTTTTTTACACTAAACATAAGTGAATCACCTCATTAAACAACATCATCTGACTATGCAGATATAACTATATAATCTATAATCAATCGTAGCAACCTAGGGGATGGATGTCAATAAACCCCATACCTGTACATGTATAAATAATACAAGGGTTTTATTAGTAAAATATTATGGTAAATATAGAGAAGTCTTATGTTTAATGTTAATATTCTTATTAGTTATAATGGTATAATTATGAGTAATTTACCTTGTGTATCTAGATATATAAATATATTTGAATCATGATTTATAGAGAGAGAAGAAACACTTCTTCAGAGTTCTTTTAGTAGGCATATCTTATAAAAATATGTTATATAATTAATTCAACGCTATTATATTGCAAGTTCTTTCGGGGGTATAGAGATATATCCCTTTTTTATTGCTTTTACGGTCTATGTTAGATATAGGTTGCAAATAATCATTGATTACAGCCAATAGGGATAAACTCCCCTTTGGTTGTTTTTATTTCTCCACTTGTGGCGAAAATGATTTTGTACCAACAATTTCCCTTATAACTTTTTTCAGGATAAATAAGTGATAACCCTGATACGAAAATTTTTCGTACCGTGGTACGTGCCATAAATCAATTTTTGGTTTCCTAATTTTGAGAAACCAATCATATCCTTATATAAGCCAAATACAAGCCCATACAGGCTTTCCGTTCAATTCTTTAATATTTTCCCTGCTTAACTCATTTATCATACGCGTGGCTTATCTATATGGCTCTAATAGCATTGTAAACTTATCAATTCTTAAATTTACATTTGGGCCTATTCTGTTCATTCACATAATAGGTCTCCTGAAAAATTAGGAGACCCCTTTCCGCTCCTAATTTACTGATTTCATCTCTGATATCACTTAAAATATTGTCGTGCCTTTTTCCTGTTATCTCTGCCACTTCCAAACTTGTCAACGTGTTTCTGATTTCTACATTCATTAATTCATTCATCAATATTCCTCCTATTTTTATTCAATAAATTGTTTTAAATTGGGCCTAAAATAATTTTTCCCCTTAAGTATTTTCCCATCTTCCCTGAAAATTGCTTTTCCATTTTCCAGCTTGCTCATATTGCTTCTGTGAACTTCCTCGAATGCGTCACAAAAAATTTTGTCAAATTTATTCTTGTCAATCTTGTCCCATATTTTTTCAAATATCATATCCCCTTCAAAAAAGATATGTTTCACAACTGCTTCTACATCTCCGTTTTTTTCTTCGAGTAAAGTTCCGATATATATATAATTCATGTCGCATACTGCGTCCAGCATTTCAACCTTATTGTTTTCTACTTCTGCTTCAATGTATTCCTTGGCTTCCTCTATTAAGAGTTTGTTTCTTAAATTTGTTCTTTCTAGCATTTCGAGTAAATTCATTTTTTCGTAGCAAAAATATTTTCCTTGTCCAAATGCAATATAAAATTCTTTTACTAATCCAACTAATTTATTCCATTGTTCCATTAAATTTCCTCCTATAAAATTTCTATTCTTATCCCTGCATTTTCCTTATCCACTTCGTATCCTAGAAATACAGGTATTATGTTTTCCATATTGTCATTCTCTATCCATTCGTTTTCCTGCATTAAGTCTAATGGAAGCTGTGCAACGTTCACATAGTCAAATGCTCTTTTACTGTTTCTTATGAAATAAAAACCGATTTTGTAAGGCTTTTCTTTGTTTTTTAACATTTCCCTGAATTTTATTCCTTTTTGCCACCATTCATCAGCCGTATTTTTCTTGTATTTCATTACAGTTTCTGAATTTATCAGCCTTTTGCCTGTCCAACGTTTGCTGTTTTTAGAGCTTGGAACATTGCCAGATATAAAAATTTTCATTCTCGCTTCTTTCTCCCTTCTTCCAACTTAAATTTATAAAGTTCATCAAATGAATATTCCAAAGCCTTCTGCAATTTATTTTCTGGAATCTCCCAGTTAAACTGCTCTATGATTTTTATGTTACCACGATGACTTTTTATAAATTTGAGCCATTCGTTTTTGTCAGTTGTTTTCAGTTCGTTGTTGTCTATCTTTAGGCAGATAAGTTTTATTTTCATTCTTCTCTCATCTTAACTTTCATCATTTTCTCAATCTGTCTGATTCTTTTGTTGTTCTCCTCTATCCAGATACCATTTTGCTTAATTTTTTCAGACTTTTTCATCATCTGTTCATTCAAAATTCTGTTTTGTTCTTTCAGAATTTCATTGTTGCTTTCCAGTCTTTTCTTTTCTTCCTGTAATTTTTGCATTTATCCTCCATTCTTTATAAAGCAGTCTTCTACAAACTTTTTGTTTATCTCGTGTTTTTTTAATTCTATATCTATCCCTTTTTTTCTTAATTCATAAATTCTAGCCAAAACTCCTCGGCTAGTTCTTTTTAGTTTTTTAGAAAGTGTTTTTATCTCGATTGGTTGGCTTTTAACTATTATCCTGTCTTCTTCAATTGTCCATCTTTTGAATTTATTTTTGATTTTTCCAGTTTTTTTATCTAAACAAGCTGTGTTAGTAACGTAGCTCAAAAGATTTAAAATCGAGCTAAATTTTACGTTGAGTCTTTCAGAAATTTCACGTTTTCCAAGTCCACTCATCCATAAATTTAAAATTTTTTTATTGAGTTCTTTTCTTAATCGCAAATTTTCTTCAAATTCCTCTTTTGAGTGTCTCCTGATTGAACTATGACAACTCTTCTCGCTTCTGCCCAATGTTTTTGCAATTTCATTATACGGAAGTTTTTGTTCCAGCCTTAATATTTTTAACATTTCGATTTCTTCTGTTGTCCAAGGGGTATATTATCGCATTTATCCTCCTAAAATATTTTAATTTGTTCCGCCACAATTCCTCGCTTTTTCTTATGCTTTTTTAAAAACAAGTTTCTGAATATAGCTTCAA
>ERZ773014.2228-NODE-2228-length-11501-cov-6.108073_pt1 | contig 11501 bp, 11 predicted proteins | sample MGYA00580841_ERZ773014 | MGnify/ENA primary metagenome ERZ773014 (study PRJEB29015, sample SAMEA2737989) | human oral metagenome | biome: human oral; feature: human-associated habitat; material: dental | place: China | collected 2067 ...
CGGTATAGGCAAGAAGTTGCTCGTAGTGGCTATTGTATGGATAGTTAAGTTGGTTAGCTGATGCCGACATCCTCTCACTCGATGAAAATAGGCAACATTACGTTCGACAGATATCCTGTCTTCCTTGCACCGATGGAAGACGTTACCGACCCTGCGTTTCGTTTGGTGTGCAAGGAGTTCGGTGCAGATTTGGTCTATACCGAATTTGTCAGCGCCGATGCACTGGTTCGTTTCGTAAACCGCACGATGCAGAAACTGACAATAGTGGACGAAGAACGCCCCGTAGCAATACAGATATACGGCAAAGACCCTCAGACAATGGTAGATGCTGCCAAGATAGTTGCCGAAAGTAACCCAGATATTATCGACATCAATTTCGGCTGTCCCGTAAAAAAGATAGCCTCCAAAGGAGCCGGAGCCGGACTTCTACGCGACATTCCCCGACTGCTCGACATAACTCAATCGGTAGTGAAGGCAGTAAACCTGCCCGTTACCGTAAAGACCCGCCTCGGATGGGACGACAACTCGAAAATCATCTGTACATTAGCACGACAGCTACAAGACTGCGGCATAGCAGCCCTCGCCATACACGGACGGACACGCTCGCAAATGTACACAGGCGAAGCAGACTGGACACTGATAGGAGAGGTAAAGAATGACCCCAAGATACAGATACCGATAATCGGCAACGGCGATATCACCACCCCCGAAACCGCAGCAGACAAATTCTACCGATACGGTGTAGACGCCATAATGGTGGGACGCGGAGCGATTGGCAATGCGTGGATTTTTGCAGAGATAAAAAACAGACTATTGGGAGAAAACAGATACTCCGTACCGAACTTCGAAAGCAGAAAAGAGATACTCAAAAGACACATCATCAACTCAATAGAGTGGCTAAAAGACGAACGCAAAGGTATAATACATTCACGACGGCATATAGCGGCGACACCTATTTTCAAGGGAATACCAAACTTTAAACCCACACGAATAGCAATGCTGAAAGCTGAGAATGTTGCGGAATTATTTCAAATAATAGACAATGTCAATCTTGAATAAACAGTAGAGTATTCCTATCTATCCAGGGTCTTCACTGCGATATTCCAGTCTTACTATTTGTTTCTGACGATTATAGTGTAATTCCAAGATATCAGATTCACCTGCTCCTTGTACGAATATTTCACTGTTCAACTGATTTTCATATCTTACAGTTTTGAATCTATCCCAGTTTTTAACTTGTTTTTTTAAAGAAAAATCCATCTCGAAAATTTGCTGCTCTCTCTTTTTTTCGCCTATAACTTCCAACAGCCAGCCATCACCATCGTTTTTTACTTGAATTTTTATTATGCTGTCTATCTGATTACTTCTTAAGTTCTCTATTTTACCGTCGGTCGATCCTTCGTACCTATTATCGGAATGAAATACCAGTGTCCAATTATCACTGAAAAAAGAACTCAACTCTTTACCATTTCTTAGATGTTCTACGAATTCATTCGCTTTTGCATCTATAGTATCTTGTGAAATCTCTTTTATATCAAAATATTGTATAATTCGTCTTTTATCCAAACTTGTCGAAGAACATATAACAGGGACTTTATCTGTACGAAACAGTATAATATTGCCATTCAGGTCTTTGCAATTTAGTTCTATCTGATTGTTTGTAGAAGTAATAAAAAACAAAGTCTGTTGGTTGCACGAAATGGTATTTACGCCAAGCCGTTCTAATAATTCTCTTGCATATTGGTGATAATAAACAATATCCGACATAATTTCTTCGTATGTGTCATCGATATGCCGCTTTTGCATCGAGACTTGTTCGGTACTGTCGGGGTATAACAATATTGCACAATTCTCACTTATAACCAATCGACTTTCAATATTGACAGTGTCAACGGTATGATTATTTTTATTATTACCACCTGAACCACTACTGTTACAGCCAATAAATAACGTTAAGACAATGATTCCAAAATATTTTTTCATAATAGAATTAATCAAAATAAGAATATTTCTATCTGTTCGTTACACCAAAAGCAACTGGGTAAGAAGTACATTGGCAGCAAGGGTAAGTATCGAGGAATTGACTACCGCATTGGTAGAGGCTCGCCCTACATCTAATGCTCCGCCATACGCATAATAGCCATAAAACGCAGATACGGAAGATATTATAAAACCGAAAAAGAATGACTTGATAATGGAATATGTAAAATAATATGGTACAAAAGCATACTGTATGCCATAGATAAAGTCAGATAACGTAATCATATCCGTGAAAACAGCAACTCCACAGCCACCGGCAAGCCCCAGAAATACACTGAGAGTAACCAACATAGGCATACAAATCATAAGCCCTATGATCTTGGGCAGTATAAGATAATTCGCCGAATTGATACCCATAATATCCAAAGCATCAATCTGCTCGGTGATACGCATAGTACCTATTTCGGAAGCGATGTTGGAACCTACTTTACCCGCGAGCAGCAGACTCATAATAGTCGAAGAGAACTCGAGCAGCAGAGTATCGCGTAGTACAAGTCCCGTACTGTATCGGGGCAACATCGGATTTTCGGTGTTCATCACAGTCTGCATAGTCATAATAACTCCCATAAAGATAGATATAAGCACAATAATGCCGACAGTATTGATACCGAGTTTCTCTATCTCCGACGGCAATTGTCGCCAAAAGACACGCCAATTGTCGGGAGCCGAGAACGTCTGACGCATCAGTTGAATGTATTTACCAGTCGTTGTAAGTAGTTTTTTGACCATTATTCCGTAATCTAAATTCGCCTGCAAAATTACAAAATAATCCCAAAGTTTTATTTAACCACAAAAAAATCCCCAAAAATAGTTTGCGGATAACAAAAAATAGCTACCTTTGCATTCTCGTTTTTGAGTTTTGGCTTTCAACAAGGTGAGATGGGTGAGTGGCTGAAACCAACAGTTTGCTAAACTGTCGTGCGGGTAACCGTACCGGGGGTTCGAATCCCCCTCTCACCGCAACTAAAAGCCTAATTGATAGAGCATATTGAGGCTGGAATATTTTTATCGAACGGCAAAAACGTACAAGTACTTTTGCCGTTTTTGCCAAAAAAAATTACAAATAAATTACAAACTCAATATGGCGACTTTCACTCCCGTTACTCGTACAAAAAAGGAATTTAACCCTGTTTACATTCGTATATCGGCACTTTCAACCACAGACTACATCAGAACGTCGTATGTCGTCCACAAGTCCAGTGTAAGCAAAAAAAATGAGATTACCGACCATATCATATTAGCTAACTGCTATGGGCAGATTAAAGAATATATTGCCAAACTCGCCGAGTATAATACAGAAACTTGCTCTGCAAAAGAAATCAAGGAACTACTACTCTCCGATAAGCGAGGCATATCTTTCTCCAAATTTGCAAATAAATATATCGGCAAAATGTACAATGAAGGTAGAGATAAACCTGCTGCCAATTACCGCACTGCTCTTAGGTCGCTAAGTCTGTTTTTGGGTAAAGATGATATTGCGTTTTCGGATATAACATCTTCGGTGATAAGAAAATGGATAGATATGCTTTCTGATACCCGACGGGCTAAGAATATGTACCCTATATGTATCCAAAAGATATTTGAGGAGGGTTGCCTTGAATACAACGACTATGACAAAAACATCATCAAAATACCTCACCAACCATTCAAACCGATAAGAATACCAAAGATAGATATAGCTGAGTCCAGAGCCATAGCTCCCGAAATAATAAAACAGATTTTGTCCGCTACCCCAATATATACCCGCGAACAGTTAGCTCTCGACGTATGTCTTATGATTATATCTCTGGCGGGTATCAACACGGTAGACCTGTATAAGATGAATACTTCTTGTCTAAAAGGAGACAAACTATGCTACAATAGAGAAAAAACAAAAAATACAAGACCTGACAAAGCTTATATCGAGATTATAGTACCCAAACGAATACGATACCTCTTCAAAGCATACAAAGGACACAACTATCTTTTTAGTTTTGCCGAAAGGTATCATACCCCCGACTATTTTTCTACATCAGTCAATAAGGGGCTACGGTCTATATGTTCCCGATACAATCTACCTGAGGTTACTGCCTACGCCTTCCGTCATTCGTGGGCTACTATCGCCCAAAACAATTGCGGGTTTTCTATCGAGCAAGTCGCCTTTGCCCTCAACCACACATCAGCACATAAAGTTACAACAAGATATATAAAAAAAGATTTCTCTATTATTGACAGAATTAACGAAAGCGTGTGGCAGACAATATGCGGTCCCTAATTTGTTTCGTTTTTGAAGCCAAAGCGAGTTAAAACGTCGCCAAGCTGCGAAGATATACCATTGTCTTTTTTTTCTGTTTCTGCCTCTGCTTTTGGAATAAGATATGGTATTATCTTAGTATATAGGTCAAATATAGTCTCTGGACATATCGTTGCTAATCTCTCCTTATTTAAATAGTCTGTTTCTATTATAGTAGACAAATTTTCAAATATGTACCTCAATATTTCCTTGCTTTCTCTTGTTATCTTGTTTTTGACGCCCTTCGGTCTACCGCCTCTTGTATTAGTGGGAGCTTTTATCTTTTTTGGAGCTCTCTTACTTACTGTTGTTATTTCCATAATATTATCTCATTTTTTCGTTAAAAATAGTTCCATTGCCCTGCAACTCAATATACTCAATATAACTATCGTTATTTAATTCTCCACAAAAAACAATTCTAAAATATTTACAATCTACACGTTCTACCAAACAGCCTATATCTACAAACTCCCCGTTTTTTTCATTTCGTCCGAGCAACTGCCATTTATACCCGTCCGTACTTCCATATACATATATGCAAGCATATTTTTTTAAGTTTTTTATTTTAGAAAATGTCGGAATTAACCTCATTAATTCGTCATAAGTAACTACCATATCGTATGGACACTCAAATAAATATTCCAACGACTGCAAATCTACAAACCTTGACGCCCCTTTTACCAAAGAAAAAGTAAATTCTGGAGAATACTTAGGTATTCCAGAGGGATATATGCCTGCTTGAATTTTTTCCACTACATCGGTAAGGGCAGAATAAACATAGCTGTCTGTACACCTAAATTCATATACTCCGTCTAAAATGTCGCCATTCTTTGCAGTGATACCCCCACTAACTACAAGACGATAATACTCTCCATTTGTCAGTATAAGATGATAATTTTCGCCAGAACTACTTGTTTGCTCTTTCGCCTTCTCCTTTGTATAAACATATTTACTTATATTATGATTGACAATATCCGCTATATTATAGACGCCTCTATTAGCGGCGGTGAAAAAATATGGCGTTTTTTCATATGGTGTCTCTGTAGCCATATATTTGCCGTTCAACAAAATATTTTCTCCTTCGTCAACATTTATGCTATTAGGCACAAATCGAGCATAACTCCACTCTGGATACATACCTTTTTTAAGGTTTGAATAAAGCTCGTTATATGACATAAGTATTTGGTCGCCAGTATACAGAAAAGGATAATCTAATTTCCGACCTAAAAATCTGTGAGGACCATGAACAATGTCTATAAAAAAATCCACATATCCGACGTCCTCATCACCAAAAAAGTCATTATTTACCTTAAATAAGAAATCATCCCAAAAGTAAGAATTGAAGTCTTTATTTTTCACCACAAAACCTTGACCGAATTGATGATAAGGAGGATGTACAACAAACCTATAAGCAGTGTCGGCATTAAGCGTTACTTTATCAGGAGACATATCTCCATATTGGTGCTGCCAATTATAATCTTTTCCAAAAGTGTAATTACCAACAACTCTATTTTTTTCTTCAATAATTACATACTTAGGCAGTACGGCTATTTGTCCGCCACTTAAATCCAGATACCTCCAATCAGTTATTCCTTTATATGAAGTCTTCAAACCTTTGCTATCCACAATACTATAATCGGGCATAAGCCACAATTTTTTATACAACATAGCTACCCCCGAAGTCTTATCTGTGTGCCGAATGTTTATTGGCGTTTCAATGAGACCTCCATTAGGGGCGTCTGGTGAAGTCGATGTGGCATAATAAAAACCCTTATAAGAGATAGCTCCCTTAGCGTTAACAAATTGCTGCCACTTTTCTTGCTCAAAGAATAAATAGCCATTATACAGACTCATATTGTTCTCATAGGTAATATTCAGAGCTGTGTCAGCCGTCAAATTAACTTCTATATGTTTATAGTCTATGTTAGGCAAGGGAATATCTATGACGTCTCTATGGTCAAACTCAAAATTCACCTCCCTGTATTTCTTTTTCTCAACCCTAATGGTATTTACCCTTACTTTCATATCCTCAGGAGAAGCTATAATATTATTAGCTAATACAATATCTTTTACATTGAATTTGCCTCGAATAACCGCACGAGTAAGGCGACTGAATTGATTATCATTGACTATTGGCTTGCTAACAAAGAACCCTTTTGTTTGGACATCAGAAGGCAACGCTCGAAAAGAATAACAAGAGTTTCCCAACACACAGCAAGTCTTATTATCGTCTACAAAACAATATCTAACTTTACCCTCAACAGTAAACCACCGCCCATTGCTTAATACATAATAATAATCATATCCTTTTTTCCAAACAATAATCTCGCCTCTTGACATATTCTCAAAAAAACGAGCATTGTTAAGATAGCTACCAAAAGGCACTCTCGAATATGTGCCATTGGGACTTAACGACATTCCTATTGTTTGTTCACTCTCTAACAGGTCGGCAACTTTGGGAATATCCGATAATTTGCACAAGCCTCCTTGTACTTTCTCGTCTATCACACGTATGTTGTTGTTGCTCAACAAACATAATTTTTTATCGGCAGCGAAAAGTATACCAACACTACTCTTATATGCACTATTGGGAGACATTATCTTTTTTGTCGACAAATATAAACTATTGGAATAAGCAACCTTCAAAGATGTGTCTACTGATATTATATATATACCGTCCGAAGAGAAAACTACAAGAGGTGAATATCCGGTACTACCTTGGCTGCTATGTTCATACGACTGAGTGCATATATCCATAATGAGACCATTACCTACTGCATATTTGTTCTTAGGTAAGAACAACATAGGGTTATTCACCTCCGAGACATACATAATATTGCCTGAGTCTTCTATTAATACATTATTTTCTTCTTTATCATATAAATCATCAATGCTTACCTGACCGCCAAAACTGCCCGAAAAAACAAACGGGCGCAAATCGTCAGGCAAATAATACGCCTCATTATTATAGTCGCTTGATTTTAACTTAAAAGTTTGCGACCCTCTATAATATTCGCCGTCTTTTACCATATTGATTTTTATGGTTAGATACTCAGCTCTTGCGTCCGGATAAGACAACATCTGCATTGTGGGGACAGTATAAACATTTATGTTGTTATCAAGCAGATACTTAACGTCAACATATCGCTTAATCTCTTGTATTTTGTTATTAACTCTAATTCCCACCGCCAACACAATAAGCGGCTTATTTTTCTCCATCATCGCCACCCATTTATCAGCATATTTTTTTACGTCTTCTATATAAAAAGATTTTTTGCCACTAAAAGAAGTATCTTGAAAGTAGCTTATAGGAAAACCCGCAAATGGTTTTTTTGTTCCTCCGCCAACGTGGAGACGCCCATTATATAGTTCAGCTGTACCTTTAATAATATCACCTCTATCTTCTGTTGTCGCACTTGTCAAAGTGCGTATAGCGTCCAATTTACCCTTTAAATCAATTTCTTTTATTCCATATCCCCGTATTTCGGATATGTTAATATCAGCCACCTTATAATAAATGTCTGTATCTTCGAGTTCTTTTTTTACTTCGGCGTCATTTTTTATTTGAAAATACTCACACATTGTTCCAAATCCCTTTTGTGTGGCGTGCTGTTTTACTGTCGGCTTGTTAATGTGATACCCATACACCTCATCAGTCATAAATATACCAACACCTGTGATTATATCTTTGAACTCAGAGGGTATTTCCCCATTAAAAATACAAGTTAATTGCCCTCCGACACTAACGGCTGTATATGGGGTCGCTACTTTATCGTTCGTACTTCTATTACACATAAGATTGGGATAAAAATCGAACAGACGAACACCATTCTGGAAAAAATCTATAATGTCCCCTGCACAAACATAATCTTGGTCAAATAGCCAACCGCCATTGTCAGGATAATAATACATATCGTCTATGTTGTCTTTTTCCTCATTGACATATTGCGAAAGATATTTGAATTGCAATTTTTTACCGTCTGGCTCTGGCGAAGATATGGCACACATTGTAGAATGGAAAAAACCCCTTTGGTTTTTTTCATAGTCTATGTTATAAGGTAAACTATTGCCATTAAAGTCAGTGCGATAGCGTGTCCCCATATCATTAGGTTGACGTAAAAATGTAGGGTTGCTATAAAGAATATAACTTCCGTCATACAATTTAAAAGCATATTTTACCCTTACAAAACCTTTGATTAGTCCTCTTTGTTTTTCTTTTTTTAGTATTTTCGAAAAACCTATACGAGCTGTATCTTCTTGTATTTTGTCTGCCGCTCCTTCGATTGGGAATAGTGTCTTTTTTTCTTTAAGAGAAAAATATAGTCTTATATAGGGAGATAACAATTGAGCGTTGTCTTCATCTGATAAATTAACTTTTTTATAGATGTCTTTATCTAAATGTTTTACATAAAAAACCTTTTCTCCACACACAATAAGTATCTTGCCGCAATGTATTATTTTGTAAACATCTTTCGCATTATTAAGTATAGGTGTTTTTCTCAACTTTTTCCACTCGCCATTCTCTTTTTTAGCAAGTGTGTAAACAGCATTGTCTTGATTACTATAAGCAATAAGATAACTTATATCGGGCGAAATAGGGTGAACGTACGCCACCGAATAATCGTGTAGCCTCAGAGAAGATAAAAAAGTGTCTTCTCTGAGTGTGCTCCCCAAAATAAGACGACCGTCAGAATTGAGACTTACGCCATTCAATTCCTCCATAGCACCGCTCGTAGAATATGCCACATTACGCTCTATGCCTGCAATAGGTATTTTTTTTATACTACCCTCCCTACTCATATTACTTTCTCTCCAAAAAATGTTTCACCCAATTTACAAACTTTCGCCAAAGGTTCGGCTTGCCATACGACACCCATATTTTGTAGGATACAAATATAAATGCCAACAATATAAGAGTATACTTTATAAATGCGATAGCCCCACTTAATATGCCCTTGCTCTCTTTTTTCTCCATATTCTTTGCCATTAATTCAGACCGCAACCGCTTCATCTGTACCGATACGATACTATCTACCTGTTGCACCGTTACACCTTCATACACGTATATATCGCCTTGCTTTACCGTAGTAGTGCCGCCGTTGCGGCTCGTCGTCTGCTTTATCGTACTTATCAACCTGCCGAGACTGTCATACTTCTGCTCCTCGTAGTTTACGTTTTCTTTTAACCACTCGGCTATCTGCTCTTTCGTCTTGCTCATCGTCTCGGTTACCTTGTCGAGTTGCGTCCTTTGTGTCTTCAACTCGTTGGTTATCTCCGAGTAGTCCGCTTTCGTCTTAATCTCGGTCGAGGCTGTACGCTTCATTGGCGTACAACCTATTAAGACCGAAACCACTAAAAAATATATAAAATGAATACCTATGACCTTGTTTTTCATACCTTTTATTTCTGTTTTTTGATTAGTTCTATTTTCTTGATTATATACCAAATTGCTTTTTCCAAGTCCTCCACTTCCGTATCTGCCCCCTTAATTCCTGCTCTCCACAAGTATTTTATTGCGTTGCCGATACAAAAATCGTGATACTGTGTTATTTCGATGCACTCTATACCGCTCGGGTGGTTAGTGTAGTGCTTCGGATGGTTTACTTTGTCTTCTTGCATAATCTCTACTCCTTTATTTATAAGGCAAGTAAACAGTTTTACCGCCGTTCCTCGTCGCTCTCAATACCTGCTTTCTGTTGCGTACTTCCGAGTAGCTTACGTGCACCCAATCAGGAGCATTATCGTTGCCATACTCCCATATCAATTGGTCAAATGTTAGGTTGTCTTTGATATAGTCGAATAGCTTCCTGTTGTCGCTAACTGTGTCTATATCAACAGCTTGCCCGAGAACGTGCTGACTTACGGAATTGCCTTTCTGCACCCCTCCGATAGCCTTATTTATTTTTGCCGAGCGAAAGAATGATGTTATCTGTATCGGCTTGCCATACCACTTACGTAGTGGCTCAAATACCTTCTCTGCAAGTAGCTTCATTGCCCGTAGCTCCTTTTCGTTCGGTGTGTTCGATATACCGAGCTGCTTTGCTTTGTTGCTCGCCGTCGCGTCCTTATATGTGATATGCTCACTAATGTTTGGTATTAAGTCTTTTTTGTCCATTGTTTTTTCTTTTTTTTTAATAAAGGCTTTCGAACCTCACGGCATTACTCACCAAATTATGCAAGATTTAATATCTACAATAGTAGAAATTACAAATGTTTTATAGACATAATATAATTATTATGAACAGAAATTCAATCGTTTATACTCTCTAATTCGTGCTTCTTCTGTATGATGTAATCGACTGCCTTACCTATGTCCGTAAGAGCCTCTTTTTCAAATCGCTTACGTTTATCCTCGTAGCTTTCCCTAATAGACTTATATTCGACATAACAGTTGAACATTGTCGCAACTATTGAAAAGATAGGCACGACAAAGAAGTGTTTGTCGTTTTCGGTATTAATAACGTGTATGGCAAGCATTTGTACGAGGTCAATAAGATTGCAGCCGAACAGTACAGTGATGTACCTCACTGCCTTCGTAACAGTACGCCTCATTCCCTCGCTCAATATCTTCTCACCCGCCATACGTGCCTTCGTCGTACCGCTGTAATAGTCGCCGACAATAAATACCGTGATTGCCAAAAAGCAACCGACAAACATTAGCATCTGCGGCACAAACCTGTAAATCAATTCATTGAAATTTGTAATGTAAATCATTTATATGTAATTTGTTATTAATAAAAATACAACTCAAATCCTTTATTGGTAACGATATTTTTTTCTTCTTCCGATAATAGAGCCTCCTTGTCTTCATCCAAGATAATAGCTGCTATATGCCCCGATGGGGTAATAGGTTGTAACCTATTGAACATCTTGATTATGCTGTCTTTTTCGACCATTTCAAACCGTCGTCGTCGGGACTTACACCGCCGCCACCTCCACCTGCGGCTGCCCCCTTAAAAGACCCAATGAAAGCATTAAGAGCCACCATACACGCATTTACATCCGTCTGTGCCGCTCCGTTGATGATAATATCTACCACCTTTGCCACAAACACCGGTTCGTTATCGTTGTATATTGACTGCAAGCAGACAGTATCGCCGCCCACACTGCTCACCTTATACGTCGCACTACCCATATAGCTCCGTCCTGTCGCCGTGTCCGCTATACGTATCGTCTTTTCCCCAAGTTT
>ERZ773014.2231-NODE-2231-length-11497-cov-4.706432_pt1 | contig 11497 bp, 15 predicted proteins | sample MGYA00580841_ERZ773014 | MGnify/ENA primary metagenome ERZ773014 (study PRJEB29015, sample SAMEA2737989) | human oral metagenome | biome: human oral; feature: human-associated habitat; material: dental | place: China | collected 2067 ...
GACATAAACGAAGTAAAAACGGCGTTTATAAATTTAACTGACAGCTACAAATTTAATAATAAAACAATCAATATCAAAGCTTAAATTTCTATTTTATAAGGATATAATATTGAAGAAAGTATTAGTATTGCCAATTCTTGGTGCAAATTTTCTATTGGCTTCAGATCCAGTTACGATCGACAGTCTTTTTAAAGAACAAGTAGGTCTAAGAAGTATAACAACGCTATCGGTAATGAGCACAGGAAATTCAAATTCTTATGATCTATACCCAAATATCAATATAACTGGGGATCCAGTCATATACAATGACACGAAGCAGCTATCCATAAATCAAACCCTCATTTATAAAATTACACCAAAATTCGACATATTAACTTCTTTTGGTGCGTACTATGCTAGAAAAGAATTTACAAATGTGAATACCTATCAATTTGATCATAAAGATGTAACGGATTTTAATTCGTTATGGTTAGGCTTTATATACAAAGGCGATAGTATCGGTGATGTAGTGCCACAACTAAAATTTCAAACCGCTCTGCTTACAAGAGAAAGGGTAATTAATGAGAAAAAGAATTTTTATCTAAAATCTTACTCTTTTGAAGCTTCTTTACGAGGTTACTCTGATCCAGTTATATGGTCACTATATACTGGGTTTGGCTATAATAGTAGTAGGAAATTTAATATTGGCAAGATTGAAAACGGCAATACATTTAATATAGGCGGTAATATGTCTGTCGTGCTAAGTCCAAAGATAACTCTCGATCTAGGCGCAGAGCAAAGATACCAAACAGAGCAAAAAGTAAGAGGTAATAAAATCTCAAATGTTCGTTCAATTCCAACCTATAGCGTCGGTTCTACTTACAGCCTAAGCGATGATATGTCAATCTCCTTTTCAGCTAATCTTGGCGGATCTAGTGCAGCACCAGATAGTATTTTTAGCGTAAGTTTATGGAAAAAATTCTAAGGGCACTTTTTCCTTTCGTCCTTATTCCATTGTTCCTTAATGCAGAATTTGCTGTTAAGTCATATCATGAATTTAGAAACGAAAATGTTATAAGGCAAAGCTATGAGCAGTCTTGTGGAGCTTCATCTTTGGCTACACTAATAAGCATGCTCGACATAAAACAACTTAGCGAGCTTGATGTGCTTGAAAAAATGTCAGAAAATAAAAATTCACTAAATACGGACATGGTAAGCTTTAAAGATCTAAAAGAAACATCAGCTAAGCTTGGATATGAGGCACAAGGTTATCGATTAGATAGAAATTTATTTGATAAGCTAAATATTCCAGTCCTTGTCAAGATTGAAAATGATCCACGTTTTCCTCACTTTGTGATAGCCATAAATCATCCAGGAGATTTTGTAACGATCATGGATCCTAGCTTTGGCGAATATGTAAGCTTAAAGAGTGATTTTTTTAAACTCTGGGATAGGCAGAGTAAAGGCGGATATGCTTTGATCCTTGCTTCAAATAGCGGTGTCCTAAAAGAACATAAGCTAAATTTACCAAACAAGAATTTATTTCTAAAATAATTCTTAAAAATTTCTCCTTTAAAAAAGAAAATCCACAGCTAGTTAAAATTTAACTATCCATGACTAAGTATCAGTAAAACCTATTTGCTATTAGTCTTACTGCTAAATTTATATACTTTTACAATCAGTCATCACTAAACAAGGGATGACCAGCAATTTTTAAACTCGTGAGCCTACCATGGACCGAGTGCGGTTTAGCAATCAAAGGCAAGGGCGCTCCATTATCGCTGTAATTTGCCAGGATCTTTAAATCGCCAATGTAGATTTATTGACACAGCTATAAAAAATCCAGATCTTTTTATAAGACTATTAATTACTTATCAACAACACGCCTACCATTAAGCTTATACTAAATAATAATGTAATACTATATGTTGATAACATACAATATTACATTAATTTAATAAGGCATAAGCATGAATTTAGCGGTTTTACAATTAAAAGGCGGGGTAGGAAAAACGCCGCTGAGCTTTAGTTTAGCAAAAGACCTGGGCTTAAATTGGCAAAGCAACGACGACTCGGTAGTGCCGCAGTTTTATAAAAAAGGCAAAATATTGGATCGATGCGAGATCGCACCCGATACGATCTACGACTTCGGCGGATTTGCTTCGGCCGGAGTATTCGATATCCTCAAGCGCTGCGATTTTATTATAGTGCCGATCACTCCGAATCCAAACGCTATTAAAAGAGCTGCAAGCACCATATCCCAAATAAGACCGCTCGACCGTAGAATTTTAGGGATCATAACGGACATATCCTCTCAAAAAGAATTCGACGAAACCGTCCTTGAAATTAAAAACGCTAAAATAGTATGTAATAAATTTTTTGTCCTAAAAAGCTCAAGGGTTTTTGAAAACGCTATAACTATGGGTAAAAGCTTTACCGAGCTTTATGACGAGAGCCCACTATCAAAGAGGCAATACCGATCTTTTATCGAGATGTATAACAAGATCATAGATTACATAAAGGAGAATGAATAATGGCCAAGCTAAATTTAGACCTATCCGAAGCCGGGCTAGAAATTTTAACCACGGCGGATTTTCAAGCCCAAGACGCAGCGAATAAAACTAAAAAAACCGGAGGCAGACCAAAAAGCGCAAACCCAGCAGATAAAAGAACCACGATGTTCCTATCTAGCGACGAATTAGCTTTTTTAGATGAAATGGGCTATATAACCAGGACAAATAGAACGCAGTATTTAAGATCGATCATCAGAGAAAAAATGGCAGCCATTAAAAACGGTGCGATATAATGACGGTAAATACAAGGAGTAAGAAATGACAAATGCAGTTATGCTTCAAGCTAAAGACGGCTTTACGCTGACTAGCGATATTATCAACGCTATGAAGCAGCTATTTGGCGAAAAAATCAACGTAATAGAACTTGATGGCGATATGATCGAGGCACTTATCGGCGAGATAAGCCAGACGGATGCTGCAAAACTAAAACGTACCGTTGAAAAACTAGACAAGGGCGAACTCAAATTTTATTCAGAAAATGAATTTTCGCAGCAGCTAGCCAAGCGAGGCTATCAGTGGTAATTAAATACGCCGGTGAGTTTTTGGATGAATTAGGCGAAATCGCCGATTATATCGCTAGAGATAGTAAATCAAGGGCAGATACTTTTATACAAAATTTAAAAGCCCAGATCATAAAAATCCCGGATATGCCTTACTCCTACCGCAAAAACAAGACTATCAACCGAGAAAACATAAGAGATTTAATTTTTAAAGGCTACACCGTTACTTTTTCAATAAGTGATAATGCGATAGAAGTATTAGGGATCTATAAGCAAAATTTGACGCGCTTCTCCTAAAATGGCTTTGATAAAGATCGATCTTCATAGAAAGACGGCGGCCATTAGAAACCTTAAACCCCAAACCCCCTAAAATACGACATCCTACTCTTTAAGCTTCGCCCGGCCTTGCCGCCCATAAACCTTAAACTAAAAAATACCCCTTTCAAAAGCCCTAAACTAGGGCTTTTCTCTCTTTTACTATTGAAAACAAACATTTTCATTAGCATTTAGCTATCGATCAAAGTCCGGATCTTGCTTAGAAGGTTTCTTTTTAAGCGGATTTTCTATCTCCACCATGTCTACAGTCGGGTTCTTTGGATTTTTTACTATTTGAGCATCAAAAGATAGGCCCTATTATACGGCTTATAGCGGAAAAGACGTAATATTCGCGATCATGGGCAAAAAAGACTTTGCTGCGCGCCTAATAGACGGAATTTGCAACGCTCTGATCTTTACGGCCGAGAGCGAAAAGAAAAATCAGCTCGATCTAGATCAGTGGCAAACCGCTCAAGACAACCTAGCTCAAATCAAAAAAATAGCTAAGGAGTGGGGGCAGGGCAATAGGATTAAATATTAATATATATTAAATACTAGCATTATTATAAATAATAAGAGTTATCATTTTTTACTATACTAAAATTCAAGAAAATCTAAGCAGATTTATATGAATTTTTAAGCCGTCCTCTGCTATAATTCCCCTTGTAATTCGGATTTAAGGCTACTTAATACATTCAAGCAGCTCATAAGCCGCCAGTGGCGGACAAAGAGCAAAAAATCAACAAAACAGTAACATTTTACGGGCGTTTTTAAAACGTGATATTTATCAATGTTTTTTAAACAAGAGATTTCAGGCTAGGGCGTATTATGCCCTTAAATTTCGAATTACGCAAAAATTGTTTGAGTGAAAAGAACCCCCTTTGTCCGAATTACAATAAACAAAAGGAGTTGTTAAGTGAAAAAAACAATTATAGCATTTTTAGTCGCGCTTTCAGTGATCCTCGCGGGTTGCAGCGCTTTATTTAGCGTTGGGCATAGCAATACCAACACTATAAACCAAACAAATCATAAAAAATAAAAAAGGATAGAAACATGTCAAGATTTCCAGGAATACCGGGACAACCACAACCAACACCAGGCGTTAATTATAACAGTCTTACGCTTGAGGACAAAGAAAAATACGTTATGATCATCTCTAGGCTACTAGGCTTACGAGCCGATGCTACGATAGAGCGTATTACTCCGGCGGTAGCCAAAAAGGTCGATGAGTTTCTCGACGAGGCTGCAAGATGCACCAAAAGGATCGAGAGAGTAAATAAAATTTTTATTGCGCTAGGTAGAGGCAATATTATGAAAGCCGCCAAAGAGCTTATAAAAATGTATATAGACAAGCTAGAGGATGATAAGGCAGACTATATTAACATAGCTTGCTACGTCATTTTAAAACGTAAATATGCCCAAGAGGTTCAGTATATCTTCTTTATGGAAGGGATTGGCGGTATATTTTAACCGCTTAGATAATAAAGCCTGATTTTGCGATCAGGCTTTATTTTTTAATTTTTTACTTCATCGTGCAAGCTACTTCATTTCCTAAATCGCAAGCCTTAGTATAAAATTTCTTAGCATTAGCCATATCGCCTTTTTTTTCATAGCTAAACCCGACCAACATGCAACCGTCGGCATTTTTTAAATTACAAGCTTTTTCATGAAATTCGGATCTTTTAGGGTGATTCTCATCCATTGAAAAATAAGCGTCAGATACTTTCAAGCAAGCCTGCGCATCGCCGCCGTCACATTTTTTGATATTATCCTCCAGTTCCCCGGCACTCAAATTTAAAGAGCATAGCCCGACAACGACCGCAGCTAAAACGATTTTTTTCATTGTTTTCCTTTTGATGAGATTAGCTTTTATTATATCAAACATCCCACCTATTTACAACCCCAACTTTTTACGCTATAATTCTAAAAAATAGTTAAATATTTTATAGGGCGAGCATACCGCCCGTATATACGCAATGCTTTCGCATTTCGTATAACGTTCGGTGCTCGTAAGGGGGCAAATCCCCCTTAACCCCCTTAAGCGGCTCGCGCCGTAACAGTTGAGAGGTTTAAATTTGATCGATAACTCATCCGTAGAAAATAAAATTTTAATTTGCTGCATATACGTTGTAGCGCTAGGTATCGTCTTTATGCTAGGCTGGTTGATATTTTCTTCAGTCTTTTTTCTATTAGCCTGTTTGCTGGGAGTTATCATACCTTTATGGTTTTTAAGCGAAATTTTAAGCTGGATTAAAGGCAGGAGTAATGACTGACGATCAAAACAAAAGCTTTCCAAAAAGCAAAAAAAGAGCTGGAAAAACCAGAACCATCACAAAAATAATGCGTCTTACGCCGGAGGAGTGGAGTAAAATTCAAGAAAAAATGGATGAGAACGGGGGAGTAAATTTTACCAAATACGCCGTAAATTCAATGCTATCTCGATCTCTTACGAAAACGCCGCTCACAAAAGAGCTTATCCTTGAGTTATCGCGCCAGGGTAATAACCTCAATCAAATCGCTACGAGGCTCAACAAGGGCGAAAGTCTTGACAAGCTAGGGTTAAGTATTATCTCAAGGTCGTTTGAAGCCCTAAGGGGTATCTATGAGCTTCTAAACGGCAAACATCAAGACGAGCAAAAAGCAAAAAACGATGATAGTCAAATTTCTACCCAGTAAAAGCGGCGGCGGTATAGGCAGCGTTAATTACGTCCTCAACGAAAGAGTACAGCAGGGTACGGCAAAAATTTTAAAGGGCGACGAGGCTCAAACTAGGGCTATCATAAGCCAAATTACCAAAAAACAAAAGGTGTGTTTCGGAGTATTAAGCTTTCAAGAAAGCGCCGCAAGGATATCAGAACAAACCAAACGAGAGATAATGGCCGACTTTGAACGCACGCTACTAGGCGACTTTATGAAAGAGCGCGTAAATATCTTGTGGGTGCAGCACGAAGACAAAGGCGGTAGACTGGAGCTAAATTTCATCATCCCGAAAATAGACCTGGTCACGGGAACGAGCTTTAATCCGTTTTTCTACTCAAAACCCGACCTTACCAGGATCGATCTTTGGAAAAAAGCCGTAAATCTCGAATACGGCTTTAGCGATCCGGACGATCCTGGCAGAAAAAATACTATAAGCGCGAGCAAAAAAGATCCTAAAAACTACGCAAACATTGAAGCTTTGGATAAAACCTTACACGAGCTAGTAGAAGCTGGGATGATCAAAAGCAGGGCTCAAATGCTAGAACTGCTACGCAATGAAAATATACAAATCAGCAGGGAGACCAAAAACTCAATCACTGTGATCCTGCCGGGCAGCACCAAAAAAAATAGACTTCAAGGGGGAATTTATGCAGATTTCAAATACGCTAGAGAGCTTGAAGAGCGCGGCGCAGAAACAATCCGAAGAATACGTCAATATCATAACCGAGATATTCAATCAGAAATTCAACAATACCGAGACCAAATTAACGAACTTGTATCAAGGCGAGATGAATACAATATCGGAGAATTTGAACTCAAAACTAGAAAGCATCGAGCAAAAAGCAGAATCGACATTCAGAAAGATAGAACACTCAGCCAAGCAGACCAACGCCTACAAATGGACGACCTTAGCTCTAACGGCAATATTATTCGCGCTGATCGGAGCAGGCTCGGGCATATGGATAACCTGGAACAAAATAAACCCGGCGACGCAGTGGCAAATTCCGCAGGAAATGAGATACGTCGAGAGAACCAAGAGCAAAAAAGCGACCAATTATTTCCTCGAGATACCCAAAGAGAAAGTGCAAACGGATGGCAATATGGCTTACATACACATCAAGACGATCGAGGATTAAGCGATGATGACGGCATTAGAAGAGGAATTGATAACAGAAAACGAGAGATTGACGCAGCAAGTCAAGCAATTGCTCCTAGAGTTGAAACAAGAGCGAGACTACAGCAACGATCTAGCGATGAGGCTAAACGACTGGAAAGCGACAGACGAAAAAGAAATCAACGAGCTGCTGCAGAACATCAAGAACGAATACGAGAGCGTTATAGACGACTTGACGAAGAAAATACAAAGCAATGGACAGAATATCGAGCTATTAGAAAAAGAGATGACGCGATACGAAAACTATATCAAGACGCAAGAAGAGCAGTTGAACAACTATTCGAACGAGCTAAATCAACTATTGGCAACCTTATCGAGCATGCAAAACGGCTGATTCTCGAGCAAAAAGAGGAGCAAGACCGAGAAAAGCGCAAACGTAGCGGTAGCGGTATGGGGCTGAGCAGATAAATTTAGCCTTTTTACCTAGTTTCCCTTGACGATGTCGGTAAAGTCCGACCAGTCCTCGACCTTAAAAGCGCGTATATCTCGCACTGATTTTTTAAACCAATCGATTGCCGATAAACGGTTTATAGCCCTATAAACCGTCGTCAACGTATTTTCCTTAGCTACGCTCATGTAAACGCTACCTTGAGTCCACTCAAACCCCAGAGCTTCCAATTCCTGCCTTATTTCGTCATATGCACGGTTATAAGGCTCCCCGTAAGTCTTTTTTAAGTCATCGATCTTTAAATCAAAAGCTATAGCATACATTTTTCGCTCCGTTTTTTAATGAATTATATCATATCCTCTAAAAAGAAGCAGCCTTGCGGCGCTTTAGCGCATAAGCAAGGCAAAACAGGGGGTAAGGGGGCGGTGCGCAGTGCGTAAGCACAAGCACGTACACACGCCCCGGTTCCGATTTGATTCTCTAATACGCTCGAGCAAAAAAAATCGCAAAAAAATCTGTTGCGCTGAATTTGTTTATTGTAAATTTGTCTTGAATTTGTCGGTTGTTGCCAGAGCCGTATTTTAGGGGGTTATAATGATATAAAACCGAGTTTTTTGATTTCAAAACCGAGTTTTTTGATTTCAAATTTAAGAGAAACCCGAGTTTTTTGATTTCAAATTTAAGAGAAACCCGAGAGAGATATTATTAACTCGGTTTTAAGCTTAGAATAGATAAGATTTCTATGTTTTAAGTTTGCTTTTAGGAATAAAAATGCCCGAACATGATGATATTGTAATCTTAGATAAGGGGTTTACTCGTAATCAATCAAGAACTAGCCCAGTGATAAGCACAGCTAGGGCAAAAATGAGTGCAAATGAGCTAAAGGCTTTTTATCAGATCAGCACACTTGTCAAGCAAGACGACACGGATTTTTTAATATACGAGATTTCATCTGATGATTTTGTAAAAAAGCTTGGTTTCAGTGAGACAAATGATAGCTATATCAAAGATCTATGCAGAGGGCTGCTTAAACAGATATTTGAGATCGAGCGACCTGACGGTACCTGGGAGGCATATAGCATTTTTAGCTCTTTTAAATTTAAACCAAAGGTGCGCACGATTACAGTCCGATTTAACGATGAGATGAAGCCTTTTTTGCTAGAATTAACCCAATACACAAAGATTCATCAGGTCGAATACATCAGGCAGTTTGAGAGTAAATATGCCATTAGAATTTATGCTCTGTTAAAAGACTATCGGCTGCTCTCTTATAGAGATATTGAGATCGAAGCACTTAAAAAAATGCTTGTTTTACCAAAAAGCTATAAAGATTTTACAGATATTAGTCGATTTGTATTAATGCCTGCTGTTAAAGAGATCAATGCTAAAAGCGATCTTGAAATTTATAGTATCGAACCGATCGAAAAACAAGGCAAGAAGATTGTCAGGATAAGGGTAAATTTTGGGAATAAGGCTGACAAACAGGCAAACCAGATAATGAAATATTTGGAGCAAAGATACAAAAGATCAGGTCAAGATCCTAGTGTCTTTTATGGTTTTTACTATTCCATATCTGATGAGCCTCGATCTAAGGGCGAAATTTTTAGGATCACAAAGATAGAAGCTGATAGCAGACCATATTTTACTGCTTTTAGTGAAAAGCAAACGTTGTTTGCGGTGCTAGGGAAAAAAGAATTTATGAAGCGGTTGCTTGGTGGAATTTATAAGGCTCTAATCTTTATGGCAGATACCGAAAAGAGGCAGTCTTTAGATTTAGATCAGTGGCAAAACGAGCAAGATAAGATCACACAGATGAAAAGGATCTTGGATAGCTGGGAAAAAGGGTTAAAATAAAATGGCTTATAAATCTAATTTAAAGATATATAATTTTAAGATCCAAATAATCGATATATTCGAGCTCTTAGGAATAAATTGAATACTGGTGTAATAATTGTTTATCAATAATGGTTAAATTTTTAAAAGAACATGTTATAATCCATTTTAATAACAATTCTTATAAAGGAGACACAATGTTAAAAGTTTTTAAAGTGGCACTTCTAGGTGTTTTAGTAGCAACAGCTAGCTTGAATGCCGATGATTTCTTATCTAAAGCTACGGGCGGAACATTAAGTGATGTTGACTTTGGCGTCAAAAAATTAGACGCTGCAGATATGAGCAACATTCAAGGTGGTTACAGAGTATCGAATAAAATATATGAACTTATAAATATGAACTCTGGCTCTACTTCTCTTATTCAAATAGGCAAATTAGTTACTCTAAGTCCAGAAGAAATAGCTAGCAAAAAGCTAGGATATTATCAGAATGATAGTGCTGGAAGTGGTTATTGGGCAGAACAAAGATATAGGGAAGCTGTAAGCGTTGCGGATCCAAGTAAGTATGAATATCTAATGATAACAGCTACTAAGGTTACTAGGACAGGTGCTTTTGGTGTGCCTATCCCTACTTTTAGTCAGGGAGCAATCGTATTAGGTATTGCAAACGGTGCAGCGTATAAACTACGCAATGCTGATTTATCAAGCTATATAGCCTCTGATGCAATGCGCTATGAGAAAAATAATCTCAATAGAGCATTGGTAGTAAACTACCGATAATTTTAAAGCCCCGTTCGGGGCTTTAAAGGATTTAGTTATGAAAATATCAAATAGCACTCAAACCATTGTTTCAAATATTTCAGTTACTAAGAGTAAAATTCAAAACAGTGATATTGCCGATACTAATGATAGTGTTTTAGGCTACAAGGTCGATAAGGATGGCTACTTTACGAACGAATTCAATAAAGCTGCAGGTATACCAGATGATTACAAGATTCACTCAGATACAATTAAATCTTTCGTCGCAGTAAGAGCCAATAAGGATCTTTCCTATATTGCTTTTAGAGAAATCGATATTGCAAAAACAGTTGGCAACGCATATAAGCTATTAACCCAACTTGTAGATGAAAATACTCTAAATTCAAAAGAGAGCTTTACGACAGACGAGATCTCAAAATTTCCACAAGGTTACGAATATGATAAAAAGACGCTAAAAATCACTAAAAAATATGGTACTGTGGCAGATTATATGTCTGCTACCTTTGAAAACGGTAAAAGGGATAAAAATAAAACCATAGCTACTACTTTTTACAATCGCTCCACCATTGATTATTATACAAATGGCAACAAGCTAAAACCATCAACAGATATATTTGATAGTGAAAATGGTGGCAAGGAGAAATTTAGTGCATACGGGCTCAACTTTAACACCACGCGCGAAAGATATACGAACGATGACGGCTCCGTTACGAAAGGCGGGCTACTAGTTGGCATCTTGAATTCAAATTTTCATGCGACCGAAGGAAAGCCGACGTATCTTGGCTTTTTACATTCAAGTGATAAAAATATAAGTGGCGATGAATATAGTAAGCAAATACAGCTTTGGCTTTTAAACCATGACCCTGATAGAGTTTCAGATGAAGAATTTAACGCGCTCAGTGAGCCAATGAAAGAATTTATAAAATTTCATCGCGCATTTGATAATATCAATCAAAGAGCTAAAAATACATCCAAGAAAGAAGAGGCAGACACCCCAAAAGACCCTTTACAAATTTTATTCGAGCAAATGGATAAAGACTTTAAAGAGATGCTTAAAAAGCTACAAGAAAGAGCCCAAAAAGCAAGACTCGAACAGCGAAAAGCTATGCAGCAAAATTTAGACGCGCAAACTATGAAAAGCGCAAACCAAACCTCAAAAGACGCGCTAAATGAAATGCTTGAATTTCTAAGTAAAATGTCAAAGCAACACGGCGTAAATTTAGACATAAACGAAGTAAAAACGGCGTTTATAAATTTAACTGACAGCTACAAATTTA
>ERZ773014.2232-NODE-2232-length-11496-cov-12.437724_pt1 | contig 11496 bp, 5 predicted proteins | sample MGYA00580841_ERZ773014 | MGnify/ENA primary metagenome ERZ773014 (study PRJEB29015, sample SAMEA2737989) | human oral metagenome | biome: human oral; feature: human-associated habitat; material: dental | place: China | collected 2067 ...
ACTTTTTCTCTATGCACTTGATTTAAGGCAAAACACCTCGGATGAAAAGCCTCGGAAGAAGGTCGGGGGATGTCCGCCGAGGGCTGATCGTCTGAGGCCATATCATATACGTATAGTGCGGGGCGGCGGCGAGGGCCAGCAGGCGCGGCTATCTTTGCGGCATGAGTCAGCCACTTGCAGAACGATTGAGACCGAAGACGCTCGATGAGTACATCGGGCAACGCCACCTGACGGGGCCCACGGCGGCACTCCGCCGCATGATCGAGGCCGGACGCGTGCCCTCATTCATCCTTTGGGGGCCGCCCGGGGTGGGCAAAACGACGCTTGCGCGCATCGTGGCGTCGCGGCTGGAGGCGCCGTTTTATACCCTCAGCGCCGTCAGCTCGGGGGTGAAGGAGGTACGCGAGGTGATCGACCGGGCGCGTAACCAGCCGCTGTTTCGGACGGGGACGGTCGCGCCCATCCTCTTCATCGACGAGATACACCGCTTCAGCAAGTCGCAGCAGGATTCGCTGCTGAACGCCGTCGAGACGGGCGTGGTGACGCTCATCGGGGCCACAACGGAGAACCCCTCGTTCGAGGTGATCCGTCCGCTGCTTTCGCGCTGTCAGGTCTATGTCTTGAAGCCGTTGGAAGAGGAAGACCTGCTGACGCTCATCCGTCGGGCGGTCAGCGAGGACGTGGTGCTGCGCGAGCGAACGATCGAGGTCCGGGAGACCGACGCGCTGGTGCGCTACTCCGGTGGCGACGCGCGAAAGCTGCTCAACATCCTCGACCTGGTCATCGCGGCCGAGCCTGAGGGGCCGATCGAGATCACGGATCAAAAGGTCGTCGAGCGTTTGCAGGAGAACCCCGCAGCCTACGACAAGGGCGGCGAGATGCATTACGACATCATCTCGGCCTTCATCAAGTCGATCCGCGGCAGCGACCCGGACGCGGCCGTCTACTGGCTGGCGCGGATGGTTGAGGGGGGCGAGGATCCGGAGTTCATTGCGCGTCGGCTGGTCATCTCTGCGGCGGAGGACATCGGGCTGGCCAACCCCAACGCGCTGCTGCTGGCCAACGCCTGCTTCGAGGCGCTGAAGAAGATCGGGTGGCCGGAGGGGCGCATCATCCTGGCCGAGGCGACGGTCTATCTGGCGTGCAGTCCGAAGAGCAACTCGGCTTATCTGTCCATCGACCGTGCGCTGGCGCTGGTGCGTGAGACGGGCAACCTGCCCGTGCCGCTCCACCTCCGTAACGCCCCCACGAAGCTGATGAAGGAGCTGGATTACGGCAAGAATTACAAGTATGCACACGACTACGAGGGGCATTTCGTGAAGCAAGACTTCCTGCCCGAGGAGCTGCTCCAAACGCGCATCTGGGAGGGGCAGCCGAACGCGGCCGAGGATAAGCTCGTGGAGCGTATGCGGCGGCTGTGGGGGGAGCGGTATTAGCGGGGGGGCGTTGAAAACAAATCATGGTTTGCGTCTAATGATCATTATCATATTGTTCAACCATGAAAGAACAATGCGTTTGTATGCCGTTTTTGAGATATCCATACATTTGCCCCTGTTTAATTTATCAGAATGTAAAAATGGAAAGTCAGTTATTTCATCCTGCTGTATTGCTGTTGATCATTGCAACAGACAGCTTTGCGATCTATGATTTGCTGCGCAATGGAAGAGATTGCAGCGTATGGTACAAGGTGCTTATGACATGCGTCATTCTCCTTGTCCCTCTATTGGGCGTTTCTGTTTATTATGCGACTAAGCATAGTCGTACAGGGAGAAGACGCAGCGTGCCGGTTCTTAGTATCATGGGACTATCCCTGATTTTGTTTTCGATTATGTCATCTTGTAGCAAAGAAACGGATGACAGAATAGCTAAAGAAAAAGGTTTTGATCAGACAACCGCAATAATTTCATCGGAGGAGAACGAGATGGGACGAATCCGAATGGAGCTGTCTATGATGAAATCGGATTCCTATGTAGCCCTATTCGACGCGTTGATTGAAGAGCACTATACGGATCCCACCAAAATGGCGGAGATCATTCAAAATGACGATCAATTAACCGAGATAGATAGGATGTTGCTTGAGGCTCTTATCAATGATAGGGTCGGTCAGGTTGAAATACGATCAGGAGCGAATTGTGAATGGGAACGCAAAAAAAGTATAGCGGTATTGACAGCTAAATGTTGCTGGGATATCGCGATTGGAAGAGATGCGGACAAAGTCGTAAAAGAAGCCACTGAGGAATTGCAACGTATCCATGAAGTATATCAAGCATGTAGTAATGGTAATGGTCAAATGTCATAGAACACATTACGTAACAGTTCACTTTTCCGATGCTTAGCAGATAGGAAGCGACTTGCTTCACACATGGAAAATCCCCGGTGCAGCTTCATCACGAGTTGTGCCGGGGATTTCTGTTTGCCTCTCTAAGTTAAAGTGATGGGGCTTCATTTTTTCTGGGTACATCGATTGGTCATTGCCCCCTCCCCACGCCCGGAGCCTTTCTCGAAGCGCGTCTATCTTTGCCCCCGATCATTATAAAGGTGAGGCGGATGAATGAACGAATGAAGGCGTGCGTGCCATACGTGATGAAAAGACTGGGGTTGGGATTGCTGATCGGCGGTGCGGTGGCGTGCGCCAATATCGCTGGGCCAAACGGCGGACCGTATGACGAGAAGCCGCCCAGGTTTGTCAGCAGTACACCGCCACCGCAGCAAACGAACTACAAGGGGCGACGCGTGGAGATCGTCTTTGACGAGCAGATCCAGGTCGAGAAACCATCGCAAAACGTGGTCATCGCCCCGCCACAGAAGGAGCTGCCCAGCATTCAAATCGTCGGGCGAAAGATCCGCGTCGAGCTCAAGGACACGCTCAAGCCCAACACCACGTACACGATCGACTTCGGTCATGCCATCTCCGACAACAATGAGAAGAACCCCATCGGCCATTTCAGCTTCGCCTTCTCTACGGGCAACGTGATCGACTCGCTTGAGGTAGGCGGCGTCCTGCTCAATGCCGAGAACTTGGAGCCGATGCCTGACGTCGTCGTCGGGTTGCACACCAATCCGTCCGACACGGCTTTCACCCGCCTGCCCTTCGATCGAACCTCAAAGACGGACGATCGCGGACGCTTCACGATCCGCAACATCGCCACCGGTACGTATCGCCTCTACGCCCTGGCCGATGCCAATCGCGACTATCGCTTCGATCAGCCCGGCGAGGCCATCGCCTTTCTCGACTCCACCGTGACGCCCACCTTCCGCTTCGCCACCCGACAGGACACGACGTGGAAAGATTCCGTCACCGTCGATACGATCCGCACCGTCCACTACACGCACTTCCTGCCTGACGACGTCACCCTGCGGCTCTTCAAAGAGACTACCCAACGCCAATACATGCTTCGCCCCGGTCGCGACCGCGCCGACCTCTTCACGTTGCACTTCAACGCGCCGCTGGATTCCCTACCCACGGTCTCCCTACTCGATGGTGCACGACGCAACGCACCGTGGTTCCTCACCCAACCGATGGCGGGTCGCACGGCTGTCCGTTACTGGATTACGGATTCAGCCGTCTGGGCACGCGACACGGTGCATCTGCGCGTGGATTATCTCAAAAGCGACTCTACGAACACACTCCGCCCGCAGACGGACACGCTCCATTTAGTCTGGCGAAAGCCGCGTGCACGGCGTAAGTCGAAAGACAGCGAAAACAAACCTGAGCGCCGTCCGCTCGTCTTCCAATCGAACGCCTCGGGCATGGTGGAGGTGACAGATACGGTCTCCTTCCTTTTCGAGGAGCCGATGACCGACCTCCGCCGTGAAGATTTCCGTCTGGAGCAACAGGTGGACACGGTCTGGACGCCCGTTGAGTTTATATTGGAGCAAGACAGCATGGATCTACTCAAGTACAACCTGCGCCACGCTTGGGCCTACGGTGCCAACTATCGCATAGCCGTCGATTCGGCACGCCTCCGCAGCATTTACGGACATACGAATGACGCCTACGAGTCGGCCTTTAGCATCCGTAAGCGTGAGGACTACGGCCACTTGTACATCAACATCGACGGCATCGACACGACGGCCTTCGTGGAGCTACTCAACACCTCCGACGAGCCTCTGCGACGCGTCCGAGTGAAAGACGGCGGCGTACTCTTTGCCAACCTGCAGCCCGCCACCTACTACGCCCGCCTCACGGTCGACACCAACGCCAACGACCACTGGGATACGGGCGATTACGCTACCCATCGGCAGCCCGAGATGGTCTACTATTCCCCTAAGGAATACGTCATCCGCGCCAACTGGGAGATCGAGGAGACGTGGGCGCCCAGAGCGCTGCCCCTCGACCGACAGAAGCCTATCGCAATCACAAAAAATAAACCCAAAGATGAGACTCCGAAGAAACGTAACTACAAAGACGAAGGTCGCTCCGGTGATCGCAACCGAAGCGGCGGCTTCCCGTTCTGACCGAGGCCTATGCCGCGCCGCCGTGATGATGTGCGCACTGCTGTTGGTGTTCGCCGCGGCCCGTGCACAGTGCCCCCCGGCCAACATCCCGCTGAACGTGGGCGAGTCGGTCAATTACGACCTTTACTTCAAGTGGGGCGTGATCATGTCGCGCGCTGGTGAGGCCACGATCTCATACAACACGACGAAGTTTCGCGGCGCCACGGCCCGTCGCTATCGCATGCTCTTCCGCACGATCAAAATCTTTGAGTCGGTCTACCGTATGCGCGACACCCTCGACTGTTACTACACGCCCGAAGGCGCCCTGCTCTACAGCGTCAAGCGATCGAACGAAAACGACTACCGCCTGACGGACGAGCTTACCTTTTATTATCCCGCCAAGAGCCGAACCACCATCCGCTCGCGCCGCTACACGCCCACGGAGATGAAGATCGACACCACGCTCTACGTCCGCTCCGGCTGCGCTTTCGACATGCTCGGCGCCACCTACTTCCTGCGCACGATCAACCGGACGAGTCTCAAGGCGGGCGACGTCTTTCCGGCCATCATTGCCGTGGGACATGATCTGGTGAAGGTGAACCTGCGCTATCACGGCCCCGCCGTTGTGGAGCGCGACAAAGCGCGCTATCGCACGCACCACTTCTCGATCGACATCCACGACGACGCTTTCACGCAGACGCGTTCGGCCGCGGAGCTGTGGGTGGGCGACGACGAGAACTTTCTGCCGATCAAGATCCGCGCGAAGCTGAAGATCGGTTACGCCGAGGTCTATTACCGCAGCGCCGCCCGCCTCAAGGCGCCCATGAGCTGTCGGACGGAGATCAAGTGAGGAAACGGGCGAGCCACTTATCCGCCCGAGACCGACGCCCCACTACAGCCGTTGTTTGCGACCATCATACGCGTCGTAGAGTCATAGAATGAAAATGAAGGTGTCCCATCAGGTACGCCCCGACACCCAGGGCGACCCAAACGGGGCACCTTTTTTCATTGCCCGGCACCCAGCGGCCAAAAACAGACCGCCGATTGCATCGCCCATCACCCAGCGGTCAAAAACGCGCCACCGATTGCATCGCCCGGCACCCAGCGGTCAAAAACAGGGCGCCGTTTTCACGAGTTTTGACTCAGCGGCGAAGACGGCGTACCTTTAGACAGGGGGAGGTGCTACGATAATACTCCCTATTTTGAGCATCCCTGCTTCCTTTGCACCTCTGATCAACGAAAATAGAGAGATGGATGAGCTGCTGTATGAGCCGGAAAAACTGAGTAACACCCTTATCGATAACACCGATAAGCTGAAGATGGCTGCCTACTTGAGGCGGTGCATCAAAGAGAAAGACATCAACACGATTCAAATCGCTACGGGTTACTGGGATGTGCCGGGCATGGCACTCGTGGCTGACGAGCTGCGCGCCTTCTTGGAGCGCGAAGGCACACGGCTGCAAATCCTGATCGGTAAAGACCCCAATGTCTACGCCTCGCACCTGAAGGATCCGAAGCAGAAGTTCCCGGACGACTACATCAAAACAGACCTCCTCGGGCTACATATCAAAGAGGAATACAAGTTGGCCGTAGATCTGCTGCTGACGCACTGTAAGCACACGGAGACAGACGACGACAGCCAAGAGATCGAGGTCGGCACAGGGCGGATAGAGGTGAATAAATACACCGAGGACAAGAACAAAAAGGACGTCTTTCTGCATTCTAAGTGCTACATCTTTACGGGGAGTGAAAGCTCATATGGCATTATTGGCAGCTCCAACTTTACCCAAAAGGGACTGACTGAAAATGCTGAGCTGAACTATTTAGAAACAGACAGCGCCCGCATCACGGCTGAGCCCAAGATGGGTTCAGCCTCGAAAGGCCACATCTATTGGTTCGAAGAGAAGTGGGGACAGTCGACCACGTGGACGAACGAGTTTGTGAACGTGATCATCAAGCCCACGCCCATCGGCCGGGAGGTGAACCGGGAGCGGAAGAAGCGGCAGAAGGAGGAGGAAGAAGAAGCGCTCGCGAAGCCGTTTACCCCCTACGAACTTTACATCAAACTGCTGCAAACCCAGTTTGCCACCTTCCTCGACACGAAGCTCAGCAGCCAGATCAAGGATTATCTGCCCGCGACGTACAGTGCGTACGATTATCAGATTGACGCCGTCAAGCAATGCTACGAATATATGCAGCGGCACGGCGGCTTCCTGCTGGCCGACGTGGTCGGGCTTGGTAAGACGGTCGTCGGCGCCCTGATCGTGCGGCACTTCCTCTCCACGCCACAGAAGGATGGGCGTGGCGGCCGTGTACTGATCGTCACGCCACCCGCCGTGCTGCAGCCGTGGCGAGACACCCTCGGCGACATCTGCGCCGCCGACCCCGTGTTGAACAACCGCATCGACTACATCTCCTTGGGCCGACTCGACAAGTTCACGGAGGATGTAAACGACGAAGGCGACGAGGAAACGCTCGACGACGGCACGCTTGACGGCACACTCGATCAAAGCAAGACCTACGGCCTGATCCTCATCGACGAGAGCCACCGCTTCCGCAACTCCGATACGGAGATGTACCGGGCGCTCAACGGCCTGATCGGATCTATCGCTCCCACGCCCTACGTCGGGCTACTCTCTGCCACTCCGCAGAACAACCGTCCTCAGGACTTGAAGAATCAGATCTACCTCTTTGAGCGTACGCCCAAGAGCAGCACACTCACGAAGGTGCCGGGCGGCGACTTGGATGCCTTCTTCAAGGAGGTCCATGCGGAATATCAAGAGCTGATCGACAAAAACAGTCCGATGCTCGAGGATCAACGCACCGAACGGCTCAAGCGACTCTCCGAAGAGATCCGCTCCAAAGTGCTTGTGGATATCATGGTGCGTCGCACCCGCACCGACGTGGAGATGAATTACGGGGAAGATATGGAAGCGCAAGGGCTCGTCTTCCCGCGGATCAAGGGGCCGACAGCCTTGAAATACGTCATGGACAGCGCGCAGGTCAGCCTTTTCAACGACACGATGCGCCTCATCGCTCCTGGAGAAGAGGATAAGGACGGACTGACCTATGCTCGCTATCGCGCCATTGAATACTTCGCCGATCCCGCCAACGCGGAGAAGCACAAAGGCCGTGGCAGTCGCACGGCGGGCAATGTGGCCGAGCAGTTAGCTTGGCTCATGCAACAGAGCCTCGTCAAGCGACTCGAAAGCTCCGCTGGTGCCTTCCGCGAGTCGCTCCATAACCTGTGGCAAAACACGCAAAACATGATCCGTATGTGGGGCAACAACACCCTCTTCGTCTGCCCCGACATCGATATCAATGGCGAGCTGCGAGCCCATCCCACCTTCGAGCAAGCTGTGGCGGCGCTGCGCCGGAAGATCGACGACCTCAACAAGCAGGGGCGGAACGAAGGCGGGAAGAATGCCGAATACCGCCGTGAGGATTTCCAACCGGAGTACATCGAGTTGCTGCAGCGTGACGAGCGCATCCTCAGCGACCTCTGCGCGCGTTGGGATCCGAAGTGGATCAAGAAGGACCCGAAGCTCGAGGCCTTCAAGCGGCAACTGCCCGCGCTGTTTGACCCGGAGAAGAACACCACCGGCCTCCTCGTCATCTTCACCGAGGCCATCCCCACCGCCGTGGAGCTCGGGCGTGTGGTGAAGGAAGCCGGCCACCGTCCGCTTGTCATCCGCTCGCAAAACCGCGAGGAGGAGCGCGTCGTGATCCGCCGAAACTTCGACGCCAACTGCCCCGCCGCGGAACAGCTGAGCGACTACGACGTGCTCATCACCACCGACACCCTGGCCGAGGGTGTCAACCTACATCGCGCCCACGTGATCCTCAACTACGACACGCCTTGGAACGCCACCCGCCTCATGCAGCGCATCGGCCGCGTGAATCGTATCGGATCGGCAGCGCCCCACATTTATGTCTACAACTTCATGCCCAGCGATGAGGGCGACGAGAGGATCAAGTTGGTGCAGAAGGCGCACGTCAAGCTGCAATCCTTCCACACCCTCTTCGGTGAGGACAGCAAGATCTTCTCCAACGCCGAGGACGTGGTGCACTACGCACTTCTCCCCACCTCCGACCAGATTGAGGATGAGGTGGGTGATGCCCCCTACTTGAAATACGTCAATGAGCTGCGTGCCTACGTCAAGGCGCACCGCCCACGTTATCGCCGGATAGAAGAAGCCAACGCGCCCGGCGACTGGCTGATGGTGCAAACCACCGACGACAAGGGCACGGCTTACTTCTTAGTCGGAACGCAGCCCGCCAACTCCATGATCGTCTGCATCGATCGGCAGAGCAAGACGAAGAGAGAGGCCAAGGTGGTCTCGCCGATAGATGTCCTCGAGGAACTGCGAGCGGATGAGGCTGCCTGCGCCATTGATCCGCCCATGAACAGCGAGAAAATGTGGAAGGCGCTGGAGAAGGAGGCGCTTCAGGCATACAAGAATCACATCTACCGAGACAGCCGATCGCGCGCTGACGATAACGGCAGTAAGGCCTCCGCCATCATTCAGCGCTTATACCCTCTCACGCAATCTCCGGAGTCGAAGAAGCTCTTGAGACGGGCCAGCGAACAAGTAGAGGGAGGAAACGTGGGCGTGATCAATCGGCTCCTTGAGATCGATAGGAAGCAGCAGGCACAGCAGCAACAGCTCTTCTCTTTAGACGACCTCATAGAGCAAGCGCTGGGCGGGTTGGCTAAGGAGGTGCCGATTGCTTCCAAGGGCGACCCCCAAATCATTTTAGGAACCATCAAATAATCACGTGAACTTGATGTGCGATACCTCGGCAGACATTCTGCCGAGGGTGTCATACCCCATGAGCATGTCGGCAGACATTCTGCCGAGGCTATCATACCCCATGAGTACGCCGGCAGACATTCTGCCGAGGGTATCATACCCCATGAGCATGTCGGCAGACATTCTGCCGAGGCCATCATACCCCATGAGCATGTCGGCAGACATTCTGCCGAGGCCATCATACCTCATGAGCATGTCGGCAGACATTCTGCCGAGGGTATAATAGACGAATCGCTTACATCAAACTCACGTTCAAACAGCAAACACAGGCAATCATTCACACAACAAACCCATACATATTATTATGCACACAGACACACTGAGATCCTTCCTGGAAAAGAGCTATTCCGGCATAGACAAATTCCTCGAGCAGGTCATCTATCGCATCTTCGATAAAACAGAGCTAGACCCCATCAATAAGGACGACCTGGCCGACGAAGAAAACAACATCAAGTTGGCCCATGACACCGGCATCGGCCGTATGGAGCTGATCGGGAAAATCTTCGTAAGCGGGGCGTGGCTGCGGATTTACGACGTCACCGTCGACAGCAGCGTGAGAATGGCGCACAACCGCGTCAACCTGCAGCGCCTCACTCGACGCATCATGCACCATAACTCCGCCGCCTTTATGCTCTTCCACTACGACGAAGCCCATGCGACTGACCGCGAGTGGCGCTTCTCCTTCTGCTACAAGAGTTCGGAGAGTGAGCAAACCACCGACCCCAAACGCTTCACCTTCCTCTTCGGGCGTGGACACTCCAGCCGCACGGCCACGGAGAACTTCCAAAAGCTGTTCGACAAAAAGGGCCAGGAGGTGACCATCGCCGACATCCGCGAGGCCTTCTCCGTGGAGGCGCTCTCGAAGGAGTTCTTCGACAAGTACCGCGAGCACTACGCCCACTTCGTGCTCCACGCCACCGGCAAGCGCTACGTCAAGCAGGCCAATAAGTGGGAGGAACGCACCGAGCACGTGCCCGACGAGGCCATCATGCAGGCTTTCGGCGGCGACGAGAAGCGTGTGCGCGACTACGTGAAGAAGCTGCTGGGGCGCATCGTCTTCCTCCACTTCTTGCAGAAGAAAGGCTGGATGGGCGTGCCTGATGGCGGCCACTGGGGTGAAGGCAAGTTCCGATTCATGTACAACCTCTTCAGGGAAGCCACTGCGGAGCAACAAGCCGACTTTGTCCATGAAGTGCTTGAGCATCTCTTCTTCCACGCGCTCAACACCGACCGCAAAGCCGACAATGACCTCTACAACACGCGTGTCTTCGGAGAGCAAGTGCGCGTGCCCTACCTCAACGGCGGGCTCTTTGAGGAGGACGATGCCGACAGATGCTTCAAAGCCTGCACCGACGCCCGCTTCCCCGCCGAGCTGTTCCGCGAACTCTTCGCCTTCTTCGAACAGTACAACTTCACCATCGACGAGAACGACCCGGACGACGCGCAGGTGGGCGTAGACCCGGAAATGCTCGGCCGCATCTTCGAGAGCCTCCTGGAGGACAACAAGGAGAAGGGCGCCTTCTACACCCCCAAGGAGATCGTCCAATACATGTGCCGCCGCTCCCTCACGGCCTACCTGCAGGCCGACGTGTCGGACGAACGCATGCGAAAAGCGATCGACGAATTCGTCCACACCAAGGACTACGACTGTCTCCGCCTCCGCCTGCCGCACTCCCGCCGTGAGCAGGTGGCCGAACGCCTCCGTACGGTCAAGATCTGCGACCCCGCCATCGGCTCCGGCGCCTTCCCCATGGGGCTCTTGCGCGAGCTCTACCTCTGCCGCATCGCCCTCGAAGACGAGGTGAAGGAAGACCCATCCAAGTCGCACGCCGAGATCAAGAAGGAGATCCTCCAGCAGAACATCTACGGCGTGGACCTCGACCGCGGCGCAGTGGACATCGCCCGCCTGCGATTCTGGCTCTCGCTCGTAGTCGACGAAGACGTCCCCCAACCGCTGCCTAACCTGGACTACAAAATCATGCAGGGCAATTCGCTACTTGAACGCTACAAGGACGTCGACCTTAGTACGCTGGCCTCACAGAAGACGGATGGCCGCCTCATCTTTATTGACGACGAGAACGACGCCTCTCGTTTGAGCCTCTACCACCTCCTCACCGAGTACTACGGCGAGGACAACCACGACAAGAAGCAGTCGCTCCGAGCGCGCATCCAGCAGAACATTGAAGAGCAGCTCAAAGCCCAACGATACGAGGTCGACCTCTCCGACGTCAACGTCTTCGCCAAC
>ERZ773014.2235-NODE-2235-length-11477-cov-13.696988_pt1 | contig 11477 bp, 13 predicted proteins | sample MGYA00580841_ERZ773014 | MGnify/ENA primary metagenome ERZ773014 (study PRJEB29015, sample SAMEA2737989) | human oral metagenome | biome: human oral; feature: human-associated habitat; material: dental | place: China | collected 2067 ...
TTATGTTACTTAGAAAACTTGATCCTATTGATAACTGGAAAAAAGTTTTAGCTTTTTTTAATGGAGATAAGACAGTAGAAGAAATTAATCTATCAACAAGACCTATTCTATTCCCACAAGAAATTAAAAAACTTGAAGATTATATTAAAGATGAATTGAGTCTAAATGATGATGACTTTGAAAAATTTATGAGAACTTGCTCTGTCGCTATTAAGAATAAAGAAATAATGAAGGCTATTAAAAAATTAAGTAGATAATATAAAAAAGGGGAGTTCATTTTCCCTTTTTTCATATATTTATTCTTATAATATAACTATTATTAGCTAATTTTAATATTTGTGAGTTATTTATCCAAAATTTACTAATTTGAAAATTCTTTTTCTCTAATTTTTCAAGTAAATTTATAGTATTTAACATATCTCTTTTCCAGTCTTTATTTGATTTTGAATTTAATATTTCTCTAATTTCTTTTACACTAGTTGCTCTTTTTAGTTCATCTTCTAAATTTTTATTTTGTTCTATAATTACTATCTGAGATATAGAACTTAAAATTTTTATATTCTCTTTTAACTTCTTCTCTAACTTCTCAATATTTATTCCTATCTTTTCGAATACATCATAGTCATAAACTATGATAGAGATATTCTTTTTTTGCCTTGAAAATTTTCTTAATATATGATTTGAAATCGTTTCTTGAAGTATATTAAATTTATTAATAACTCCACTTTCTAAATATTTTCCCTTTAACTCATTTACTATCTTTTTTTCATTATCTCCTTCAACAAAATAACAAAAATATTTATTATTTACCATAACTATTCCTCACTTATTGTTTCTAACAAACTTACATCAGGTATTGTGTTAAAAAGATTATTTTCAGCTAAATTTTTTAAACCTCTATCATTTTTATTTACCAATATTCTTTCTGGATATACAACTTCTGTTATGTATTTATCTCTATGTAAAAAAATAAATGAATGAATTGGTAAATTCATATCTAATATTTCTAAATTATGAGTTGTAAAAAATACTTGTGATTCTTTTCCTATTAAATCTATAATTACACTTATTATTGTTTTTTCAATTTCAGGGTGAACATGTACAAATTGTTCATCTATATAGAATAATCTATTTTTATTTTCTAAGATAGATGAAATAACTCCTGCTATTTTTATCCCCTCTTTTGTTCCACTTGAAAGCATGTCTTTTTCAATAGCTGGCTTACCATTTTGTATTAATAGGTTCTTCCCATGAGTAAAGTATACCAAAAATCCATTACTAACATTTTTAACTTTTTCAACCTTAATTATAGATGTGTCAAATGTTTTTAAAATATCTTCTAACACCTTTAAATTATATTTTTCTTCTGTATTTTCATCTGGAAAACAAAAATAAAAATTTAAAGATGAAATTTTTTCTAAAAGTTCATTCATTTTATCTGTTATAACTTTTTCTTTTTTATTGAATAAAATTATTTTATTCTCATTATTTAATAACCTTTCCAATGTTTTTTTATAAGAGTCTTTTTTCTCTAAAATAGTTTCATTATATTCAATTCTTTCTATTGTATTTTTAAAAATAGTTACTTCTAGTTGTGATAAAACTTTCTTTTTTTCAAAATTAGAAGAAACAAAGTCCAGCTTGAAATTAGCTTTCTTATCAATAAAATTTACTGCTTCTATTAAATAAAGTGGATTTCTATACTCAATAAAATTAGATATTGCCCTTAACATTTTTCCAAATATTGTTTTCCCAGAAGCATTACTTCCCATTAAAATATTTAATTTTTTAAATCTGAAATTAGGGTAATCCTCTAAATATTCATAAGGTATTGTTGATTTACTTAACTTTCTTTTATATGAAAAATTTATAGAAAAATCTTTAAAACAAAAGAAGTTATCAATTTCAAGATTCATTATAATCATTATTATCACAACCTTTTAGCAATAATTTTTTGACCTCTATTATTAGTTACTAGTATTATAACATATATTCCGTTTTTTGGAATATATAAATTATATAATTTTCTAAATATGACTACTTTTAAAATTTATTTTTACCTCTTAGTATTTGTTTGAAACTACAAAAGAAAAAGCCACCATAATAGTGACTAATTCTCTTGAATATTCAAATATTTTTTTATGGCTATTTGTAGTAAATTAGAAAAATTTACAGAATGTTTTTCTGCCTCATCATTTAGCCATTTTGGAATTGTTAATGTTTTCTTTATTGTTTGATTTTTAACTTTGTCTATTATAGGTGTCAACTAAATATCAATATAAACTAGAAATTCATTACTTTCTAAACTAGATCTTGTTAATGTAGGTTCTGGAACTTTTAAATTATTTTATTTTCTCCAAACTTCTTTATGTGAATAAGTTTTTAAAGTATCTTTTTCTTTTAAATATTCTTTATAAATTTTTAAATCATATTCATCTTCAATGTAGTCAAGAATTATTTTCTTAATAAATTCAGATATAGTTAAACTTTTATTATTTACATAATTTTTTATAACTTCTTTTTCTATTTCATCTAGTCTTATTGTTATCGTACTTTTCATATTAGTTCCTTATTATTTCATAAATTAATTATTTTATTACTATATTTTTATCAACTCTTTTTATCATAAATTTAACTTCCTCATTCATATTTATTGGAAGTATTGTTATTTCTTTATGTTTATTCCTAAATACCCTAAATATTTCATCAGCAAATGCCTGTCCTATTGTTTTAACCCCATTGAAATCTAAGAATATTACTTTAAATTTTTCTATATTAGATAAAATTCTTCTTGCTATTGAACGAGATATAAGGTGTTCTCCTAAATATTCTTCTGCTAAATGAACTGTAATTTTATTTTCTTTATATTTTTTCATTAAAACACTCATAAAACCTCATAATACATCTATTTTCGAAATTTTTTAATTCAAACTTTCTACTTCATCTCTTATTTTTAACACATAACTTAATAGTTCATCTAACTCATAAATAGATATTTCATATAACATCTCTATACTTGTTCCCCAATACTCATGAATTAATCTATTTCTCATTCCTTTTATATTTTCCCAATAACCTTTATTATTATAAATTTTTAATAAAATCTCTTTATCTAATTTTTGAATTTGGTTTATAGCTTCTCCTATTTTTTCAATTTGTCTTTCAATATAACCAATTAATTTTCTATCAGAGGAAAAATTAATATATTCTTTTCCACTAACTTCTTCTTTTATATCAGCAATAAATTCTTCTATATCATAAGTAAATTGAATAATATTTCTTTTTAACTTAGACATAAATAACACTTCCTAATATTTCTTCTTTTATTTTTTCTTTATATTTTCTAACATTATCACTTCTAAACTCATAATCAAAAGTTCCTTTTTCAATTAAATCAACTTTCCTATTAAAAATTTTTTCTAATTCTTTTTGTAATTCACAGAAATTTTGGTACATTCCTTTTTTAAATTCTAATTTTACTAATATATCTATATCACTGTCATCATCTGCATTATCCTTAGCATAACTTCCAAATAAACCTATTTCAAATATACCATATTTATTTTTATCTATTTGAGATAACTTATCTAAAATATATTTTTTATCCATAACATATCACCTAACTTTATAAATTAATTTTCAATAGGGACTATTGATAATTTATAACCTAATGGTGTTAAAAATTTTATTAAAGTTGTTAGATGAGGAATTGTTTGTAGTTTCTCAAGTCTTGCTATGGCAGGTTGTTTCATCCCTGTTAATTCAGCAAGTTGTCTTTGAGTTAAACCTTTTTTCTCTCTAATTTCTATCATTTTGCCTATTAATAAGGTTTCTAATTCTATTATTGCCTTATCCTCTTTACTTACTTTTGTTTCATCATTAAAATAATCATCAAAATCTAAATATTCATTATTTGACATTCTTATCACTCCTTGCTATAAAATCATTCATTCTATTTTTAGCTTCTTCTATTTCTTTTTTAGGTGTTTTATTAGTCTTTTTTACAAAATAATGTAGTAAAATAAATTTATTATCTTTAAAATAGAAGAAAAATATTCTATTATTTAATGGTCTTAGTTCCCAAATATCATCTTCAATATGTTTTACAATAGTTTCTCCTACCAAACACCCCTCTTTTAATTTATGATAACATTTTTGTTATCGAAAGTCAATTTCCTTATTTATAATAAAAAAACTCTCAATTATCCTAGTAATCAAGAATTTTCTTATCTATTATATTATTTCTTCAAGATTTATTGAACATTTTCTTCTTCTGTCCTCTTCATATCCTCCAAATTTTATTATTGTTTTTCTAAAATTCTTTTGCCAGAAACACCCATTATTTTATAAAATTCTTTTGAATTTTCTATTAATCTTTCTTTTATAAATTTCTTATGTTTTAGCATAATATTAAAAAAATCATCTTCATTATTGTCTTTGTAATATACAGATAAATAGTTTATATAGAATTTATCAGATATTTTTATTAAAGACTGAGAAAAATTTTCTAGCACATCTTTTTTTATACTATCACCTATCATAATTAAAGGATAATTAAATTCTTTTTCTTCCTCAAAACTATCAACTGAATCTTTTTCACTATATTCTACTATACCTTTTAATAAAAACTTATATTTTTCTATTGCCATTATTTGAATATATGCTAAGCATTTTAAAACATTAGCTATTTCTTTTAAAGTATTATTTAAAATATTTATAGAAATATTATTAGCTTCTAAATTTATTTCATATTCATTAAAATTATTATCTTTTAAAATTCTCTTTATATCCCTAATAAACATTTTATATCTATGTAGTAACTTTTCTTCTTCAAGATTGGAACTTATATTTAAAACTACACAAAATTCTTCCTTTAATTTCTTATTTTCTGACATTTATTCACCTTTCATTATTTAATAATTTTATTTTTTATAAAATTTCCCCTCATTTTCAGAGGGGAAACCTTTTTCAAATGAAAATATTTAAATTCTAAATAGTTCTAACAATACGAAAACCACATATTTCACTTCTAACAGAACCTCCATTACTAACACGTTTTATAACTTCACATTCTCCTCTTCTATTATACCAAGCCCCTCCTCTTAAAATTCTATTTTTCTGTGTACTATCATATATATATGGAAATTCTTCTGACATGTAACCAGAAGTACTTGTATCATAAGACCACTCATATACATTACCTGTACAATCATAAATTTCCAATTGATTTGATTTTTTTGTTCCTACATCATGGGTCTGATTTTTTGAATTATTTGAGTACCAAGCTACTATATCTATATCATCATTACCAGAATATTTACAATTGAATGTCCCATCTTGAATAGCAACTTCTCCACCTCTTGCAAACCATTCCCATTCCAATTCAGTAGGTAATCTAAATCCTTCTGTTTTTCTAAAGTCCGCTATATTAGGATATTCACTATTTCCTCCTAACTGATTTATTTTTAAAATTCCCTCTTCTTTTTTATTTAAATCATAAACAGGTTTTAAATTATATTTTTCACTTATTTTATTGCAATATTCCAAAGTTTCCCACCATGAAACACTTTCTACTGGTCTTCTTCCACCTTTAAATATAGATGGATTTTCTTCCATTACTTCCATCCACATATCTTGAGTTACTAGATATTTACATACTTCTATATCAAATACTTCTCTTTCTCCATTAAAAAATGATGGTGTGTATTTTCCTCCATTTACTACTACCATATCTTTAAATGTAGTTTTTCTTAAGTTAGATTCTTTATTTTTTTCTCTTTGACTAAGAGGTAATTTTTTAGAAGCCGATTTAATTTTAAATTTATCATAACCTTTCTTTAAAACTTCTATTTTATCAGCTAAAATATTTGATAGTGAATCTATACTCTTTATAGAATCCAATAAATCTTGTGTCATTAATTTAGAATCTTCTTCATTTTCTATATTTTCAACATTAAATATGGTTTCCACTGTCATTTTAACAACTTCTTCAATATCTGCACCACAATAACCTATTGTTTTTTCTGCTAATTCTTTAAGATTTATCTTATCATTTAACTTTCCTCTTTTTTCTAAATGTATTTTAAAGATTTTTTCTCTTTCTTCTTCATTAGGAAAATCAATAAAAAATACTTCATCAAATCTTCCTTTTCTTAGAAATTCAGGAGGGAAAGCAGTTATATCATTAGCAGTAGCTACAACAAAAACTGTATTTTCTTTTTCTTGTAACCAAGTCAAAAATTGTCCAAATAATCTTTTAGTTATATCACTAGCTCCTCCATCTTGATTTATTCCTGCAAAGGCTTTTTCTATCTCATCTATCCATAATATACAAGGACTTATAGATTCAGCTATTTTTAATGCCACTCTCATATTATGTTCAGATTCTCCAACATATTTTCCTAATAATCTTCCTATATCTAGTCTTAACAATGGTACATTAAAAAGTCTTGCACTCGCTTTGGCTGCTAAACTTTTCCCACAACCAGGCATTCCAACAAGTAACACTCCTTTTGGTGTATCTACTCCAAATTTTTTAGCTTCATCTAATCTTCTAAATACTTGTGCCTTAGATTTAAGCCATTCTTTTAATCCTTCTAAACCTCCAATATCTTCAATTTTTTCTTTAAAATCTATTATTTCTAATATTGATGACTTTTTAATTATTTGCCCTTTTTCCTTTATTATTATATCTCTACCTGAAATTGAAATATTATTTTTTGATTCAATTATCATATTAAGTACATGGTCTATTTCTAGTTTAGTTAATCCCTTTAATGAAATAGCAACTTCTCCTATATCTTTTTCATCTACTTTTATATTATTATCCTTAGAAAATTTTAAAATATATTTTTCTATCTCATCCTTTGACATATTTGGAATATCTAATATTGAAGTAAATTTTTCTAATTCTTTTGGTACTGTTTCAGTTTCACTTACAACTATTATTGTAAAATTATAGTCTGAATTTGAATATCTTGTTTCTGCTATTTTTTTAATATAGGCAATGTTTCTCGCATCTTTCATTTCTTCTTCTGCATTTTTAATTAATAGAAATACATTTCTTTTTATCCCCTCTGAATATAAAATGTCTAAGAAATTGTATAGATCACTTATATTTTCTTCTTTTACTTTATTTTCAAAATCTACTGCTCCAAAAGCTCTATATTCATATATAGCTTTATTTTTATAGTCTTTTGTTCCCTCTTTAACAATAGCATCAATTTCCTTGTAGTCTGTGCTATTTATCCAAATTATTGGTCTTCTTGCTCTTAAATACTTAGGCAAATTTTTTTCCATTCTTGATCTCCTTATTTTTTAACACCAAACCCAACTTTTTACTTTAATGAGCCTGGAATTAATTTTTCTCCTATTTTTTTATACTTGTCTATGATCCCAAAAGCAATATTTTTTATATTAGCTATTTCATCTTTCACTACCTCAAGGGATTCATAAATTATTTTTTCTCTAATTCTTTCTAAACTATTTGTGATTGTACTACAAATTTTACTTCCAACAATTTCAAATACTGCTGCTATTATTACTGAAACTACTGTTACTATTAAAGTTCCTAATCCTCCTATTGTTCCCATACCAATCATCCCCATTATTAGCTTTGTTCCATTATACACTATATTTGATGATATCATTGTACCATATGCTGAACTAATTAAAATTCCAATATCTTTCACAGCCTTACTTAAAGTTATCTCTCCACTTCCTAACTTAAAAGTTATTCCTATTATATCCATAGAAACTGCTGCTATTATTCCAATAGTATTATTTGTCAATGCTCTTGAAAAAATTGTTGGAATAACTTTCTTTTCAACTGCAACTCTTATTGCACCTGCAACTGCTGTTGCCATTCCCATAAAAGTTCCTGTCTTTATTCCAGCTTCAATAACTTCTTTAACTTCAACTTCTTTTCCAGTAATAAGATTTATTCCAATATTTGTAGCCATTCCTATACCAAGTCCCATAGTTCCATTAAGCATAGCTTGTTTTCCTATTTCTTTTGATATTGAAATAGTATTTACATCTTTTTTAAAATTAATTATATCTGCTTTTTTATTTCTAGTTTGTAAATCATTTTGAATTTCTTTTATTTCTGCTTTAGTTATCCCTTTACTTTTTACATTATTATATTTTATTTTATCAACTGAATTAGCTATTTCACTTGTTTGCTCTGTTGGTACTAATTTTACTTGTCCTACATATTTATAGCCGTTTTTATCATTAAAAGCTTTTGCAGTTTCATTAGCATTTTTATATGCCTTGGCTTGGTATTTTTTTATTACTTTTCTAGTATCCTCTATTACTAGATCAATAGAATTTTTTCCATATGTTTCTCCAAGTTCTGGTTTTAATGCTTCAGCATGATAAGTTTTTTGCTTAACAGCTGCATCTACATTAAAAGTCCCTGCATGATATTCTTCAAAAATAAAGCCATCTAAATTAGGATTTTGATTTATCATTCCTGTTTTTGTTGTTACACTTTTCATTAAAGTTTTATTAGCATTATCTATTGCAGTATTTATAGTATCAACATAATTATTTACAGAATTAGCACTTAATATATTTGCAACTAATTGTGGTTCTTTTATTGCAGCTGTTTCATATATCATAGCCTCATTATAGTTAGATAGAATATTACTTACTTCTTTCATATCTTCAATAACTTCTTTTGTATCTACTATTTCTGTTTCTTCTATTTCCTCAGCAACTTTTTCCAATATTTCATTTCCAACATAGTCACCATTAGTTATTCCTACACTTTGATATTTTTCAACTTCTTTTTTCTTTTGATAATAAACTTCAATTCCTAATATAAGTTCTGTGGCTATTTTTTCTATATCTTCAACTTTTTTATTAGGTAATTCATTTTGTAACTCCAAAGTTAACCAAGTTTTTAAATCTTTTTTATCTTGGCTCTTTTCATTTTCAGCATAACTTTTTAAAAACTTTTTAATAATTTCCTCTGTTTTTCTCTTTCTACTTCCCCTCAAGCTAAACATCTTTATCCTCCCTATTTTTATATATTTTTAATGTATTTTCTAACTCATTTTGTAATTTTTCTCTTAATTCCTGTGGCTCTAAAATTTCAATCAATGAAAAGAATTGAGCAAAATATATCATTGCCAATTTATTATCACATTCAAATGTATAAATATTATTATCTTTATTTAAAAGTCTAGGTCTATTGTTTAAAACTTTTTCATATAATTCTAGACCTTTTTCTGTAAATTTTACTTTTACTCTATTTTTATATGACAAAAAAGGGTCAAAATTTTTATAAACTTCATCAATATATTTTTTATCTTTTATTTCAATTTTTTCATTAGTAAACCATATTTCTCCTATTTCAGATACTCTATAATTTCTATAATCTTGATTTTTCTCACAATAGCAAAATAAATATGAACGACTTTCACTATCTGAAACCTTGATAAAATAAGGATTGATAAGCCTTATATAGTTATGATATTTAATTTTTATTTTATTTCCATCTTTTAGAGCTTTTTCAATATTTTTAAAATTCTTTTCAAATAGTATTTCTTCTCTCTTGTATCTTAAATTATTTATATAGGTAAAAAATATATTTCTCCAGTATTCTGCCTCTGTTTCTATTTTGTTTCTTATTAATGTATCCATAAAAATTTCTTCATTACTTTTATTTAAGTTAAATTGTATAACCTCTCCTGATGAGTCTTCTAACTCAACTTTATTCAAATTCTTATCTATATAATAGTTAAATATTATATTTCCTATCTTTCCAATCTGTAATTTAAAATATTCTGAATCACTCTTTATAATTTCATTCATAAAATCTGAAATTGTAAACCTGACCTTTTTCATTTTTATCCCCTCATTTTCTTTTAATCTGTTTATATAATATACAATTTTAAAAGAATATTCAAGGAATTAATTAGGCTTTGAATTTGTTCCCTAAGAAAATTTATAATTTTTGAAAATACTATAAATTTTGAAAATTTTTTATATTTTTTTGTTCCCTATTATTTGACAATAATAATATAGTATGGTAACATCAAAGAATTAAAAATACTAGATAGAAGGAAATAAATATGAATTTTTTAGGACATTCATTGATTTCACTTGAAATTGATGAAAATATAAATAAAGAAACTCTATATGGAAATTTTACAGGTGATTTTTATAAGGGTTTGATTGAGAGAATTAAAATTTCAGAGAATTTAAAAGAAGGTATTATTCTACATAGAATAATTGATAAAACCTCTGATAGAAAAGAAAATCTTTTAAATGAGTTACTAGTAGAAAAATTTGGAATTTTTAAGGGAATAGTGTCCGATATGTACATTGACCATTTCTTATCTAAAAATTTTTATAATTTATTTAATAAAAATATTGATAATATAGAAAGAAAAATTTTAAATAAAGTTGAAGAAAATAAAAATATTTTCCCAAAAGACTTTGAAAGAACTTTTAACTGGTTGAATGATAGAAATGTTATGGCAAACTATAAAGATATTGATTTTTTAGAAAGAGCTTTTCAAGGTTTAGCTAAAAATATAAGAAGGGGAGAAATTCTAAATTTAGCTATAGCTGAATTAAAGAAGAATTATAATCTATTTGAAGAAAAATCTATAAATGAATTTTTTTATGTAAAAAATGAAAGTATAAAAGAATTTTCAAAAAAAGATTATACAATTTTTTTTGTAGTAGTGTTTTTTACTTTTTTTCTTGATAATAAGATGGTTATTGTAGTTTTAGTTACATTATCTATGATTGTTCTTCTCAGATTGAGAATATCATATGAAAAATTCGAAGAAATATTTGAAAATTATGCTCCGTCTATAAGAAAATATAATATTTATTTGGGAATACTTCTTTCTGTGCAAATTTTAATAATAATTTTGACAGTTATATGTATAAAATGAAATGGAGATAAAAAATAAAATGGAGGAAGTACTTAGTATAAATTTAGAGAATTATGATTATGAGATGCTGGATGATATTTATAAAAAACTTTCAAGTAGAATAACAGATTTAAAAATAAATTCTGAAAAAGGTGAGATTGCAGATAAGAGCAGTTTATTCGAAGGAGAGTTTATTATAAATTTTAACAATGATCCTATAAGTATAAAAATTATATATTTTTTACATCTTCTAATTATAGGGTATATTATTGAATTTGAAGCAACAGATAATGAAGAGATATACAGAAGTATATTAAGTAATTATATTCAGGAAAGTATAAAAAATTATAAAGATGAAAAAGAGAAAAAAGATAGCCTGTATTTTGAAAATGACAAAAAAATATATGATGCTCTTATAGAAATTTTAAAAATGAGTGGAAATATATTTATATCACTTATTGATAATATAAAAAAAAAATTGTTGAAAGAAATGCTGGAAGGAGCTATCTCAAAATTTAATTTATTAAATAAAGAATTAAACAATATTCTTCGTGAAAAAAATAAAATCGATGTAAAATTGAG
>ERZ773014.2236-NODE-2236-length-11476-cov-12.705718_pt1 | contig 11476 bp, 12 predicted proteins | sample MGYA00580841_ERZ773014 | MGnify/ENA primary metagenome ERZ773014 (study PRJEB29015, sample SAMEA2737989) | human oral metagenome | biome: human oral; feature: human-associated habitat; material: dental | place: China | collected 2067 ...
CCAGACACAAAAAACCTCCTATAATTTTTAAATTTATAGTAAATTTTAACATATATATTAAATATATTCTAGTTTTAATTTTATTAAATTTTCACATACCATTCAAAAGGTATTCAAAGTACATTCGAAACTATTCGAATTTTTTTTTCTTTAATACCAATACTAATTTTATATATTTTCGAAACCATTCGAAAACTTTTTATTCAGCCCAAAACGGTATATAACTCTTATTTGGACCTACTTTTATTAATTTCATATTCTTAGCTTTTTTTATTAAATTTGATATTCTATCAGTTGAAGGTTTTGAATTATCTAATAAAAATCTATTTCTTAAAGATGAATTGGTCATATAATCTTCTATTGAATATCTAAAACAACAATGATAGTATAGAATATTTATTTTATCTTCTTCTACCATTTGCTCAAATTTCTTTTCTCTGAACAATTTAGCATTGACATATTCATTTGTTATAATAAATTTAGGTGTAAATAGATTATTTAGTTCAGATATTTCAACAATTCTGTCTATTCCACTTCCAAGTTCTTCACACAGTTTTAATTGCCTCATATAATATGCTAATTTTTCATTTCTACTTTTATTACAGTCATAAAATCTCCATAAATCTATCACTGATTTTCCAGGATTTGTTATTTCAACTCTATTGTCATACACCTCTATTTTTATTTCAGAACCAGTCATACTTAAATCTTGGTGGATAATTGCATTTGCAATCAACTCTCTAATAATAGCCTGAGGATAAAATTCAAATACCTCCATTCTTCCATTAATAGAACGTTGTTCTTGTGGTAAATATTTTTTTAATACTTTTATGATATTTTCAAATCCAATAGCATAGCCTTTTTTCCCTTCTAATTGTTCTCTTATTGAAGATTTAGTTATCCCATTATATATTACAATCCTAACTGCTTTTCTTTCTAAGTTAAAATCTTTTAAATTATGTGCTAGTAATAATGCACCTAATGCTTTTACTTTATAAAATTTATAATTTTCTTCTTTAACTATAAAACCATCTAGCTCCATTTCATCAATTATTTGTTGAGAAGTTTTGTTTTCATCCCAGCCTTTCATTTTAAAGTAAGTTCTATAATCTAAAAGATTTAAAACTTCTTCTATTGTCAGTTTTTCTCTTACAATTGTTTCTTCATAATTAAAACCACTTGTTTTGTTCCAAAGTATTCTTAATTTTTCTGGATATTCTTTTGCTAACTTGTTATTTGAACCTATTCTTAAGTATATTTCATTTTTGTAACTTATAGGTGTATGTGTTGCACTAGGAATTTTAATTACGGATATCTTTTTATTATCAATTATATAATCATCAATAAATTCAAAATTTATTCGTGGCAAAAGCATAGTTGAAATATATAACTTTACTTCTTGACCTCCTTTTAAATGATATTCAGATAATCTATTTGAAGTTCCAAGAATTTCCCAAGTTTTATCTTTAATTCCTATAATAATATATCCATAATCTTTATCATCTAATAAACACGAATTTGCAATTGCTGATATTGTTTCTCCTAATTTATCAACTTCTATTTTATTTTCTTTTACTTCTATCCAAGTTGTTTCTGAATTATTTTGTTTAAGATATTCTATAATATTTTCAATTTCATTATTATTTAAACTCATTATTTACTCCTAATTACCTATATTTTCTTATACATAACAACAGAACTACTATCAATATTTCTTATCTTCCATCCATTTTCTAAAAAAACTTTCACCTTTTTAGATTCTTTTTGCCATTCCAAAAGGAATATTGCTAACTTACAATATTGAACTGGAAGTCCTTTTCTAACTATATCAAATGCTTGTAAAAAAGTATTTAAATTTTCGCTTTCTTTTACTTCTATATTTTCTACATAAAACACAGAAGTTTCATAAGCCTCTTCTTCTTCCATTTCTAATTCTTTAACTATTTCTTCCTTTATTCCTTCATCATCTCCAATAGCCTTGTATGAAAAATACATGTCACCTGATACACTATCACAATAATCCAAAGGGGAATAAAATGATGTTTCTTCACTAAAATCCATACTAGCAGGTATAATTTTAGCACCTATTATTTCTAATAATTTTTTATCACTATAACCTCCTTCATTATCAAATATTCTTTTTTTCAAACATATATTTGAATTCCATATAAGAAAATCATCTTCATTTTCTAAATAATTATCACACTCTATCTTTAAATCATCTTCTAATATTTTTTTTATTGATTTTTTATATGTTTCTACTTTATTTTCCAATATAATCTCCCCTTCTTTTATACAATATTTATTTCTTTTTTCAGGAATATACATAATTAAAAAAGTTTCATCAGCATAAACCTCATTCTCTGAAATTAGCATCAGTTCTAATTTTTCTCTTTCTATTGTACTTAAATACATTCTTTCATAAGGATATTTTTCTTTTTTAGAAGATAACAATATTTCATATTTATCATTTTCTAAATTACTCTTACCAATACTTAACCTTTCATATTTTTGTAAATAAGGATATTTTTCTAATATCTCATTGGATAAATAGTTTATAAAATAACTTACATCAGTATATCCTTTTTGTGGTTTGTCTGCTAGTTCTGAAATCAACCAATCCCTTCCAATTTTTTTTGCATTTCTTATTTTTCCTCTTCGAATCCACTGACGTACTGTTGTTGGTTTTACATCATATACTTTTGCATACTCTTCTACTGACAGATATAGACACTTCTCTTCTACAATAATTATAGAATTTGAAGAAGATGTAGAATCTATTTCTCCTTCATCATCTAATATTAATTCATCACAGTACATTAATTCTAAACTTATACCATCTCTATTCCAAAAATATTCATAATACCAATTTTGAGAATTTATTACTGGAAAATCAAAATTTTCTATTCTATCATAAAAATTAAATAAAATTTTAATAATAATTTCTCTTTTTTTCTTAGACCAATTTTCCTCTTTTGTTTCTTTACAATATTCTATGTAATCTCTTAATGACAGTAATACATCTTCTTTGTTTATAAGCATATTATTTATAAAATACTCTAATTCTTTTTTTTTCATATATCCCACCTTTTTTTGTATTGTAGCTATACATCAAAAGTATATGTGTTATACAATAAAATGTCAAGATTTTTATATAAATAAAAGTTCCCTTTTGATAGTTTTTTTTATAAAATTCTTATATTTTCAATATTAAAATCAACTATTTAGATTATTTATATTTTAATTACCAAATAAAAATTTTTATTTTTTTAAAAAATATGCTAGAATTATCATAGAACAAGGAGGGGACTATGCTATCTAGTGTAAAAATAAAACTCATATTCTTTATAAAACTACAACTATAAAAATCTTTAATTGTTTGTTAAAAAGGGGAAAAGATTTGAATAGCAATAAGTTTAAAAAAGTGTTAAAATGATTTAAGGAGTTTTAATGGAAATTAGATATAAAAATAAGAGAATTCGAGATATTTGTGAGAATGAGAAAAAAGCAATAAAAAAGTATAATAAAATTATTGCAGAAAAATTGATTTTTTCTATTGAATTTTTAAAGAACTCTAATTCCTTAAAAGATGTTGCAGATTATCAGAATTTTAGACTTCATGAACTAAAATATGGAAGAAAAGGACAATTTGCAATAGATTTAGGAAAAACAACAGGATATAGATTAATTATAGAGCCTATTACTGTCAATGAAAAAAATGAAGTAATATCTTATGAAAGTATAAATATTGTTGAAATAATGGAGGTGTCAAATCATTATGAATAAGTTAGTTATTAAATCAAAAGATAACAAGATGATTTTTCACCCAGGATATTTAATCAAAAATATAATGGATGAAGAAGGGAAAGATACAAAAAGTATGGTACAGTTATTAGGTTTAACAGAAAAGGAAATCACAAGTCTTATAAATGCTGAAATAGATATAACTGATGATATGATAGATAGAATTGTCAAAAACTATGGAACATCAAAAGAATTATGGAAAAATTTTCAAAATAAATATGATTTAAAAATGAAGGAACTTGAAGAAAATTCTGTAGTTTTTAATTTTGAAAGAGAAAATGAAATTAGTTCAGACATAGCAAATAATATATTAAATAATGTTTCTGAAAGGCTATTTATAGCATAAGGAGATAAGATGGAATTTAAGAAATATATTTTAAAAAAGTTTGACTATAATGTAAATGTTTCTAACAAAAAATTTTATACTCCTGATGAAACTATTAAACAAAAATTAGGAATTAATGTTAAGTTTTTAAAAGATAGAAAAAATATGATGCTAACTTTTAAAATAAATATGATTGATAATGATGATATAAATATATTAAAATTAAAAGTAAAATACATATTAACATTAAATAATGAAGCTCTTGATATTAATGAGAGTTTTATCAAAAAAATTTTGTCTAAATTCTATCCAATTTTTAGTAAATTTATATTAAATTTTTATAATAGTATTGGACTAAACAATATACAATTACCAGAATTTTGAACAAAAGAAAAAGGTATTCAAAAATGGATACCTTTTTTGGTTATATGATTTAAGCTCTAACCTAAAATTTTTTAATAAAGAAAAATTCTCCGCTGCTATTTTCTTTAAAACCATTTTTTCACCCTTTATTAGTTATTTTCTATTTCTTCAAATAATATCATTCTAGAATCTTTTAAATTAGCATTTAAATATCCCTTTTTGATATTAAATTCAGCAAAAAAGCATAAATAATATTCTTTATAATTTTCATTTTCATTAGGTAAATTTGCATATTTTAAATAGCCAAATACTGCAGGACTGGTTGATAAGCTACAAATTAGTTTATTTGTCTTATTATTTAAAACTTGTAAATAGTACTTTTTTATTTCCTCATTTTTATCTATGTAAATTCTATAATAAACTTTACATTTTCCATAATGTATTTTTAATCTATCTAATTCTTCTCTTATATGTTGAGAATATAAACTAATAGTTGGTAAATATTTCTTCTTTTCTTCTTTATTTTTAATAATAAATGCCTCAAATTCATTATTATCTTTTTTAACAGTTAATTCACTATTCTTAGATTTTTCCTTAATTTTTTGCTTTAACATTTTATTCATACATATAGTTAATCTATTCTTTATATCTTCATCTGTTGCACTTTCATAGAATTTTTTTACTTCACTCTTTGTTGCTTCATCTAGTAAATATGGACAATTTTTTAAATGTTTACTAACATCTGATTGGTTTACCCTAAAATATTTTAGTTTTCTTCCTTTTGCTACTGTAAGTGGAGCCATAAAACATAAATGACAATTCATTTTGCCATCAAATTTTTTCATTGCTTCATTTTTATTTTTATTATATAAATCCCAATAATCTGAATCAGGATGTATTTTCCCATCTTCTGTAGAATAAAATTCATTATATTTCTTTTTTCCCATATTAGTTCCTCCTATTTTTTTATAATTCTTTTTAAATTTATTTCCAAGATTTTTTTAATTTTGTAATAAAATCTGTATCTAAAATTTCTTATAGCATTTTTTTCTTAAAAATGTTATAATGATTTAACAAAAGATAACTTGTGAAGGATTAACACTGAGTTCCTGAATAGGAGTAAGTCAATGGATGAGAATTCTCATGTGCCTGGGGTTATCTTATTTTTTATTTATATTCTTTTTTAAATCTCCAATTATTGTTTTTGGATTTTTAATAATTTCATCTGCAATAAATTCTACAATAGCTTGTGAATAAGTATATCTACTACCTCCAATAGTATAATGAAAACTGAATTTTGGATTATTTTTTATATCATAAAAATTTACAAATAAATTAAAATCATACATACTAAAAATTGCTTGAATTATTTCTCCATTCTTTAATTTAGTTAAAAATAAACCTTTACTCTTTAACTTTTTATTAACTAATCTTATTACATCTTTAGTTGTGTATGTATAGACATTATTAGGATTTTCTAATTGTTTAACTACTGCCATTTTATGCTCTGAGTTTTTATCAACTCCAACAAATATATCAGCTTTATTTTTATCTTTTGTAATAAAGAAATGAGTTTGAATTTGAATAGCAAATTCAGAATTATTTTCAATAATTTCTGAATTAATTTTTTCAGCCTCTTTTAGTAATTTTTTAACCATATTAGGTGAGTATTTAGCTTTTATTTCATCTGTATTAAAATTATTCTTTACTGATAGTGTTAAAAAATTTTGAGCTATATAATCAGTTATATTTTTATTATGAAATTCTTTTATTTTTTCAGCAAAATTCATAACACATGCTTGAAAAAGAGGAGCATAAATATATTCATAATCTTCAGTTATAAAATGAGTACTTGTATTTCTTAATTCTATAATTTTTTCAATATTTTTTCTTAATGCTCCTTGTTTATCTGTAAATAACTTTTTAACACACAATTCAAGAGTAATAGTTCTATCTTCTGAATCTTTATAATATATAGCTTTTTCTCCATATAAATTTATAATATGAGCTTTTAACATTAGCTCCCAAGCATTACATATAAAAAAACTAAATCCTTCAACTCTATATCTAATTGTAGGTTTATTATAAATTTCTAAACCCATTATAAATGCTTCAATACTTTTATCAACTAAAAGTTTAGATAAATCCAATTAAAAATCACTCTCCTATTTTTAGAAATTTTTTTACTAAAATTAGTAATTTATCTATTTCCATACATTCTTTCATAGTATTTTTGATAATCACCTGATACAACTTCATTAACCCAGTCTTGATTTTCTAAATACCACTTAACCGTCTTTCTTATTCCTGTTTCAAAGTCTGTTTCTGGATACCAACCTAAGTCTTTTGCTATCTTACTTGGATTAATTGCATATCTCATATCATGTCCTAATCTATCTTGAACATAAGTTATTAAATCATAGTTAATATTTGATATATCTGTTTTTAAAACTTTCTTGTATTCATCATTGTTTGTGATTTCTTCTTTTAATATATCAATTACTAATTTAACTATATTTATATTCTTTTCTTCATTAAAGCCACCAATATTATATATTTCTCTTGATTTTGCTTCTCTTAAAACCAAATCTATTCCTTTGCAATGATCTTCAACATATAACCAATCTCTTACATTATCTCCTTTTCCATATACTGGAAGTTTTTTACCTTCTAAGATATTTTTTATCATTAAAGGTATTAATTTTTCAGGAAAATGATAAGGTCCATAATTATTTGAACATCTTGTTATATTAATTGGTAACTTATATGTTTCTCCATAAGCTATTACTATATGGTCTGCTCCTGTTTTAGAAGCCGAATATGGACTTCTTGGATCAACTGGACTTTCTTCTGTGAAAAATCTATCTCCATAAGTTTTTAAATTTTTTCTATTTTTAATAACTTTCTTAACATCTTCATCATCAATTACAAGTTCTATTGGCTCATCATAGTCTTTTGATAAACTTCCATACACTTCATCAGTTGATACTTGAAGATACTTTACCCCTTCTCTATATACTGGATAACCATTTTCATCTTTTGATATTATCCAAGCTTTTTTAGCATTATCTAATAGATTTTGAGTTCCTAATATATTTGTTTCTAAAAATATTTGTGGATTTTCAATAGACCTATCCACATGTGATTCTGCTGCAAAATTAACAACATAATCTATTTGATTTTCAGAAAATATTCTTTCTATTTCTTTTCTATCTCTAATATCTACTTTTTCAAATTTAACTCTACTGTCTTTTAATTCTTCTTTTATTGTTCCTAAATTCCCAGCATAAGTTAAAGAATCCACAGCAATTATTTTTATATCTTCATATTTTTTTAAGATATATTTTAAAAAATTTGCTCCTATAAAGCCTGCTGCTCCTGTTACTAGATATGTTTTCATATTTCCTTTCTAAACTTTCTTTTTTATTACTTCTGAGTTATTTTTATATTTTTTATATATGTCTATTGCATTTCTTGACCAAAGTTTAGAAATTTTGAATTTTTTTTCTTCTAATTTTTTCATCAAATTTTTACAATTATTAAAATTATTCTTAAAATCTTTTTTAGATTTACTTTCCAATAAATCTACAATTTTATTTATATTAGTTGAATAAATTAATTCATCTTCTAAATTTTTAATCTGAGGAATACAAATAACATCTTTAACATTATTACTACTCTTTATTAGCTTAATATTCTCATCTAAAACATCAATCTTTTCTACATCAGTATCAAAAACTAATACTACTACAGTTTCTCTCTCAAGTGTTCTTAATATAGAGTTAGGAACTTTATTTTGAATTGTATTTATTATCTTTATTTTTCCAGAATATAAGTACTTATTTTTTATTGTTTCTATTAGTTTTCTTTCATTCTCACCTTCAACAAAATAATGAAGTATCATTTTAATTATGCCTCCTCTAATTCATATATTAAATCAAGATAAGGTGCAACATTAAAAACATCATTTTTTATTGCTTCCATCAAAAAAATATTGTCCTCATCAATATATTCAGAGGCATACACTACTTCTATTTTTTCTCTCTTTTTTAAAAATGTAAAACAATGTGCTGGAAGATCCATATTTAATACTTCCATATTATGAGTAGTAAAAAATAGTTGAGTATTAGGCTTTAAAAAATCTATCATTAAACTTAAAATAGCTTTTTCTATATCACTATGAATATATGAAAATTTCTCATCACAATAATAATAAATATTAGTATTTTTTTTAATTGCACTAGTTATATATGCAATATCTAGACCTGATTTTGTTCCACTAGAAAGAATATTATTTTTTTTAACAAACTCTCCATCTTGAATAATTAAATCTTCACCTTTTAAAGTTAAAACATATGCATTTTTTACTTCATCTAATTTACTTACTTTTTCTATTGATGGATCTAATGTTTTTAAAATATTTTCAAAAGCTTTTATATCCATAACTTCATTATTATTTTTTAAAAAATTAGAACCTTGCTCTGGATATGTAAATAACCATCCAGATACTTTCTCTAATTCACTTAAAGTTTCTATATAGTTTTCATTTTTTAAATTTATTTTTTCAATTTTTCCTATGGTAGTTTCATAAGAATCATTTTTTAAAATATCTGCTTTATATAAGTCTAAATCAATTTTTTCACTTTCATTTTCTTTTTTATATTTAAAATCTACTCTATATAAATCATTTTTCCCATCTAAAATAAAATCCATAGAAAACCTCATAGTTTTTTCTATATCTCTTATATATTGAGTAACTGTTATAATTTCTTTTTTGTTTAAAAAGTTAAAAATTGCCATCATTGCTTTCCCAATAGATGTCTTTCCAGTAGAATTTGCTCCTAATAGAATATTAACTTTTTTATATCTAAAATTAGGTCTATCTTTTAAAAATTCATCCTTTATACTTGAATTTTCAACTTTTTTAGGATATGAAAAATTTATTTTAAAATCTTCAAAACCAAATAGATTATCTAATTCTAAGTTTAAAACTATCATAAATCCCCCTTTTTTAAATTCAAGCTATAAAATGCTTTTGTTTTATTGTTTCTCTTACATCAACAAGTAATATGGATGTCATGCTATCTAAAAAATTTTTTCCCAAAACTTTTACTATTTGATTTTCTTCTCCAACTAAGCTAGCATGCTCGTGATTATATGTTAAGTTTTCATAGTAACTATTTAACATTTGTTCCATTTTATTATGATAATTATTTTTAGCCTCTATAACTGCATTTTCATTTCCATAGATATAAGCATTTATAAACTCTTGAGCTATATTTGTTTTCTCATTTTTCAAAGCATCTGTTACATACTGTAATGTTATATTATTTAATTCAATATCCTGTTTTCTTAATTCTTCAGCTATAATTTTAACTGCTAATTTTAAATTTATATATAAAAATTCTACATCATCTATAACACTTTTATATTTTTCTTTTACCTTTTTACTTGAATTTTCTAAAACAGAGTCAAAAGTAGATATTACCAAATTTGCTGACATCTCTAATAAATCTTTATTTATTTCTTCTAATTCATATAAATTTAATAATTTTTCAATTTGACTTGGAACATAATTTCTATCACTATGAACACCTTTCATCATTCTTGCCTGTGTTATTCCTGAAATAATATACTCATAATTTTTATAATTAGGTAAAGTTTCTTGTGCAATATTTGTTAATATTCCTTTCTTTATTACATCTGAAACAGAAATATTTTGAACTTTAGATAAAGCTAAAACTCCACTAAAATCCAATACATCTGAAAGATTTTTAAGTACTATACTATAATCTACTTCCACTATGCTCACTCCTTCTTTCCATTTTTTTCATTCATAATTATTACTTCATCTTCTTTTATTTCAGAAGAATCAAAGCATATATCTTCCAAATATTCAGCAATTTTCTTAAAATCTTTTGCTATGCTTTTTAAACCTTTTTTCATTTTTTGGGTTTTTGCTCTATCATTAATATCAAGTAAAAGTTTTACATCTGCCCATTCTTTCAAAATATTTTTATTAAAATCCCAAATTTTAGTTATTAAAAGGCTATTACTTTGTAAATCACTATCAAAAGCTCCTATTTTCCTTCTAGTAAAATAATCGTCATTTTCCTTTTTACTTAAATCATATACTCTAACTTTTTCTTTTAAAGTTTCATTTTCCTCTATTAAAGAGTCAATTTTATTAAGTAAATTCTCATATTTTTTTATATTCTCGTCAAAATCTTTTGATTTTTTTTCAATTTTTTTTTCTATTAAATTTTTTATACACTCTTTATCATCTAAATTTAATTTATTCAAATTATATAGTTTTTCTAATGTAGCTCTATGTGGTTTATTATAACTATTTTCTAATATTTTTTTTATAGTTTCTAATTTTATTTTACTCTCTTTTGAAAGGCTATTTATTGTCATATTCTCTTGTTTTAAATAATTTTTTAATATTTTTTCAAGATTATTATTTTCTATGAAATCTTTATCCATCTTGCTGCTCCTCTTGTCATTATTTTATTATATTTCAATATCAAGCTTTGATATAATTATATCGTATTAATAATTTTTATACAAGTTGTTGAATAACCTATTTAAAGTAATTTAATTAAACAAAAAAGAGAATCTTTTAAAATTTTATTCTTAAAAAATTCTCTTAGTTATGTTAATTGTAAGTCTAAACTTTTTTATCAACACTATTTGACAAACAACCTCTATTCCCATACATTCTATCATAGTATTTTTGATAGTCACCTGAAACTACTTCATTAACCCATTCTTGATTTTCTAAATACCATTTAATAGTTTTTCTTATTCCAGTTCCAAAGTCTGTTTCTGGATACCAACCTAAATCTTTTACTATTTTAGATGGATCTATTGCATATCTCATATCATGTCCTAATCTATCTTGAACATAAGTTATTAAATCATAGTTAATATTTGATATATCTGTTTTTAAAACTTTCTTGTATTCATCATTGTTTGTGATTT